>Ga0105044_10000302_pt1 | contig 58765 bp, 57 predicted proteins | sample MAT01_FD_78092 | JGI IMG/M metagenome (GOLD analysis project Ga0105044, IMG submission 78092) | Freshwater microbial communities from Lake Fryxell liftoff mats and glacier meltwater in Antarctica - MAT-01 | ecosystem: Environmental > Aquatic > Freshwater > Ice > Liftoff microbial mat | place...
AATCCAACTGGACGAACCTTGAAGCGCAGGCCGCCTCGACAGAGATCATTCCGAACTATTCCTCACCGGCCCCGGTCAAGAACTGATACCGCAACACCGGACCGGGCAACCCCGCCCGGTCCACAGACAGGACAAGACGTGACCGACCCGACCCGATCCGCCCTCGCGGGCCTGCGTGTGCTTGACCTGTCGCGCATTCTTGCCGGGCCGACGGCGACCCAGTTGCTGGCCGATCTGGGGGCCGAAGTGATCAAGATCGAACGCCCCTGCAACGGTGATGACACCCGGGGCTGGGGGCCGCCGTTCGTAAAGGACAGTTTGGGTCAAGATACCCGCGAAAGCGCCTATTACCTGTCGTCCAATCGCGGCAAGCATTCGGTCGAGGTAAATATCGCGGACCCCGAAGGTCAGGCGCTGATCCGGGCGCTGGCGTTGCAGTCGGACATTCTGGTCGAGAATTTCAAGGTCGGCGATCTGGCGCGGTACGGTCTGGATTACCCGGCGCTTTCGGCGCTGAACCCCCGGCTGATCTATTGCTCGATCTCTGGCTTCGGGCAGACCGGACCGAACGCCCATCGCGCGGGTTATGACTTTCTGGCGCAGGGCGAAGGCGGGCTGATGTCGCTGACCGGGATGGCCGATGGCCCGCCGCTGAAGGCAGGGGTCGGGATCATCGACGTGATCTGCGGGCTTTATGCCTGCAACGGGATACTGGCGGCGGTGCAGGCGCGGCATGCGACGGGGCGGGGGCAGCAGATCGACATCGGCTTGCTGGACGCGCAGATCGCGGTGCTGATCAGTCAGGGCGTGGGCTATCTGACCGATGGCGTGATCCCGCCCCGGCGCGGCAACGATCACCCCACCATCGTGCCCTATGGCAGTTTTCCCGCTGCCGATGGCACGATCATCCTCGCGGTCGGCAACGACGCGCAATTCGCGCGGCTGGTGGCCGAGGCGGGGCAACCTGGCCTTGCCGCCGACCCGCGCTTTGCCACCAACAAGGCCCGCGTGCAGAACCGCGAGACGCTGATCCCGCTGCTGGAGGCGCTGACAGTGCAGCGCCCCGCCGCCGAGTGGCTGGCGGCAATGGAACGTCTGGGCGTGCCCGCCGGGCCGATCAACGATCTGGCGCAGGTCTTTGCGAGCCCGCAGGTGGCCGCGCGCGGGATGGTGGTGAGGTTGCCGCATCCGGTTGCGGCTGGCGGTAGCGTGTCGCTGATCGGCAATCCTCTGACCCTCAGCGAAACGCCGGTGACCTATGCCAAGGCCCCGCCGACGCTGGGTCAGGATACCCGCGCGGTGCTGGCCCGTGTCTTGAACCTGACGGACGACGCCCTTGATACCCTTGCCGCACAGGGCACGATCGGAGACAGCAGATGACCACCGGCGCAGACATCATCGGACAGGCACTGGCCCAGGCCGGAGCCACCCATGCCTTTGGCATTCCGGGGGGCGAGGTGCTGGCGCTCATGCAGGGCCTTGACGGCGCGGGTCTGCGGTTCGTGCTGGTCAAGCATGAAAACAGCGGTGGCTTCATGGCCGAGGGACTGTGGCACACCACCGGCGCGCTGCCGGTTCTGGTGGCGACGCTTGGCCCCGGCGTGGCCAATGCGGTCAACGTCGTGGCCAATGCGATGCAGGACCGGGTGCCGCTGATCTTTCTGACCGGCTGCGTGGATGCAGCCGAGGCGGAAACCTATACGCATCAGGTGTTTGACCATCAGGCGATGCTGCGCCCCGTGGTCAAGGGCAGCTTTCGCCTTGCACCGGGCGCTGTGGGCGCGGGCATGGCAAAGGCGATTGCGCTGGCGACCAGCGGCCAGCCGGGGCCGGTGCATCTCGATGTGCCGATCGGCGTGGCTGAAGGCATGGCGAGTGAGCAACTTTATCCTGCGATCTCCCCCGCCCTTCCCGGCCTGCCGGACGCCCGCGCACTGTCCAGGGCTCTGGCTGCCCTGCAGGCCGCGCGCCGTCCGATCGCGATTGCCGGGGTGGATGCGGTGAACGAAGGCGCGGGTCCGGTCATCGCGCAGTTCTGCCGCGACCATGGCATCCCGCTGATCACCACCTACAAGGGCAAGGGGTTGATGGACGAGGCCGATCCGCTGTCCCTTGGGGCCGCTGGCCTGTCACCGCGCGCTGACCGGGTTCTGATGCCGTTGATGGCCGAGGCCGATTGCATCCTGCTGCTGGGCTATGACCCGATCGAGATGCGGATCGGCTGGCGCAATCCGTGGCGCGGAGATCAGACGGTGATCGAGGTTGCCCCCGTCATCCGCCACCACGGAATGCACCACGCCACTCATCCGCTGACCGCAATCTTGGCCGAAACGCTGGCCGCCCTGTCGCACCCGCCCCCGGCCCGCTGGCCGCAGGGGCAGCCGGGGAGAGCCCGCGCCACCCTTCGCGATGCGTTTCAGGGCCCCGACCTCTGGGGCCCCCACGCGGTGTTCCGCACCCTGCGCGAAGTGATGCCCCACGACACGATCATCACCGCCGACAGTGGTGCACACCGGATTCTGGTCAGCCAGATGTGGGATTGCCCCGGTCCCCGGCAGATGCTGCAATCCTCGGGCCTGTGCACGATGGCCTGTGCCGTGCCCCTTGCCGCCGGTGCCAAGTTGGGCCGCCCCGATGCGCCCGTTCTGGCCTTTGTCGGCGATGCCGGGCTTGAGATGGGGGCGGGCGAGTTGGCCACCCTGACCGCCCAAGCCCTGCCCGTCGTGATCTGCGTGCTGGTCGATGACAGCCTGACGCTGATCGAGATGAAACAGCGCGCCAGCGGTCGGCCCAATCTGGGCGTCGATTTCGGGGGATCGCACAGCACCGATTTCCCTGCGCTTGCCCGCGCTTTCGGCGGCTACGGCGTGGCGGTCCGCGACGCGGCGGCCCTTGAAACCGAGGCCCTCGCCGCGCTGGTGCGCCCGCAGTTCACCATGATTGCCGCACAGATCGGGCCGCGCGCGTATGATGGTGCGTTTTGAACCTGCGCGCTCCGGACCCCCGCCCACTCACACCTGCGTGACAGGGGGTGACTGGGGGTGACATGATCCGCCGCGGGCCGTAACGAACCCGTACGCAGCGGCGAAACGTATTGCAACAGGGGTATGTTCGCCCCGGCCCCGAATTCGAAAGAATGACCCATGCGCACCGAGCAGACCCTTGCGGACGATCTCAGCGGCATTGCGACCAGCCTTTCGCCCGCCGCGATGCAGGATTGGAACCGCACGATCCACGGCATCCTGTCGCATGCTGCCAGCACCGGGCCAGACCTCAACCGCGTTCTGGCTGCCGCCCCCGATTTCGCGCTGGGTCAGGCGATCAGGGGTGTGTCGTGCCTCTTGCTGGGCCGGGCCGAAATGATCTCGGTCGCGCGTGATGCTTACGCCGCCGCCCTGACCGCCGCCCCCGCCACGATGCGCGAGATTGCCTTTGTCCACGCCCTTGGTGATTGGCTGGAGGGCCGCCCGACCCGTGCCGCAGCGCGCATTGAAGCCGTGCTGACGCTGAACCCCCGCGACGCGCTGGCCATGAAGCTGGTGCAGGCGATCCACTTTGTCATGGGTCGCCCGCAAGCGATGCGCGCCTCGGTCGAGGCGGTGATGGACGCATGGGATGACCATCCCGCGCGCGGATTTCTCTTGGGCTGTCATGCTTTCACGCTGGAGGAAACCGGCGAGTATGCGCGGGCCGAAGCACAGGGGCGCGCGGGCGTGGAGTTGGCACCCGATGATGCCTGGGGTCTGCATGCGGTGGCACATGTGTATGACATGACCGCCCGCGCGTCAGAGGGTCTGGAATGGCTGACCGGGCGAGAGGAAGCCTGGGCGCACTGCAACAACTTCCGCTTTCATGTCTGGTGGCACCGCGCGCTGATGCACCTTGACCTTGGCCAATACGACGCAGCACTGGCGCATTACGATGCCGACATCCGCGCCGAGCGGACCGATGATTACCGCGATATCGCCAATGCGGCCTCGCTTCTGGCGCGGCTGGAGCTGGAGGGGGTCGATGTCGGTCCCCGCTGGGACGAGCTGGCCGATCTGTCGCAGACCCGCGCCACGGACGGCTGCCTTGCCTTTGCCGATCTGCATTACATGCTGGCGCTGTGCGGTGGCGCGCGGGATCAGGCGGCGACGGATCTTATCGCCCGGATGCAAAGCACCAAAGCCTCGCAGCACGAGGCGAACCGCGTGATTGCCCACCCCGGCCTGCACATCGCCCAGGGGCTACAGGCCTTCACCGCCGGCGCCTATTCCACCGCCTTTGTCCATCTGCGCGCGGGCGCCCAGGATGCCCAGGCCGTCGGCGGCAGCCATGCCCAACGCGACATATTTGACCGCATGACCATCGAGGCGGCCCTGCGCGGCGGTTACATGGACGCGGCCGAGTCTCTGGTCCTTGACCGTCTGGCCCGGCGCGGCGGGCATGCCGACGGCTATGCCAGCGCGCGCCTGTCGCTGATCGAACGCGTCCGCGCAAAGGCAAAGGCGGTCTGACACGATGCCCGGCCCCCGCATCCGCGACCCGCGGCTGGATTTCTTTCGCGGGATCGGCATGTTCATCATCCTGATCGCCCATATCACAAACAATCCGTGGACCCTGTGGATCCCGGCACGGTTCGGCTTTTCCGACGCAACCGAGATGTTCGTGTTCTGCTCGGGCATGGCGTCGGCCATCGCGTTTGGCGGGGTGTTTTCGCGGGCCGGATGGGCGATGGGCGCGCTGCGCATCGCCCACCGGGTCTGGCAGGTCTATTGGGTTCATCTGGGCGTGTTCTTCATCACCCTTGCCCTGATGGTCGGCCTGAACGCCAGCGGGGCCTTCCCGCGCGACGAGGTGGAGGCGCTGAACCTTCAGCCGTTTCTGACCAATGCCGGGCCAAACCTGATCGGCCTGCTGACGCTGACCTATGTACCGAATTACTTCGATATTCTGCCGATGTACCTGGTGATCCTGGCGCTTGTCCCGGTGATTATGGCCTTCGCGGCAGTGGACGTCCGGCTGGCGATCCTCGCGTCATTGGTCTTGTGGATGGCGGCCACGGCGGGGTTGAACCTGCCCGCCGAAGTGTGGTTTGCCAAGCCTTCGGCACGCGAATGGTACTTCAACCCTTTCGCCTGGCAGTTGGTGTTCTTTGCGGGGTTCGCGCTGACGGCGGGCTGGCTGCCCGCGCCGCCGGTCAGCCGGGTTCTGGTGGCGCTGGCGCTGCTGGTGGTGATCGTCTCGATCCCGTTTGCCTGGTACAAGATCATCAACGCCTCTGAATTCGTGCGCGGCTGGCGCGGCGACTGGAAGGTGCTGTTCGACAAATCGGACTTCGGTATCCTGCGGCTGGTGCACTTTCTGGCGCTGGCTTATCTCGCCTGGGTTGCCGTCGGGCCGGGCGGGGCGGTTCTGCGGCGCGGTGGGGCAGTGGTTGCACTGATTGCCAGCGTGGGGCAGCAATCGCTGGCGGTGTTTGCCGCCTCGATGGTGATGGCGCGGGTTCTGGGGGCGGTGCTCGATCTCGCTGGAGGCGGGGCGCTGGCGGCGCTTGCGGTCAACCTGACCGGCTTTGCGCTGATCATCCTTGTGGCGAAGCTGGCCGCGTTCTTCAAACGCGAGCCGTGGAAAACCGCGCGAACCGCGACCCTTGCACCGACACCCGAGGTGCAGAAATGGGCGGCGTGACCCGACGCGACATGCTGTCGCTTTTGGCGGGTCTGAGCGCCCTCGGCCTTGCGCCTGCGATGGCCGCGGGGCTGGATGAGCCTGCGGGCATGGCGCTTGGCGCGGCCACCCCCTTCGACCCGCGCTTGATACTCGACCGTGCCCGGGCGCTTGCCGCAGCCCCCTATGCCCCACCGCCACCCGTATCGGACGCCTGGCTGAACCTCAGCTATGACGCCTTCCGCGGCATCTGGTTCGACACCCGCCACACCCTGTTTCGCGGCCAACCCGGGGCTGTTCAGGCCGAATTCTTTGTGGCGGGCCTGTATTTCCCGCACAAGATCGGGATCAACGCGGTCTCGGGCGGCCAGTCCCGCCCCGTAACTTTCGAGCTGCGCACGTTCGACACCACAGACGCCTTTCCTGCGCTTCCCGAAGGGGGCAGCGGCTTTGCCGGCTTCCGCCTTCTTGGGGAGCTTGAGGCGCCGGACCGGTTTCAGGAATACGCGGTTTTTCAGGGTGCGAGCTATTTTCGCGCCATCGGGCGGGGGCAGGCCTATGGCATTTCGGCGCGGGGCCTTGCGCTCAATACCGCCGCAGACGGCCCCGAGGAATTCCCGGTCTTCCGCGATTTCTGGATCGAGGCCGCCGCCCCCGGTGCCCCTGCCGTCACCGTCCATGCCCTGCTCGACAGCCCGTCGGTCGCCGGGGCCTACAGTTTCACATTGACCAAAGGTGCCGACACGCAAACGGCCGTCAGCGCGACGCTTTTCCCGCGCACCGATCTTGCGACCGTTGGCATTGCGCCCGGCACCTCGATGTTTCTGTTCAATGACATCGACCGCACCCGCTTTGATGACTTCCGCGAGGCGGTGCATGACAGCGACGGTCTTTTGATGCTCAACGGCGCCGGCGAGGTCTTGTGGCGCCCCCTGGCCAATCCCGAGGCGGTTCAGACCAGCAGCTTTGCCGATCGCAACCCCCGCGGCTTTGGTCTGATGCAGCGCGCCCGTACCCCCGGCGATTACAACGATCTGGTGGCCCATTACGAACGCCGCCCCTCGCTTTGGGTAGAGCCGTCGGGCGATTGGGGCCCGGGTGCGGTGCATCTGGTGGAAATTCCAACGGATAAGGAGATCAACGACAACATCGTGGCGTTCTGGCGCCCCGAGGCCCCGCTGGTGGCAGGGCAAGCCCACAGGTTTGACTATACGCTCCACTGGTGCGCCACAGCGCCGACCGAAGGTATCGTCGCCCAGATCACCGCCACCCGCAGCGGCGCGCGCGTGTTCGAGGCAGGGCGGATCTTTACGGTCGATTACGCCGGCCATCCCGCCTTGGGCGATGATCCCGCCCGGATCGAGGCGCGCGTGACCACCAGTACGGGCAAGATCACCCATGCCGTCCTTCAGCCCAATCCCGCGACGGGCGGAATGCGGCTGGATCTGACCCTGCTGACCGACGCCCCTACCGCCGAACTGAGGGCCGAGTTGTGGCGCAGCGGCACCCGCGTGGCCGAGGTTTGGCTGAACCGTTGGGAGACGCCATGACTGCCGCCTTTCGTCTGCCCTTGCAGACCACTCTGCCGATGCCAGACCAATCCCTGACTGCGTCTTTCCTCGACCCCGCCGCACCGGAAACGCATTCGATGCGCCGGACCCGGGTGTTTCGGGCCCTGACCCTTGGCCTCCCGATGCTGGTCACCCTTGGCCTTGGCGCGCTGTCGCTGGGGTGGTTTGCACGGGACGGACATCTGAGCCTTGCCGAAGGCGCGCTGGTCGTGATGACGGTGTTCGCGTTCTACTGGGTCGTCCTGTCGGTCCCCACGGCCATGCTCGGCCTGTTCTGGCGCGGTGCCGCGGACCCCGCCCCTGCCCCCACCGCCACGCGCCAAGGCCTGACGACCGCAATCCTTTTGCCGATGTATGGCGAGCCTGCCTTGCCCACCATCAGCCACGCGCTTGCGCTTTTGTCCGGCCTGTCGCGGGCACAGACCACCCACCGATTTTCCCTGCACATCCTTTCGGACACACGCGATCAGGGCTTGGCCAATGCCGAGGGTGCCATGGCCCGCCTTCTGGCCGCGCGCCATCCGGGCCTGGCGGTGCACTACCGCCGCCGCGCGCAGAACACCGATTTCAAATCCGGCAACATCCGCACCTGGGTGCAGGCGGACGGCGGGGCGTATGACGCGATGCTGGTCCTCGATGCCGACAGCGTGATGACGCCCGAGGCCGTGACCCTGATGGCCGATACCCTGGCTGCAGACCCGTCGTGCGGGCTGGTCCAGACCGTGCCACGCGTTGCCCCCGGCACGACCCTGTGGCAGCATCTGCAATCCTTCGCCTCGGAAGTGTACGGCACCACGCTGGGCCGCGGCTTTGCGCTGTGGACCGGCAATGAGGGCAACTTTCTGGGCCATAACGCCCTGATCCGCACCCGCGCCTTTGCCGCCTCGGCGGGCTTGCCGCATCTGCCCGGCCATGCCCCGCGCGGCGGCGTGATCCTCAGCCATGATTTCGTCGAAGCGGCCCTGCTGCGCCGGGCCGGTTGGGGGGTGCGGATGCTGCCGCAGGCGCGCGGAAGTTTCGAGGATACACCCGCCACCCTGCCCGGCTATGTGCGGCGCGACACCCGCTGGTGTCAGGGCAACATGCAGCATCTGCGCCTGCTGGCGGTGCCGGGTCTGCACCTCTTGTCGCGCTTCCATCTGGCCCAGGGTGCGATGGTCTACCTCTCGTCGGTCTGGTGGCTGGCCCTCTTGCTGCTATGGACGCTGCACGGCGTGCTGGCCACCGGTCCGCTGCCTGCGCTGTCGGCCATGCCGCCAGCAGGCCATTGGGTGCTGTCCGGCGCAATGGCCCTGATGCTGCTTGCCCCAAAGCTGATCGGGATTGCGGGCTATCTGATCGAACATCAGCGGAGCGGGACCCGACCCTTGCGCCATTTTGCCCGCTGGGCTCTGGCAGAGGCGGCGCTGTCGGTCCTGCTGGCACCCACGCTGATGGTCCATCAGGTCCGCGCCGTGCTGCGCACCCTGGCCGGGGTCAATGGCGGCTGGGCGCCGCACAGCGCCACGCGCCCCGGGCTCGCCGCGCTCGCGCGGTTTCATGGCACCGAGACGGCCCTGGGCCTTGGCCTGCTGACACTTGCCGCGCATGGGGATCTGACGCCCTGGCTTTTGCCGATCGGGATCAGCCTGTCGCTGGCCATACCGTTGTCGTGGCTGGTGCAGCGCGAGATGTGCCCCGCCGACGCAGCGCTTTCGCTGGCGACGGCCCGACCATGATCCGTGCTCATGTGGTGCTGACGCTGGTTGCCCTGACGCTGGTCGATCCCGCCGCCGCGCAGGCCGGCTGCGGGGGCGACCCGGCGCCGTGCGCGCTGGAACGGGGCACCTATCACATCGCCCTGCCGGCAACTCCCGGCCCGTATCCTGCAGTGGTTTTCCTGCACGGCTGGGGCGGATCGGGGGCCGGCACCCTGAGCAATTCCGGCATGGTCGATCCGTTTCTGGCCCGCGGCTACGCCGTCATCGCCCCCGACGGCCAGCCCCGCGAGGGCAGGCCGGGCCGCAGTTGGGATTTCGACCCGAACCGCCCCAGCACGCGCGACGAAACCGCGTTCATCCGTGCGGTTGCCGACGATGCCGCCGGGCGCTTTGACCTGACCCGCGATCACATGCTGCTGTCGGGCTTTTCCATCGGCGGCTCGATGACCAGCTATGCCGCCTGCACCGATCCCGAGGCTTTCGCCGCCTATGCCCCCGTCGCGGGCAGTTTCTGGCGCCCGGAACCTGCCGCCTGTGCGGGCCCGGTGCGCCTGCTGCACACCCATGGCTGGGCCGACCGAACCGTCCCGCTGGAAGGCCGCACTCTTGGCCCCGGCTTTGCACAGGGCGACGTGTTCGAGGCCCTGCAGGTCTGGCGCGAGACGGATGGCTGCACCGCGATACGGCCCGACCGCATCACGACGGAGGGCCCGTACCAGCGGCGCAGCTGGACCTCTTGCCTGCCCGGTGCCGGCCTCGATTTCGCGCTGCACCCCGGCGGGCATACGATCCCGAAAGGCTGGGCCACCCTCGCGCTGGACTGGTTTGAAAAACCTTCCTGAGGGCGGGCGGTTTTTCACCGGCTCCGGCGCGCCCCGTCGGGGTCCGGCACCAGCCGGACCCCGTTACCAGCGCAGGATTCGCACCCCGATGACCGCTGACACGATCGTCACGCCAATAATCGCAAGGCTGTACCAGACCACATAGAAAAGCGGACTGTCCTCGATGCAATGGGCGGCATAAACCGCCGCTGCGGCCCCGGACCCCGCCAGCCCGATCACCGCCCCCGACAGCGCCGGCACACTCGTCGCACCGCGGCGCAGCGCCCAGAACAGCCCCCCGACCGGCAGCACCGACAGAACCGGAATGGCCACCAGACAGGTCCACATCGTCTTGCCGACAGTCGCCATCTGCCGCCCCTCGGCCGGCGTGGTCGCATAAGCCCAGATCAGCATCGCAAGCGCCCCACCCGCCACCACAGCCAGCGGCCACAGTCGCACGCTACCGTGCCCTTCTGGCCGGGCCAGAACCAGGGCAATCCGCATCGAGACCAGAGCAAGCGCGCCCGTCAGCATCCAGCGCATCAGCGACACCGGGTTGCCAAACGCCTGCGCCAGATCGGCACGAAAGCCAAGCGTCAGCCAAAGCGCCGCCAGCGCCACCGCCAGGGCAGGCACCAGGACAAGCCACATTCGCCCGGACAGGTCCGCCTCGGGCAGGGTATCGGCGGCAAGCGCGCGGATCAGATCATCGGTCTTCATTCGATATGCCTTTCCCGAAGGACGGCCAGAGTTTTCAATGCCCGGTGCAGTGCCACCCGCACCGCCCCTTCGCTCATACTCAACGCAGCCCCGGTTTCGGCCATGGACGCGCCCTCAAGGCCGATCTTTCGGACGATCGTCTCCGACCGGCCATCCAGCATCCCGATCATCTTGGCCATATCGGCGGCCTCGGTCGGGTCACGGTCCGGTGCTGCAGGCAGCACCTCGACAAAATCCTCGATCGGCAGATCGATCCGGCGCCCGCGAGCCCGAAACGCGTCGACCACCTTGTAGCGCGCAATGGCATACAGCCACGGCCGCACCGGCGCCGCCTGATCCCAGGTGTGCCGCTTGAGGTGGATCGCCAGCAGCACCTCTTGCACCACATCCTCGCACCCCGCCTCGCCAAGCGAGGCACCGCGCGCCCGAACCAGACCGCGAAGCATCGGGGCAACCGCCCGCAGAAATCGGGTGTAAGCCCGCGCGTCACCCGCGTTTGCCGCAGCCAGAAGCTGCCCCCAATCGTCTGTCTGCCCTGCCATCACTGCCTTTCAGGTCGCACGCCGTCAGAGGTTTGTTACAAGAGCACCAAGAAAGCAGGATGGTGCCCTGCGACCCGCACTGTTTCGTGATCGCCGTAACAAACCCTTCAGACAGTGCGAAAAGACATACAGTCAACCGCGCCCCGCGCCCACAAGAAAGAGCCGTCGCCGATGATCCGTCGCTCAGGTTGTCCGATCGCTTTGCCCCACCGCCTGTCGCCAACCGCGGCCAGACCGGCTGGTGCGCGGCTTGGGGTCGCCCGGGCAGCCGGCTGCGCTTCGCGTCTTGCCCCGCCTCCGGGGCACTAGGATCATGGAGATCGTTTTTGCCTATCTCGCGGGCATCCTGACCCTGATCAATCCGTGTGTCCTGCCGGTCCTGCCCATCGTGCTGGCGTCCAGCCTGCACCGGGATCGACGCGCGCCGCTGGCCCTGGCGGCGGGAATGAGCGTGTCTTTCGTGGCCCTTGGTCTGGGCGTGACCGCCCTCGGTCCCGTCCTGGGCCTTGATGTTGACACTGTCACCCGCACCGCCGCCCTGTTGATGATCGCTTTTGGCGCGGTCATGCTGATCCCCAGCCTGTCGACGCGGTTTTCCACGGCCACGGCGGGCCTCGCCGCCCGTGCCGATGCGCAGATCGACCGCACGGCGGATGCGGGTCTGAGCGGACAGTTCGCCTCGGGTGCGCTGCTGGGCGCTGTGTGGAGCCCGTGCATCGGCCCCACTCTGGGGGCGGCCATTGCCCTTGCGTCCACCGGGGAAAGCCTTGGGCGGGCCGGTGCGATCATGATCGCTTTCGCGCTTGGCGTATCGACCCTGATCCTCGGCCTTGCCTATGGCGCGCAGTCTGCGCTGCGCCGCCGTCAGGCCACGCTGCGCGCGCTGGCCGAAAAGGCAAAGCCCGCGATGGGGATTGCCTTTGTGCTCGTCGGAACCATGCTGTGGTTCGGCGGCAATCATGTGATCGAACAGTGGCTGGTGGAAAACCTGCCTGCCTGGCTGATTGATTTCTCTGTCATCCTCTGACCCGAAAGGACCCCTCCCATGACCCTGACCCGCCGTACGTTTCTGACAGGCACCGCCACCCTCGGTGCCGCCACCCTTCTTGCCCCCGCCGCCTTTGCCGCCGCACCCATCCCCTATACCCTGGGGGCTGCCGAGGCGGCCATGGATGCAGGCAAGATCGTCGTTCTGGATTTCTGGGCCAGCTGGTGCTCGACCTGCGCCGCCCAGGAGCGCGTGCTGACTGCCCTCAAGGCCGAAAACCCGGCTTACGAGGCGAACATCCTCTTCTTCCAGGTCGATTGGGACCAACACGCCAAGGGGCCGTTGTCAAAGGGCCTGAAGATCCCCCGCCGCTCGACCATCGTGGCCCTGAAGGGGCGCGAAGAACTGGCGCGCATCGTGGCGGGCACCTCGAAAGCGGACATCAAGGCGCTGCTCGACACCGCGATCGGCGCCGCCTGACGCCACAGGGCGCGCGCGGGCAACTTTGTGGTTGTCTTTTGCGCGCGCCTGCCGACTCGTGACGTCTGGAGTCATCCGGGGTATCCCATGCCAGACGGTTTCGTGCAGATGGTCGACCGGGCGGTCGGGTTCTTTACCGAGCTTGCCGCCCATAATACCAAGGACTGGTTCAATCCGCGCAAGGCCGGCTATATCGCCGATATCCGCAAACCGGCCGAACTGATGGCCGACCTGATGGCGGCAGATCTTTCGCGCCTGACCGGCACCGCGCATCAGGCTAAGGTCATGCGGATCTACCGCGACGTGCGGTTTTCGCGCGACAAGTTCCCCTACAATCCGCATCTGCACATGACCTGGAAGCCAGGCCAGCCGGGCCCCGCCTTTCTTTTCGGCGTGGCCCCCGATTATGCCGTGTTTGGTCTTGGCACGTTTGAGATGGATGCCCCCCGCCTTGCCGCCTTTCGCGTCTTGTTGGACCGGCATGGCGATGATCTGGAAGGGGCTTTGACCACCGCCCGCGCCATTGGTGCCGGTTTTGCCGACTGGGACACGCCCCCTCTGAAGCGTGTGCCCAAACCCTACGCTGCAGATCATCCGCACGCTGATCTGCTCCGGCGCAAATCCATCACCCTGACCGCCCCGCTTACGACCGGCTGGCGGGAGGCCGGGCTGTTGAGCACGCTGAACGGGATGGTGCCTGCCTTCTTGCCTTTGCGCCGCGCCCTGATCGCCGTCTGGCAACTGCACCTGCGGGATCGAACCAACGGCCAGGTCGAGGGGCTGAACCGGACGAGCAAGGATGCCACCGTCTGGCGGGTCCACCACGACGATCAGGCACGCCTGTGCACCCGCCTTGCGGACTCGCCAGCCTGCAACGCCGCTCGCAGGCGCATCACCCTCGGCGGCCGCGGGCCCCGAGCCCATGGCGGCAAGCCACGCACATCAGAACCGGATGGATTGTGATCCGCGGCCCGATCCGGCAGATGCCGGGACCGAACCTTCGGTCCCCGACCGGCCTTGACAACCAAGGTTGCCACCATGCAGGTTCGATCAGACCTTGGAGTTACCACAGCTTGCCAAACACCACACCGCGTTCCTGCTGCCGCCGTCCGCAGGCCGAGTCCAGGGTCAACTCTTGATGCACCGCAGCCTCGTGGCGTATGTCCGCATCGTGGACCGGATGAATTACGGCGTCGGTCGGGTTGCCATGTATCTGTTGTTCGTACTCATGGCGATCCTGCTGTGGTCGTCGCTGACCAAGGTCGCAGGCTCCCCTGCCAACTGGACACTCGAGATCGCCCAGTTTGTCATGGTCGGCTATTACATTCTGGGCGGGCCATGGTCGATGCAGGAGGGCAGCCATGTCCGGATGGATCTGCTGTATGCCGACTGGACGCCAAGGCGAAAGGCGTGGTGGGATGCCTTCACGGTTCTCGCCCTGATATTCTATCTTTGCGTCATGCTCTGGGGTGCGTGGGACAGCACGGTCTATTCGCTCGGCCTGAAGTACGCTCCGATCGACGTTACATGGCTGCCCTTCGACATTCCCTGGGCCAGAACCGGATTTCTGGAGCGGGCGCCCACGGCCTTTCGCCCCTATCTCTGGCCGGTCAAGGTCGTGATGTGTATCGGATTTCTGCTGATGATCCTGCAGGCCACGGCCAGCCTGATCCGGGATATCGCCACCCTCCGGGGCGCGGTGATCTGATGTCCTATGAAATGATCGCCCTGATGATGTTCAGCACGATGTTGCTGATGATGCTGACGGGCCAGCGGGTGTTTGGTGTCATCGGCTTTGTGGCCACGGCGTCGGCGCTGATGCTGTGGGGGACTTCGGCCCAGACCATGGGCTTTTCGGCGTCGATCACGCTGATGAAATGGTATCCGCTGCTGACCCTGCCGATGTTCATCTTCATGGGCTACGTTCTGTCGGAAAGTCGTCTGGCCGAGGATCTTTACCGCATGTTCCACGTCTGGTTCGGCCCGGTGCCCGGCGGCCTTGCCATCGGGACGATCCTGCTGATGGTGCTGATTTCGGCGATGAACGGGCTGTCGGTGGCAGGCATGGCCATCGGGGCCACCATCGCGCTGCCCGAACTGCTGAAACGCGGGTACGACAAACGCATGATCACGGGGGTCATTCAGGCCGGGTCGAGCCTTGGCATCCTGATCCCGCCATCGGTTGTTCTGGTGCTGTATTCGATGATCGCGCGCCAGCCCGTCAGCCAGTTGTGGCTGGCCGGGGTGTTCCCGGGGCTGATGATGGCGGCGATGTTCGTCATCTACATTTATGTCCGCTGCCGCATCACGCCCAGCCTCGGCCCGGTCCTGACGGGCGACGATATGGTGGCTGGGCGGGCCGAGCGGTTCCGGCTGTTGGGTGCCGGCGCTCTGCCCTTCATGATCTTCTTCGTGATGATGGTGCCGTTCATCTATGGCTATACCAGTCTGGTCGAGGCCTCGGTCGTCGGTGCGCTGGCGGCCGTTGCAGCGGCCGGGTGGAAGCGGCGGTTGACCTGGCGCCTGATCGAGAGTTGCGCGAAATCGACGCTGATGGTGTCGTGCATGTTCATGTGGATCATCCTTGCGGCCCTGTCCTTTGGCGCGGTGTTCGACGGGTTGGGCGCGGTGAAGGCAATCGAAGGGTTGTTTATCGATGAACTTGGGCTCAGCCCTTGGGAAATCCTGATCCTGATGCAGTTGTCCTATCTGATCATGGGCATGTTTCTTGATGATACCGCGATGCTGGTGATCGTTGCCCCGCTCTATGTGCCACTGGTGGGCGAATTGGGCTTTGACCTGATCTGGTACGGCGTCCTATACACGATTACCTGCCAGATCGCGTATCTTACGCCGCCCTTCGGGTATAACCTGTTTCTGATGCGCGCCATGGCCCCGCCCGAAATCTCGATTATAGATATCTATATTTCGGTGCTGCCTTTCGTGGGGGTAATGATCGTGGCGCTTGTCCTGGTCATGGCGTTTCCGGATATTGCGCTGTGGCTGCCCAACTGGGTGAACGCAAAGTAAACCAAGAAGAGGCGCGTTGATCGCCCTTGACCTGACTGCTGAACGACTTTTCAATCAAGGAGGCCGACCATGACCACAAGAAGAAAATTCCTGACCACCGGCGCGCTTGCCGGGGCTGCCTCGCTTGCAGCGCCTGTCACGTTGCGCGCGCAAACCGCCATCAAATGGCGATTTCAGACCTATGCCGGCGCGGTCTTGGGCGAATTCGTGACCAAACCGGTCATCGACGCCATCAATGCCGCCGCCAAAGGCGAGCTTGAGATCGAACTTTTCTACGCCGATCAGCTTGTCCCCACGGGCGAGTTGTTCCGCGCGCTGCAGGCAGGCACCATCGACGCCGTGCATTCCGATGATGACAGCATGGCAGCCCCCGTCGATATCGCGGTCTTTGGTGGCTATTTCCCGATGGCGACCAAGCATGCACTCGATGTGCCAGTGCTGTTCGAACAGTATGGCCTGCGCCAGATCTGGGAGGAAGCCTATGCCGAGGCAGGCGGCGTCGTCTGGCTGTCGGCGGGCGGGCAGGATCCGTGCAACTTCAACACCAAGGATCCGATCCGTTCGGTCGCCGATCTGTCGGGCAAGAAGCTTTACACCTTCCCGACGGCCGGGCGCTTTCTTGCGCAATTCGGGGTCGTGCCGGTGTCGATCCCCTATTCAGATGCCGAAGTGGCGGTCCAGACCGGCGAACTTGACGGGATGGCGTGGTCCGGGATTACCGAGGATTACACTGTCGGCTGGGCCAATGTGACCAACTACATCACCACCAACAACATCTCGGGCGCGTGGATCGGGTCGATCTATGTGAACGAGGCGAAATGGGCCGAACTGCCCGACCACCTCAAGGCCATCGTGCGCAATGCCATCGAGGCTGGCCACCACTACCGCAACCAGTGGTATTGGGGCGGCGAGGCCATGCTGCGGGCCACGGGCGACAAGCTGGAACTGACGACCATCCCCGCGCTGGAATGGAAGGAAGTTGAAGATGCCGCGCTGACCTTCTGGGACGAAATCGCCCAGCAATCCGAAAGGTCGGCAAAGGTCGTGCAGATCTTCAAGGATTACAACGCGATCATCGCAAAGTCGGGCACGCCCTACACCTGCCTTTGATGACGCCATCGGCCAGGGGGCTGGTGCCGGACGCAGGCGAACCCGTCTGTCCTATGGCAGCGACGCTGTGCCTTTTGCCGTGAAGAGGCCGCGCCACTCGGCGAAAGCAGCGGCGCGGTCCATCCTGAAGGGGACCAGAAATGAGCGGTGCATTCCTGGTTGAAGCGATTGCGACGGCCAGAGCGCGCCCGGATCCATCACCGCCGTCAGCGGCGCGCGGGTCGAACCGATGTTCCACACCGCGTCGATGATGGCATCCGCGCGCCTTGCTCAGAACCGCAGGTTACGTCCGGTCTCGGCGTCAAACACATGCACGCGCGCCGGGTTCCAGCCCAGCCGCACCATCTCGGCTGCGCGGACCTGCACCGTCACCGGCACAGTCGCCCGCACCCGGTGCGGGCCGGCCTGCAATGTCACGATCTTTTCGACCCCGTGGTTCTCCACGTCGGTCACCCGCGCCTCGATGCCTGCCCCGCCGATCTCCAGATCTTCCGGGCGCACCCCGAAGATCACGGCCCGCCCCGCCTCGCCGGCAAGCGGCAGCGTCCGCCCGTCGCCCAGATCGGCACCGTCCTCTTGCCGGCCCGGCAGAAGGTTCATCGCAGGCGCCCCCACTGCACGGGCGACAAAGGTGTTGACCGGGCGCGCATAGATGTCGGCCGGGGTTCCGACCTGAACCAGCACGCCGCGGTTCAGCACCCCGATCCGGTCGCCCATCGACATCGCCTCGACCTGATCATGCGTCACGAACAAGAATGTCTCGCCGAGGGACATCTGCAGGTCCTTCAACTCTGCCCGCAGGCTTTCGCGCAGCTTGGCATCCAGCGCCGACAACGGCTCGTCCATCAAGAACACCTTGGGGTTGCGCACGATGGCGCGCCCGATCGACACCCGCTGCATCTCGCCACCCGACAGCCGGTCGGTCTTGCGGTCCATCAGATGTTCGATGCGCAGCGTCCTGGAGACCTTGGCGATGCGCTCGGCGATCGCTGCCGCTGCCACCCGCCGCATCGGCGATTTCAACGGAAATTCAAGGTTTTGCCGTACGGTATAGCGCGGATAGAGCGAGTATTGCTGCAACACCAGCGCCACGTCGCGCTCTGCCGCCCCCCAGCCCGTCACATCCTGCCCGTCGATCAGCACCTGCCCGCCTTGCGGCTTGTCGAGGCCCGCCACCACGCGCAATGTCGTGGTCTTGCCAGCCCCGGTTTCGCCCAGCAGCACGAAGAACTGACCGTCCGGGATGTCGAGATTGATGTCCGACAGCGCGGTGACGCTGCCGAACCGCTTGAAGACGCCGCGAAGCTCGATATGTGCCATCAGAGCCTCACTCCCAGCGACGCCCCGGTCGCGCGGTCAAAGAAATGCGCCCGCCCGGCATCGGCGCGCAGCCAAACCGGTGTGCCGGCCTTGGCCACGAACCCCGACCGCACTCGTGCTCGCAGCAGCGCCTGCCCGACGCGCAGGTCGATGATGTCATGCGACCCCAAGGGCTCGATGATATGCGCCTCTGCGGCGACAAAGCCCTCGGTCGGGGTCAGCGCCAGATCCAGCGCTTCGGGTCTGATGCCGAACGAAAGTTCACGTTTGCCGCCCAGTTGCGTCATCAGCGCCGGCGGAAAGCTCAGCCCCTCGGCCCCGGGGATCACCACGCGGCCGTCCTGCACCGTCACATCGACCACATTCATCACCGGCGAGCCGACAAACTGCGCCACGAACAGGTTGACCGGATCGGCATACACCTGCTCCGGCGTCCCCACCTGCTGCAACACGCCGGCGTGCATCACCACGATCCGGTCAGCCAGCGCCATCGCCTCGATCTGGTCATGCGTCACATAGATCGTGGTCGATCCCTGTTCGACATGCAGCCGCTTCAATTCGACCCGCATCTCCTCGCGCAGCTTGGCGTCGAGCGAGCCGATCGGCTCGTCCATCAGCATCGCTTTGGGATTGCGCACCAGCGCCCGCCCGATCGCCACCCGCTGCAAATCCCCGCCCGACAACGCGGAAGGCCGCCGTTTCAACAGGTTGCCGATCTGCAAGACCCCCGCAACCCGGCGCACCGTGCTGTCGATCTCGCCCGTTGCCATCCGGACCGCACGCAACGGAAAGGCCATGTTCTCAAACACCGTCAGGTGCGGATAAAGCGCAAAGGACTGGAACACGAAGGCCACATCCCTTGCTTCCGGCCGCAGGTTCTGCACCGGTGCGCCGCCGATCAGAATCTCGCCGCTGTCGATGGTTTCAAGCCCCGCTATCGCCCGCAAGGTGGTGGTCTTGCCGCAACCAGACTGGCCCAGAAACACCACGAACTCGCGGTCGGCCACGGTCAGGTTGACGTTGTTGATCACATGCACCGAACCAAAATGCTTGTTCACATTGCGAAGTTCGATCTGCGTCATTCGTCCCCCGTCGGGGCGGGAAGTTTCGTGGCGACCATGAAGCTTACCAGACCGACCAGCGTGATGGTCAGACCATAGCGGTGCAGCACCTCGACCCAGGGCTGGCACAGTGCCACGATGCCAAAGATCATCAACCCTTGCACGCCCGGCACGATCCAGCGTCGATTAAGCGCACGAAAGGTCATTTCCGGATCGCCCCGAATGACATGCCACGCAGCAGGTGATTGCGCAGCAGGAAAGTGAACACCGCGACCGGCAACAGGAACAGAAAAGTCCCCGCTGCAATCACCGTCCAGTCGGGCAGACCCGAGCCGATCTGGCTGGGAATGAACGGCGGCGCGGTTTGCGCATTTCGGTTGGTCATGATCAGGGCGAAGGCATACTCGTTCCAAGCGGTGATGAAACAGAACACTGCCGTCGCGGCGATGCCGGTGGCCGCCTCGGGCAGCACGATCTTGAAGAACGCCTGTATCCTAGTATAACCGTCGACCAAGGCTGCATCCTCGTATTCCTTGGGAATCTCGTCGATGAAGCCCTTCATCAGCCAGACCGAAAAACTCAGGTTGAACGCGGTATACAGGATGATCAGCCCCAGATGGGTGTCGTTCAACCCCACGGCGCGGTACATCAGGAACATCGGGATCGCCACCACCACGGGCGGCAGCATCCGGGTCGACAGGATGAAGAACAGCCAGTCATCCTCGCCGGGTACCTTGAACCGGCTGAACCCGTAGGCCGTGATCGTACCCATGCTGACCGCCAGCACCGTCGAGGTGATGGCCACGATCAACGAGTTCAGGAACCGCGACGGATAGCCCGACGGCTGCACCACGCCCTTGCCCGACCGCACCACCTTTTCGCCCCCGTCGAACACCGTCTGCTCCCACCAGGGGGCGGCGTTGTACACCTCTTCAGAGGGCGGCGCGCGCATCTGGCTGCGCTTGGTCATCAACTTGACGAAGCCGCTGATTTCGGGCTGGAACAGCACTGTGGGCGGGATGGTCGTCGAAAGATTGCGGGGCTTGAACGCCGTTGCCGTGATCCACAAGATCGGGGCCAGCATGATCAACAAGATCAGCAGCACCGCCACGACCGACAGCCGATGGCGAAACACCTCGCCGGTGGTGCGAACCGCCGCCATCTAGCGTTCCTTCACTTTGTTCAGGTATTTCACATAGATATTGGTGATCGCCAGCACCATGATCAGCACGATATAGGCAAGGGCACAGGACATGCCGGTCTGCCATTCCTGAAACGCCATCTTGTAGAGCCGGATCGAGATGACCTCGGTGGTCGGCTGGCTGGCCAGAATGTAGGCCAGATCAAAGGTCTTGAACGCCTCCATCGTGCGAAAGATCACCGCGATCATCAGGATCGGCGCCACCAGCGGCAGGGTGATGCGAAAGAACACATACAACCCCGAAGCCCGGTCAATCGCTGCCGCTTCGTACAGATGCTTGGGCACCGCCGACAATCCGGCCAGCGACAGCAGCATCACGAACGGCGACCACATCCAGATATCGACCAGCGCAATCGCATAGAGCGCCATGTCGGGGTCGGCCAGCCACTCGAATTTGCCCAGTCCGAGCGCATAGTTGATGATGCCGAAGTTCGGATCATACAGCAGTTTCCAGAACAGCCCTACCACGGCCATCGACAGCATCATCGGCAACAGCAGCAGCGTGGTCAGCAACCCCTTGAACGGAATGTCCCGGTTCAGCAGCAGCGCGATGCCAAAGCCAACGATCACCTGGCCTGTCACCGACACCAGCACATATTTCGCCGTGATGGTGAAGTTGCGCCAGATGAACGGATCAGCCAGAAGGGTGCGGTAATTGTCCAGCCCCACAAAATTCGCCGGTGCGTTCGTTGACGCGCGAAAGTCGGTGAAGGAATAGCCCAATGAGTAGATCAGCGGGAAGATGTTGAAAACGATCAGGAAAATGATGGTGGGGATGATGAACAGATTGCGGATGGCAAGATCGCTCAGACCCCTGCTGCGCATCATGGGTTGACTGCCTGCCACAAGACTCTCCGGTCGGATAAGGCACAAAGGGGGGCGTCGGCCGCCCCCCTTCGACGCTGTGGTTTACTGCCCGCGGCCATACTTGGCGAAGGTTGCCTTCCAGTCGGCGGCCAAGGCGTCGAGCACCTCTTGGGCCGTGCCTTCACCACCCACGATATGCGGGTAGATCCGGTTGTTCATCTGCCCCAGCAGTTCGGCAAACTCGGGCACCGCCCAGAAGTCCTTGACGATGAACATGGTCTGGTAGAACGCCTCGTTGTAGGGGGTGGCGTTGCGGAACGCTTCGGACTCCAGAACTTTGGAGCTGGCGGTATAACCGCCGAGATCGGCCCAGCGTTGCTGGGTTTCGTCCTTGATGAACCATTGCAGGAACTTGAAGCTTTCCTCCTGCTTGTCCGAATAGGCGACAATCGAAATCCCCTGCCCGCCCAAGGCAGCATAGCGGTCGCCGTAAGGCCCCGCCGGGTTGGCAAAGAAACCGGTGTTGGCGGCATGCGGGTTGGTCGCTTCGTTCAGAAGCGCCGGGAAGAAGGCGAAGTAGTTCATCGACATGGCCGCCAGACCCTCGGTGATGGCCTGGTTGTTCTCGACAAAGAACGTCTTGGCCCAGCCCGGAGGGGTAAAGCCATACAACTCGCGGTAGGCGTCCAGTGCCTCGACTGCCTTCGGCCCGTTGATGAAGCCGTCAACGGCGTAAGTGGTGAAGTCACCCAACTCACCCCCGAACGAGAACAGCGCGTTCTCGAACCCCATCGCCATCGCGTCATAGCTGTTGTCGGTATAGATCGCGATGCCGTAGCGGTTCTGATCCGGGCGGTGGAAGAATTCCGCGATGTCGCGCAACTGTTTCCAGTCGACCGGCACGGCGAGGTCGTAGCCGTATTTGGCCTTGAACGCCGCCATCTCTGCCGGGTCCTCGAACCAATCCTTGCGATACGACCAGCCGACCGCATCGCCTTCGGCCGGAATGGCCCAGTACTTGCCCGAGTTGCCGGGATATTCGGCGTAGTATTTCACAGTGGCGGGCGCCATGATGTCGCCCACCTTGTTGTCGTTGAAGAATTGCGTCAGGTCGACATAGTGCCCTGCCTCGGACGCAGCCCCCAGCCACTGGCTGTCGCCGACGATCATGTCATAGGCACTGCCCTTGGCATTGAATTCGGTGAAGGCCTTGGTCTGAAAATCCGACCAGGGCGTGGTTTCGACGGTCACCGAAACGCCGGTCTCGGCCTCATATTCGTTGACCAGTTCCTGCAGGTAGTTTGCGGGATCCCATTCCGCCCAGAAAATCACCAGCTCCTGCGCCAGCGACGAGGTCGTGGTGGCAAATGTCAGTCCGATACCGGCAAGCAGCCCTGCCATATTCCTGCGCATGTGTGTTCCTCCCGTTCATGCAAGCCTTGTGCCGGGTCTGCCTGCTTCTGCGGTCAGGTCTGGCCGGATGCTCAAACTGGTATTACCAAACCCCAAACAGCGTCAAGACGAATGTTGGGCAACTTGCACGCAGGCTTGACGGATGCGCCGCAGGTCGGCATTTTCTGGCACGCCGGCCTGGGCTTAACTATATAATTTCGCTACGACTTATTCGGACAGCCGCCTTTCAGTCGGCAAAGTCGCGGCTTGCAAAACTGGTCTAACCAGTTACGGTGCACCAACCGATGCACCTGGCCCGAGAGTCCCGTCATGCCCCGCCTCATGCTCCTCGGCACCTTCGACACCAAAGGGGCAGAGCTTCGGTATCTGGCCGGGTTGCTGCGGACCGGCGGGGCGCAGGTTACGACGGTCGATCTGTCCACCGGCACCCCGTCCGATGCTGCCGACATTTCCGCCACAACTGTGGCAGCGCAGCATCCGCAGGGCGCCGGGGCCGTTCTGGGGCTGGGCGACCGGGGCGTTGCAGTGGCGGCGATAGGCGTGGCACTGGCGCGGTTTCTTCCGCAACAGGCCTGCGACGGGGTCATGGGGATCGGCGGCGGAGGCGGCACCTCGATGATCGCGGCGGGGTTGCGCACGCTGCCCTACGGGCTGCCCAAACTCCTCGTGACCACGATGGCCTCAGGCGACACCGCGCCTTATGTCGGCATCTCGGACCTGATCCTGATCCCCGCCGTCACCGATCTTGCCGGGCTGAACCCGCTGTCGCGCCGCATCCTGCACAACGCGGCCCAGGCCCTGCTTGGCATGGCCGGGCATCCCGCGCCGGTCACCGACGGCAAACCGGCGCTCGGACTGACGATGTTCGGCGTTACAACCGCCTGCGTGACCGCCCTGACCGCCGCGCTGACCGAGTATGATTGCCTGGTGTTCCACGCCACCGGCACCGGCGGGGCGACGATGGAAAAACTGGCTGACAGCGGACTGCTGACCGGCCTGTTCGACATCACCACGACCGAGGTCGCCGACCACCTGTTCGGCGGCGTGCTGCCCTGCACGCCAGACCGGTTCGGCGCGGCTGCCCGCAGCCGGATCCCGCAGGTCGTCTCGCTCGGCGCGCTCGACATGATCAACTTCGGCGCTCCCGAAACGATCCCGGCCCGCCACAAGGACCGGCTGTTTCATCGCCACAATCCGCAGGTCACGCTGATGCGAACGACAGCGACCGAAAACGCCGAGGTCGGTCGCTGGATCGCCGAACGGCTGAACCGGTGCGAGGGCCCCACCCACCTGATGATCCCCGAGGCGGGCCTGTCAGCGCTCGACATTGCGGGCGGCCCGTTCCACGATCCCGAGGCCTCGGCCGCGCTGTTCGGGGCGATCGAGGCCACGTTTGCCGCCACCGCCACCCGCCGCCTGACCCGCCTGCCCCTGCACATCAACGACCCCGCCTTTGCCGCTGCCTGCCTCGCCGCCTTTCGCAATCTGTAGGTCCCCATGCCCGCCATTCCCCGCGCAACGATCCTGACCCGGCTCCACGCTCTTGTGGCGCAGGGCATCCCGATCATCGGGGGCGGGGCCGGAACCGGTCTGTCCGCCAAATCCGAAGAGGCGGGCGGGATCGACCTGATCGTGATCTACAATTCGGGCCGGTACCGGATGGCCGGACGCGGCTCGGCCTCGGGACTGCTGGCCTATGGCAACGCCAACCAGATCGTCCGCGACATGGCGGTCGAGGTGTTGCCGGTGGTCCGCCACACCCCCGTGCTGGCCGGCGTCAACGGCACCGATCCCTTCATCCTGATGGGGCCGTTCCTGCGAGATCTGCAATCCATGGGCTTTTCCGGTGTACAGAACTTTCCGACGGTCGGGCTGTTTGACGGCAGGATGCGTACCAGCTTCGAGGAAACCGGGATGTCCTATGCGCTGGAAGTCGAGATGATCGCGATGGCGCATACACTGGACCTGTTGACCACGCCCTATGTGTTCACCCCCGATGAAGCCACCGCGATGACCCGCGCCGGGGCCGATGTGATCGTGGCGCACATGGGCGTCACCACGGGCGGGGCGGTCGGCGCAACCACCGCGAGCACGCTGGACGACTGCGTGGGCGGCATCGATGCCATCGCCGCTGCTGCCCGCGGCGTGCGCGACGACGTGATCATCCTGTGTCATGGCGGTCCGATCGCGATGCCCGAGGATGCCGCCCATATCTTGCGGCACGCCGCCACCTGCCACGGGTTTTACGGGGCCTCCAGCCTGGAACGCCTGCCGGTGGAAACCGCCATCGCCGATCAGACCCGCGCCTTCAAGGCGCTGAAAGGACGATCATGAACCCCTATGTCAGGCACCCCGATCATGTCGCGGCTTTCGGGTTCGACTGGGGGCAACTGGCGCTGACCGTGGGTCCCGAGGTCAACGGGGCACGCAACTTTTCGGGCGGCATCGTCACGGTCAACCCCGGCATGGGCCACAGCCGCCACAACCACCCCGGTGCCGAAGAGATCATCCTGGTGATGACCGGCACCGGCGAGCAGATGGTCGAGGCCGACGACGGCACCCCCCTTGTGGCTACTGTCACCCCCGGCTCCACGATCTTCGTGCCGGAAAGCCGGTTTCATGCCACGCGCAATACCGGGTCGACGTCGATGACCCTGTTCGTGGTCTATTCGCCCGCCGGCCCGGAACGCGCCCTGCGCGACTTGCCCGACTTCCGCCTGATCCCGGCAAGCTAGCGGCAGCTTACACCGCGACCCCGCCCGGGTTCCAGCCGCGCCCGCCGGTGCCGAACATCGCGTGCCCGGTTTCGGTCACCACGAGGGTGTCTTCCAGCTTCAGAAACCCGCGCCGCGGATGCAGCATGGTGGTTTCGACCGACAGCACCATGCCGGGTTCCAGCGCGCGGGCGGCATGCACCCCCTCGTAGGCGACCGGATGGTTGGTCATCAGGAAGGGCACCTCGTGGCTGATCAGCCCCATGCCATGCGCGAAGAAATCGTTGAACCCGGCCGATGGCCCGGCCGCCCGCACCGCATCGGCCGCGGCGATCATGTCGCCGCCCGGCACGCCGGGGCGTACCATGGCAAAGGCCGCCTGCTGCACTGCCTCAACCTCGGCCAGAAGGTCCACCAACTCGGCATCCGGTGCCCCGAGCACCCCCATCCGGCACAGGTCGCCGATGTAGCCGTGAAAGTTGCCCCCCGAATCGATCGACAGAACCTCGCCCGCCCGCCATGCCTGATCGGACGAAGCCCGGTTGTGCGACGCCCCGAGCGTCAGCAGGCAATAATCGAAATGCAGGCCGCGCCGCACTTCCTGCTGGCGCAATTCCTCGATGATCCGCGCTTTGGTCCAGCCCTCGTCGGCGGCGGCAATCGTGGCCACCATGCTGTCGCTGATCAGTTCGGACGCCTGTTTCAGCAACGCCAGTTCGGCGGGCGTCTTGATTGCCCGCATCTCTTCCAGCATCGCCGTCGCGTCGACCAGAGGCAACTGCGCCAGCACCCGAAAGGCGTCCGACGGCAGGAACCCGGGTTCGTAACCGATCCGCAGGTTCTCGGCCCCGATCGCCTTCAGATGCGCGGCCGCCGTTTCGGCCGCGTCAACCGATCCCCAGGTCGAGGTCCGCACATGCGGCGTCCAGAAGGCGCGCACCGCATGTTCGCCCGCCTCCATCTTGTTGCCGATATAGGCCGCCTGATCGGCGCGCCCGGCCCGGTAGATCACCACCGGCAGATACCGGCTGTGGCCGATCGCGTCCATCGCGGCAAAGAACAAAAAGCGATAGCCGCCCAGCAGATATTGCACGTTGTGCTTGGAGGTGGCGACCAGCACGTCCAGGCCATGCGCCTCCATCAGGCGGTCGATGCGGCTCAGATCGGGAGCGAGGTCGGCAGGGTGATCCATCTCGTGCCTCTTGCGGACCCGACCAGCAAACACCATCCCGGTGCTGCGGCCAAGGGGAATGTGGTCTGACCAGCCGGCAGAGATCCCGACGCGCGACAGACCGCGGCCGTCAGCCCGCCCGCGCCAGCGCCGCCGCCCGGCGAACCTGCGCCCGCCGGTTGATCTCGTACGCCACGGCACAGACCAGTGTCACCGCAATCAGGATCAGCGCCAGCGCGTTGATCGTCGGCGTGATGCCGGATCGCACCTTGGAAAACACATAGACCGTCAGGGTGTCAGAGATGCCGCGGGTGAACAGGGTCACGTTGAAGTTCTCGATCGACTGGAAGAACCCGATGGCCGCCCCTGCCCCGATGGCCGGGTAGAGATGCGGCAGCAGAATTCGCCGCATCACCTGCCCGTGGCTGGCTCCCAGATCCAGCGCCGCCTCTTCCAGCCCGCGGTCAAACGACTGCAGTCGAGCCAGCACGAGCAGCATCACGAAGGCCGCGATGAACGACACCTGCCCCAGCACCGACAGATGCAGCCCCGCAGGCACCCCGAAGCTGTTCCAGAACAGCAGCGTCGAGATGCCAATCACCGCCCCCGGCGTCAGCACCGGCGCCACCATCAGCGCATAGACCACCGTTCGCAGCTTGCCGCCCAGGGAATTGATCAGGATGGCGCCCGCCGTTCCGATCACCACCGACAGCGCCATCACGGCCAGGGCCACCAGAATGCTGTTGCGAAACGCGGTCCACATCCGGGTGTCGGCGAACAACTCGATGAACCACTTGTCGGTCCAGCCCTTCCACGGCAGAACCGACGGGAACCGGCTGTCGTTGAACGCGGCCCCGCCCATGATCACCAAGGGCACCAGCATATACAGCAAAAACAGCACCATATAGGTGTGGAACAGCCAATCGGATTTGCGCACCTGCTTCATTTCGCGATATCCGACAGCTTGACCTTGAACAGCCACATCGCCGCCGAGACGAACACGGTGCACAAGATCAGCAGCAGGAAGGCATAGGCGGACCCGGTGTTCCAGTCCTGGCTCTCGAACATCCATTGCTGGATGATCTCGGTGAACCAGCGCGAGTTGGTCGAGGCAAGCAATGTCGGCACCAGAATCGACCCCGCCGACAGCATGAACACCATGACCGAGCCCGAGGCGATCCCCGGCTTGCAATGCGGCAGGATCACCCGCCAATGCGTCCGCCACCACGGCGCACCCAAGTCCTCGGATGCCTCGATCTGGTTGCTGTCAAGCGACTGCACCGCATTGTAGACCGGGAACAGCATGAACAGGACATAGGTGTAAACCAGCCCGATGATCACCGAACGAAAGCCGGTCATCCAGCGCACCTTGTCCTCGATCACTCCCAAACCGATCAGCGTCAGGTTCAACGGCCCGTTGAACGACAGGATGATGAACCACGCAAAAGACCGCAGCACCTCGGACACCCACATCGGGATGAACAGCAGCAGAAAGATGGTGGGCACGATCGACAGCGACGCGACCTTGGCCAGGTAGAAGGCGATCGGATAGGCGATCACAAAGCAGATCACCGTCACGATGGAACTGTACAGGATCGTGCCGAAGAACACCCGGATATGGATCGGGCTTTGAAAGAACTTGGCGTAATTGTCGAAGGACCAGACATCCTTTGGCCCCCCCACATCGACGATCGGCAGATAGGGGCGGAACGAGTTTTCAAACAGATAGATATTGGGCAGGATGACCAGCAGCACCAGCCAGAACACGGTCAGCGCGATGAACGCCGATGTCAGGCCGGTGCCGTAGCGGTTCAGCAGGTCCTTCATGCGTCCACGTCCTTGGCCGCCGTCTCGCCCGACAGGATCAGCGCATTTCGCGCCTCGAACACCATGTGCAGCCTGTCGCCGCGCGCCGGGATCAGCGATCCGTCGTTGCGGGTTTCGGCGACCAGAATCTGCCCTGTGGCATCCCTGGACTGGATCGAGACGAAATTCCCCTCGAACGCCACATCGCTGATCTCGACCGGGATCGAGTTCAGCGGTGCCGCCTCGGCCTGAAGGCGCACATGTTCGGGGCGCAGGAACATCTTCAGATTGCCGCTTGCACCCTGCCCCATCCGGGCCACGAAGCTGCCGCTCGGGGTGCGGAAGGTGGCCATCTGCCCGGCGGTGCTCATCACCTCGCCCGACAGGATGTTGTTCTCGCCAACGAACGAGGCGACGAACGCGTTGGCCGGGGCGTCATAGATCTCGCGCGGGGTGGCCACCTGTTGCAGTTTGCCGTGGCTCATCACCCCCACCCGGTCCGACATGGCCAGCGCCTCGCCCTGATCGTGGGTGATGTAGATGAACGTCACCTGCGTGCGTTTCTGGATGGCGCGCAACTCGGCCCGCATGTGCTGGCGCAGCTTGAGGTCCAGCGCCGACAACGGCTCGTCCAGCAGCATCACGTCCGGCTCGACCGCCAGCGCCCGGGCGATGGCGACCCGCTGTTTCTGGCCGCCCGACAACTGGCTGATCCGCTTGTCGGCGGCATCGGGAAGATCGACCAGCCGCAACAGCTCTTCTGCCCTGGCGCGCCGGGCCGCCTTCCCCACGCCGCGCACCTCCAGCCCGAAAGCGATGTTTTCCCACACCGGCATTAGCGGGAACAGCGCCAGGTTCTGAAAGATCAGCGCGGTGGGCCGCTGGTTGGGCCGGGTGCCCTTCATGTCGCGACCGCCGATCCGGATCATCCCTTCGGACGGATCGGTAAACCCCGAAATCATCCGCAGGATCGTGGTCTTGCCACAGCCCGACGGCCCGAGAAAGGAAAAGAATTCACCGGGCCGGATGCTGACATTGACCCGGTCCACCGCGCGGAACGTCCCGAAATCGGCGCAGACATTGTCCAGATCAACCCCAGCCGTCATCGCATCTCCGTCCTTTGCCGTCTTTTGACAGCCGCCTTGCCGGCGGCCTTGAAAAAAGCAACCCGCCGGGGCGATGGATGGCCCCGGCGGGTGCGTCATGCCACCAGATCAGGCAGCTTTGAACTTGTCTGCATATTCGCCGCGCTTGGCGATGAACCAGGCTTCCTGAGCCGGCCACCACCACAGAGCTTTCAGCGCATCATCGTCGAACGCCGACTTGTAGTAGTCGGCAACGGCCGGATCCATCATGTCGGCCCCGCCCTTGGCGACCGGGTTCGCACCGAACGCGGTGGCCCAGAGTGCCGAGCCTTCCGGCGTGGCCAGCCATTTGGCGAACTCGTGCGCCTGCTCGACGTTGGCGGCATTTGCCATCAGCGCCATACCCTGGTTCCAGGCAAAGGCGCCCTCGACCGGGGCCGCATAGCCGAAACCGTCTTTCGCCAGGTTGAACCCGGTCGAGTCCCAGCACAGGCCGATCGTGGCACCGTTGGTCAGGAACCCGGCCTGCGCCTCGTTCTCGCCCGACCACCACTGCACGATCGACGGCTTGGCCTTGATGGCCTCGGCCAGCGCGATGTCCCAGACTTCGACCATGGCGGCCTCGTCCTTGTAGCCGTCCAGCCACGGGCGCGGCAATTTGCCGGTCGCGTCGAGGTAGCGGCCCATCGCGGCCAGCCCCGAATGCGGCCGCAGGCAAGCCTGGTTCGCACCCGAGAACAGATCGCCCAGCGACGGCGGGCTCGACAGCTTGGCATCGGCGGTCGAGTAGACCAGAGCCTCGGTGCCCCAGACCGACAGCACGATCATGCGCTTGCCGTCCACGGTCGCCATATCGCCCATCGCGCCATCTGCCAGACCCGGCAGATAGTTGTCCATGTTCAGCTTCGCGGTGTCCCAGCCCTGCACGAGGCCGTTGGTGGCCCAGCCGCCGATCCGGTCAACCGTGGGTTCCACGACGTCCAGACCGCCGGTCTGCAGCGCCAGCTTGGCCTCGGCGAACATCTCGTCCTGGCCGGGCTGTTCCTTGAAGTTCACCTTGATGCCGGTCGCGGCTTCGAACGCCGGAAAGGCCTTTTCGACGAGCTGCGGATAGCCGGCCCAGCCCAGAAAGTTCAACTCGCCCGACGAGGCAAGCGCCTTGGAGGAAATGATCGCAGGTGCCGCCAGAACGCCGGCGCCGATGGCCGAGGTCTGCAGGAACGTGCGGCGATTGAAGGTGGTGGTCATCTGTCGTCTCCCTATGTCATCCGGAACCCCGCGCACAGCTCGCGCGCCGGGCAGTGCCTGCTGCTACACACGGCATTTGACAGTTTTGTGACGCAGCCGGGCCAAGTCGCAATCACGGCCGGGCGCGAAACCAAACCGTACTGACCGCAGAAAAGCCCGATTGTGACAGTCTGTCAACGCCCCCGTGGCCCCACCCGACCGCGATGGTCCTGCTTTGCCCGCACAGGTTGCGCGAGGCTCCCGAATCCGACCCGGGCCCTTCGCTCTTTCCCTGCCGAACCTGCGAATCCGGAACCCGTCAGGATCGCCCCGCCGCGTCCGCTGCCTGCAAACCGGGCAGATGGCCCCGTTACCCCTGGCAGGGCAGGCCGTCCCCGCGCCAACCTGCGACAACTTGTCCCGCGGCCTGTCATCGCCGTGTCACGCCCGCACCGTTCTGTGCCAAAGACCCGCTTGCCCCGCGACCCTGCTCCGGCGTAAGGGATACCCCGCAGCCAGTGCAAGGCCCCCGATGACCCCATCTGCCGTGATCTTTCAGGGTGCCCGCCTGCTGCTGGCAGACCGGCTGGTGCCCGCCTCGCTGCGCATCGAGCACGGCCGGATTTCCGGCATCGACACCGCCGCCGACGGGGCGATGCCGGTCGATGCCTCGGGCATGATCCTTGCCCCGGCGCTGGTCGACATCCACGGCGACGCATTCGAGCGGCAGATGATGCCGCGCCCCGGCGTCGATTTCCCGTTGCAGGCGGCCCTGCTGGAAACCGACCGCCAGCTTGCCGCCAACGGCATTGCCACGGCCTATCACGCCCTGACCCTGTCGTGGGAGCCCGGCTTGCGCTCGGTGGCCACCGGACAGGCCGTCGTTGCCGGACTGGCCGCTCTCGCCCCCCGCCTGACCGTCGAGAACCGGTTGCAACTGCGATGGGAAACCTTCTGTTTCGAGGCGCTGCCGCTGATCGAACAGGTTCTGGCGGGGCCGCTCGCGCCGTCGATCGCCTTCAACGACCATACCACTATGGCGCTGCTGCACCCCGATGTACCATTGCAGAACCGCCCGTTCGACCATGACCCCGCCTTTCCGGTGGTGGACCTCGGCTCGCCCGGCTTTGCCGCCAAGATGGCCGAACGTGCAAAACGCTCGCACATGACGCCGCCGGCCTTTGTGGCGCTGATCGGGGCGATCTGGGATCGCCGCCCGCAGGTTCCCCAGGCGATCGCCACTGTCGCCGCGTTGGGCCGGGCGGCGGGCGTGCCGATGCTCAGCCACGACGACAGTCAGGTCGAGACCCGCACCTATTACCATGGGATTGGCGCGCGGATCTCCGAATTTCCGATGAACCTTGCTGCCGCCCGGGCGGCGCGTGACGCGGGCGGCAGGATCGCGTTTGGTGCCCCCAACGCGGCGCGCGGCGGCAGCCATCTGGGGTCGCCGGGTGCGGGCGAGATGCTGAAGGCCGGGCTGTGCGACATTCTGGCCTCGGATTACTTCTATCCGGCGATGCTCGCGGCGGTGACGCGGCTGCTGGCCGATGGCGTGGCCCCGCTTCCCGCGCTGTGGAAGCTGATTTCGACCCATCCGGCCGAGGCTTCGGGCCTGACCGACCGGGGCAGACTGGAACCCGGTCTGCGCGCCGACCTCGTGCTGCTCGACTGGCCCGAGGGGCAGTTGCCGGCGGTGCGGCAAACCTGGGTCGCGGGCCGTCCGGCCTATCGCGCGATGGCCTGACCGGACCGGGCCATTCCTGACAGGGCCAATCCTGCCGGGGCCATTCCTGACAGGGGCATTCCTGACAGGGGCATTCCTGGCGGGGGCATCCCTGACAGGGGCATTCCTGGCGGGGCCATTCCCGACGGGGGCATTCAGGGCCCTATTGCTCGTCGCCCTCACTGATGCTGAACTGCACCCGGTCGCCCGCCCAGATCGATTCCGCCCGCCCGATGCCGCGACCCGCCGCATCGACGTCAATCTTCTGCATCACGATCACCGGCTGATCGGGATGCTGGGTCAGCAGATCTGCCTCTTCGGCCGTTGGTCGGCGGGCATAAAGCGTGGTGCGCTTGCGGAAGTAGTCGGCGATGCCATGGGCGCGGTAAACCTCGGTCAGCGACAGCCCGCTGCGCAACTGGCCGGGCAGATCGGGAAAGCGGTCGACTGCGTGGGACGAAATGCCGATGCTGATCGGCACCCCGTCAGCCAGCCCGCGCCGCGTCAGACGGTGCACCATCGCGCCGGGCACGATGTCGAGCGCCGCAGCGATGCCGGCATCGGCGGGCACCTGCGCCTCGGCCAGCGCCTCGCTCGCCGGCGCAAGGCCCTGCCCCAGCAGATTTTCATGCCAGCGCGTCCGCTTGCCGATGTGGTAGCTGATCAGCGGGGCCGCCTGCACGAACGTCCCCCGCCCCTGTTCGACGCGCAGCTTGCCGTCGGCCGCCAGCGCCGCGACGGCCCGGCGCACCGAATGGCGGCCTGCTTCGAAATCCCGACACAATTCTGGCTCGGTGGGCAATCGCGCGCCGGGGTTCAGGCGTCCTTCGGCGATCTCTGCCGACAGCAGATCCCGGATCGTCTCCCAGTTCTGACGCGCCATCCGCAACCCGCACACATTCGAACGAAGAACCGTTAGGCAGCCGTTGTAACAAGACCATGACAAAATGGTCTGGTGGCCACAGAAATCCCGGGATCTGGTCTTACCAGCGGATCCAGCGCGGCCAGACGAACTCTGCGTCGCCCGACTGCCCGCCCAGGGCATAGCAGGCCCGGCGCAGGGCGGCGACGGCCCCGGCGCGGTCGCCACCCGGCAGCCGCTGCGGCACACCGACCGACAGGCGTACCCGATGCCCGGCCCACGCCCGCGTTTCGCGAAAGATCAGCGCCACACGCAACGGATAGGAAAAATGGCTGACGATCTGAAACCCCCGCGAGTTCTGGCCGTGCAGGAACATCGGCAGCACCGTCACCCCCGCCTGCCCGCCCAGCCGCACGATGAACGGATGCCAGGCGGCATCGACGGCCGGCCCCGCCCAGGGCCGCACCGAGGTTGACACCGACCCCGCCGGAAACACCACCACGACATGCCCCGCCGCCAGCCATTCCTGCGCCCGCCGCCGGGTGTCAAGCGAGATGCGCCGCGCCTCGGGTCCGGGGCTGAAGTCGACCGGCAACAGCACCTCGGCCGCTTCGGGCGGTTGGCACAGCAGACTGTGGGTCAGAATCTTGACGTCGCCGCGCAGCCGGTGCAGCAGGTCGCCGACCACAAGCCCGTCAATGATGCCGAACGGATGATTGACCAGAACCAGCAAGCCACCCCGATGCGGGATCCGTGCGATCTCCGGGGCGCTGACCTCGGCCGCCACGTCCAGCAGGCGCAGACCGGCGGCAAAGATCGTCTCGTTGCCGCTGCGCGCCACCACCCAGGACCGATATAACCGCTCCAGCCGGGCGCGACCGGAAAGCCGCTCGACCGCGCGGATCAGGCTGCGGCGAAACCACGGCTGATCGTCGCGCGAATAGGTGAACAGCAACGGTGCCGCCTCGGCAGCCCCGGTCTTGCCGGACAACGTCGTGTCGGTCTGAGCCATAGGCTTCGCCTAGCCGCGATGTGTGACGACCCCGTGACAGACCCGGATTGCCCCGGCTGCGGCGTCAGGCGTCGAGTTGCGCCGCCACGTCCTCGGGGATGTCGAAGTTGTGGGTCACCGCCTGCACGTCGTCATCTTCTTCCAGCATGTCGATCAGCCGCAACAGCTTGGTCGCACTGTCCAGATCGACTTCGGTCAGGGTCTGCGGCTTCCAGATGATCTTGGATTCGGTCGACTCTCCCAGCGCCTTTTCCAGCGCATCCGACACGTCGGACAACGCCTCGACCCGGCAATAGACCCAATGGCCTTCGTCATCCGACTCGACGTCATCCGCCCCGGCCTCCAGCGCTGCCATCATCACGTCATCCGCCGATCCGGCCGCAGCGGGATAGCTGATCTCGCCCACCCGGTCAAAACTGTGGCTGACCGAGCCGGTCTGCCCCATGTTGCCGCCGGCCTTGGTAAAGTAGCTGCGCACATTGCTGGCAGTGCGGTTCAGATTGTCGGTCATCGCCTCGACGATGATCGCAATCCCGTTCACGCCGTAACCTTCATAGCGGATTTCGGTGTACTCCGCGCCATCGCCCATCTGGCTTTTCCTGATCGCCCGGTCGATCACGTCCTTGGGCATCGACACCGCCTTTGCGGCCTTTACCGCCAGCCGCAGACGCGGGTTCATGTCGGGGTCGGGCATCCCCATCTTGGCCGCGACGGTGATTTCCTTGGCCAGCTTGGAAAACATCTTGGACCGCAGCTTGTCCTGCTTGCCCTTGCGATGCTGGATGTTCGCCCATTTCGAATGGCCTGCCATGACGGTGCTCTCCGTTCCCTGCCGGGGTGATGGCGCGGTCTACACCAGCGCCGCGGGGGGCTGCAACCCCGCGGTTAGACCACGACCGCCGCCCGCCCGCGTGGCTGCACCAGGGCCAGCCCGGCCAGCATCACGGCCATCGCGGCCCAGACGAACGGCGAGAACCGCTCGCCCAGCAGGATCATCGCCCACACCACGCCCGAGGCCGTGACGATATAGCTCGTCTGCGCCGCGAACACCGCCCCTGCCCGGGCGGCAAGTGCCACATAACCTGCATACAGCAGCCCGTGCATCGCCGACGACAGCACCAGCGCGCCCTCTGCCACCCCCCACGGCGGCAGGGGGCTGATCCACTGCCCGAGGCCCAGCATCACCGGCGTGATCACCACCAGCCCGACCACCGAGGCCCCGAACATCGCCTGAACCGGGTCCATCCCCGCCGTGCCGAACTTCTGCACAAAGGTGCCCTCCAATGCATAAAACAGCGGCCCGACCATCGCCAGCGGCAAGAACGCCACCATGGCAGGGTCCGGCAGGCTCGCATCGGGCAGCGCAATCAGCGCCACACCGCACAGGCCCAGCAACAGCCCCGCCAACCGCGCATAAGTGAACCGGTCCAGGCCCACGGCCATCGCCAGCGGAAAGGCCAGCAGCGGCACCATCGAGATCAGGATCGACATGATGCCCGCAGGCAACCGCGCCACCGAGATATAGAAGGTCGCATTGGGGATCAGCGTCCCCAGAAACGCCACGACGCTGTAAAACACCAGCGCACTGCGGTGCAGCGGCATTGCCTTTCCCCGGGCCAGCGTGATCGACCCCAGCACGACGACGCAGACCACCAACTGCCAGAAGATCAGGCCGAACGGCGGATGCCCGGTGCTGGTGGCAAGCTTGCCCAGCGGCTGAGTCGATCCCCAGCCAAAGCCGAGGATCACCAGGGCAACCAGCAGCTTCACGGCAACGCCTCCTGCAGGCGACCGCCCAGCCGGATCATCCGCACCCGCACCGCCCGGCCGGTCTTGTCGTCCGTCTCGACATAGACCCCCGACAGCGTCGCGGGCCCCACTGCGGGCTCGAACCGCCCCTTCGCCATGCCGGTGATGAAGCGGCGCAGCGGCTCCATCTTTTCCATCCCGATCACCGAGTTGTAGTCGCCGCACATCCCCGCATCGGTCTGATAGGCCGTGCCCCGGTCAAGAATCTGCGCATCCCCGGTCGGCACATGGGTGTGGGTGCCCACCACCAGCGACGCCTGCCCGTCGCACCAATGCCCCAACGCCATCTTCTCGGACGTGGCCTCGGCATGCACATCGACGATCGTGGCCTGAACCGTTCCGCCCAACGGATGGGTTTTCAGAACCGCCTCGAGGGCGCTGAAAGGGTCATCGAAGGGTCGCTTCATGAACACCTGCCCCAGCACCTGAACCACCATCACGCGGCGGCCCTGAGTGGCGTTGAACACCCGCGCCCCATGCCCGGGGGCCACCCTGGAGAAATTCAGCGGCCGCAGGATGCGCGGCTCGGTCTCGATGAAACCGATCATGTCCTTCTGGTCAAACGCATGGTCACCCAACGTCAGGCAATCCGCCCCCGCCTCCAGCAACCCCTTGGCATGCTCCGGCGTGATCCCTGCGCCCTGGCTCGCATTCTCGCCGTTGACCACGACGAAATCGAGACCCCACGCGCTGCGCAAGCCGGGCAACCGCTCGGCCACCACGGCGCGCCCGGCACGCCCCATCACATCCCCAAGGAACAGCAGCTTCATGGCCCCGGGGATAGTCCGCCGCAACCGCCGCAGCAAGCCCGTTCCCGACGCCCCGCGTCGCGCCAGATGCCGTCCGGCGGACCTGCGTCAGGCGAGACTGACCGGCCGCCCCTTCCCCCCGGCCGCCGCCCGGCCTATCTAGACCCGATGGATTTGCCCCCCGCCCTCGACCACTGGTTCGATGCCAAAGGCTGGACCCTGCACCCCCACCAGACCGAGATGATGGCCCGCGCGGACCACCCCGCGACCCTGCTGATCGCCCCCACCGGCGGGGGCAAGACCCTGGCAGGCTTTCTGCCAACCCTCTGTGAACTCGGCACAAAACCCGCCCCCGGGCTGCACACTCTCTATATCTCGCCGCTCAAGGCGCTGACCGCCGACATCCGCCGCAACCTGCGCCATCCGGTCGAGGGGGCAGGCCTTGCGATCCGCATCGAGGACCGCACCGGCGACACCACGCAGACCCAACGCAAACGCCAGCGCGCCGATCCGCCGCATATCCTGCTGACCACCCCCGAAAGTCTGGCGCTGCTGCTCAGCTATGAAGATGCCCATCGCGTATTCTCCAATCTTTCCCGCGTGATCATCGACGAAATTCATGCGGTGGCCGAAAGCAAGCGCGGCGATCAGCTGATCCTGCAACTCGCGCGGCTGCAATCCATGAACCCCGGCCTGCGCCGGATCGGCCTGTCGGCCACGGTCGAGGATCCCCCCGCGCTTGCCCGCTTCCTCTCGCCTGACACCGCGATTCTGCACGCCGACCCCGGCCCCGATCCCGATATCCGGATGCTGGAAACCGCCGAGGCCCCGCCCTGGTCGGGCGGCGGTGGCCGTTATGCGATCCCGGCCATTCTTGACCAGATCCGGGCGCACAAGATCACCCTGATCTTCCACAACACCCGCGCGCAGGCAGAGATCTTTTTCCACCACCTGTGGCTGCAGAACACCGAAACCCTGCCGATCGGCATTCACCACGGCAGCCTTGCCCGCGAACAGCGCGAGCGGGTGGAGCAGGCTATGGCGGCAGGGCTGCTGCGCGCCGTGGTCTGCACCGGCTCGCTCGATCTCGGGATCGACTGGGGCGACGTCGATCTGGTGATTCAGGTCGGCGCGCCGAAAAACGTCAAGCGCCTCGTGCAACGGATCGGCCGGGCCAATCACCGCTACAACGCCCCCTCCAAGGCCCTGCTGGTGCCCGCGAACCGCTTTGAAGTGGTGGAATGCAAGGCCGCGCTCGATGCTGTCGGCGCGCACCAGCTTGACGGCGACCCGCGTGGCCCCGGCCCTCGCGATGTGCTGTGCCAGCACATCCTGGCCACCGCCTGCGCCGGGCCGTTCGATGCATCGGCGCTGCATGCCGAAATCATTACCGCCGGCCCCTACCGCAACATCTCGCGGGCGGAGTTCGATGGCATACTGGACTTTGTGGCAACCGGTGGCTACGCGCTGCGGGCTTATGACCGTTGGCAACGCCTGAAGCAAACTGACGGGTTGTGGCATCTGCGCGACCCGCGCGCGGCAGCGGTGATCCGGCAGAACCTCGGCACCATCATCGACATCGAGACGCTGAAAGTGCGGCTGAAAGGCAGGTTTGGCGGCCAACCGCTTGGCGAGATAGAAGAATCCTTCGCCGCCACCCTGACCCCCGGCGACACCTTCCTGATCGGCGGCGAGGTTGTGCGCTATGACGGGCTGCGCGACATGACGGTCGAGGTCACCCGCCAACCCGGCCGCGCCCCCAAAGTGGCGGTGTTCAACGGCACCAAATTCGCCACTTCGACCCAGCTTTCGGCGCGGATTCTGCAGATCTTCCAACAGCCGGTCTGGCCCGACCTGCCCGCCCACACCGCGCGCTGGCTGGCACTGCAGCGCGAGGTCTCGCGCCTGCCCGAACCGGACCGCCTGCTGTGCGAAAGCTTTCCGCACGAAGACCGCGAATACCTGACCGTCTACGGCTTTGCCGGGCGCAACGCAATGCAGACGCTTGGGCTGTTGTTGACGAAACGCATGGAAGACCAAGGCCTTGCGCCCCTCGGCTTTGTCGCTACGGACTACGCCACCCTGATCTGGGGGCTGGAACCTGTGCTCGACGCGATGCCGCTGTTCGACCCTGCCCTCTTGCGCGACGGGCTGGAGACCTGGCTTGCCGGGAACGCCGTGATGAAACGCACGTTCCGCAACACCGCCCTGATTGCCGGCCTGATCGAGCGCAGCCATCAGGGCCGCCGCAAAACGGGGCGGCAAGCCACCTTTTCTTCCGATATCCTGTACGACACCCTGCGCCGATACGACCCTCACCACCTGCTGCTGGACATCACCCGCGAAGAGGCGATGCGCGGCCTGATCGACTTTGCCCGCATCGAGGAACTGCTGGCCCGGATCGGCCCGCGCATCGACCTGTTGCGCCTGCCGCGCCTCAGCCCGCTGTCGGCCCCGCTGTTTCTGGAGCCGGGCATCATCCCGGTGCATGGACAGGGCAGGGAACGGCTGGCGGAAACGGCGGCCCACCGCCTGATGACCGCCGCAGGCCTCGCGTGACCCCGCCCGACCGACGCGCGTTCGCTTGAAAGCCGCCCCGATCCGGTGCAGACCCCTCCCATGATCCCGCACCGCTTTTCCTTCGCGGCCAGCACGTTCGAGGCTCTGCCCTCGGGCGGATTGTTCTGGCCCGACCACAGCCTGCTGACGGTCGCCGACCTTCATTTCGGCAAATCCGAACGTCTGGCGCGGCGCGGAGGCTGCCTGCTGCCGCCCTATGAAACCCGCGCCACGCTGGCCCGGCTCGACGCGGATCTCGACGCTACCCGGGCGCGGCGCGTCATCTGTCTGGGCGACAGCTTTGACGATGCGGCGGCCACCGGTGCCCTGGCCGAGGATGACCGGCTCTGGCTCTCCCGGCTGATGGCGGGGCGCGACTGGACCTGGGTGACCGGCAACCACGACCCCGGCCCGCTGAACCTCGCAGGCAGCCACCGCACCGAACTGCAGGTGCAGGGGATCGGCCTGCGGCATATCGCCAGCCCGGAAACCCCCGAGATTTCAGGGCATTACCACCCGAAGGCACGCTTGGCCGGCCGGGCGCGACCCTGCTTTCTGATCGACGCGAGCCGGGTGATCCTGCCCGCTTACGGCGCCTATACCGGCGGGCTGTGGTGCGACGACCCTGCCTTGGCAGCCCTGATGCATCCCGGCGCGCTGGCGGTTCTGACCGGCACCCGAACGCTCGTCATCCCGATGCCTCGGGGCCGGATAGGCCGAAGCGGGTCTGCCGACCCGATGATCAACCGGTCCTGATACCACCGGCGAGCGGGGTCAGGCGGTCAGTCCATCGGGTTCCGGCAACCCCTGCGCCCGGCAACAGGCGGTCAGCGTGTTGGCCAGCAAACAGGCAATCGTCATCGGCCCCACACCACCGGGCACCGGGGTGATGGCCCCCGCGACGGCGGCCGCACTGGCATAGTGTACATCCCCCACCAACCGGGTCTTGCCGTCGCGTTCAACCCGGTTGATGCCCACATCAATGACCGTGGCCCCGGGTTTCACGAACGCGCCGGTGATCATCTCGGGCCGCCCGACGGCTGCCACCAGGATATCCGCGCCGCGGCACACCGCCTCCAGATCGCGGGTGCGGCTGTGGGCAATCGTCACCGTGCAACTGTCCCCCAACAGCAGTTGCGCCATCGGCTTGCCCACGATGTTCGACCGTCCGACGACCACCGCGTTCATCCCCGAAAGCGAGCCGTGATGGTCTCGCAGCAGCATCAGACAGCCCAGCGGCGTGCAGGGCGCCATCGACGCCTGCCCGGTCGCCAGCCGCCCGACGTTTGAGATGTGAAAGCCATCCACATCCTTGGCCGGATCAATCATGCCGATGATCAGATCAGCGCTCAAATGCCCCGGGAGCGGCAGTTGCACGAGGATCCCGTGCACCGCCGGATCGCCGTTCAGGCGGTCGATCAGCGTCAGAAGATCAGCTTCGGACGTGTCCGCGGCCAGCTTGTGTTCAAAGCTGGCCATGCCGACCTCGACCGTCTGCGTGCCCTTGTTGCGGACATAGACCTGCGAGGCAGGGTCCATTCCCACCAGCACCACCGCCAGCCCCGGCACCAGTCCCTGCTCCTCGGCCAACCGCGCCACATGCGCCTGCACCTGCGCCCTGACCCGGCCCGCAAAGGTCTTGCCGTCGATCACTTTGGTCACTTCGGACCCTCCCTGGATGGCATAGGCTTCGGATGACGCGCCCGCACGGGCGGAACCGTGCCGCCGGACCGCCGGACCGCTGCCCCCGGCAGGCAGCCGTCGGGTCGGCGCCGCAAGACGTGCCCTGCCCGATTTCCGGCGGCGCGTCAGAACAACCCTTCGACAAAGCCCTGATCGTTCAGGCGGATCACCTCGGCGCTCGGCACTCGCGGCAGGCCCGGCATCGTCATGATCTCGCCGCAGATCGCCACGACAAAGCCCGCGCCCGCCGACAGCCGCACTTCGCGAACCGGAATGGTGAATCCGGTCGGGGCACCACGCAGATTGGGATCGGTGGTAAAGCTGTACTGCGTTTTCGCCATGCAGACCGGCAGATGGCCGTAGCCTGCCGCTTCCCAGATTTTCAGCTGGTCGCGGATCGACCGGTCGGCCTCGACCCCGTCGGCGTGATAGATCGTCTTGGCAATGGTCTCGATCTTCTGGAACAGCGGCATCGCATCGGGGTAGATCGGGGCAAAATTGCTGTCGCGGGCTTCCGCGAGACTGACCACCTTGTGCGCAAGTTCTTCAATCCCGGCAGAGCCTTGCGCCCAGTGCTTGCACAAGATCGCCTCTGCCCCCTGTTCGGCGACATAGGCCTTGACGGCGGCAACCTCGGCATCGGTATCGCTGTAGAAGTGGTTGATCGCAACTACGACCGGCACGCCGAAGCCCTTCACGTTGGCAATATGGCGACCAAGATTGGGGCAACCGGCCTGCACCGCTTCGACGTTTTCAGTCCCGAGATCGGCCTTCGCCACCCCGCCGTTCATCTTCATCGCCCGCACCGTGGCCACGATCACCGCTGCCGCAGGGGTCAACCCGGCCTTGCGGCACTTGATGTTGAAGAACTTCTCGGCGCCAAGGTCGGCGCCGAACCCCGCTTCGGTCACCACATACTCGCCCAGTTTCAACGCGGTTTTCGTGGCGATGACCGAGTTGCAGCCGTGGGCGATGTTGGCAAACGGCCCGCCGTGCACGAAGGCCGGATTGTTCTCCAGCGTTTGCACGAGGTTCGGCTGCATCGCGTCCTTCAGCAGCACCGTCATCGCGCCATCGGCCTTGATGTCGCGGGCGTAGACCGGGGTCTTGTCGCGGGTATAGGCCACCACGATGTCGCCCAACCGCTTTTGCAGGTCCTCCAGATCGTTGGACAAGCACAGGATCGCCATGACTTCCGAGGCCACCGTGATGTCAAAGCCGGTTTGCCGCGGAAAGCCGTTGGCCACGCCGCCAAGGTTCACCACGATGTCGCGCAGGGCGCGGTCGTTCATGTCCATCACGCGCCGCCAGACGATGCGGCGGGCGTCGATGTTCAACTCGTTGCCCCAATAGATGTGATTGTCGATCATCGCCGACAACAGGTTGTGGGCCGAGGTAATCGCGTGAAAATCCCCGGTGAAATGCAGGTTCATCTCCTCCATCGGCACGACTTGCGAATAGCCGCCCCCCGCCGCGCCGCCCTTCATCCCGAAGTTCGGACCCAGCGAGGCTTCGCGGATGCAGACCACCGCCCGCTTGCCGATCCGGTTCAGCCCGTCGCCCAGACCCACGGTCGTGGTTGTCTTGCCTTCGCCCGCCGGCGTGGGGTTGATCGCGGTCACAAGGATCAGCTTTCCGTCCGGCCGATCGCTCAGCGACTTTATGAAGGCCTGACCGATCTTGGCCTTGTCATGGCCGTAGGGCAGCAGGTGGTCCGACGGAATGCCCAGTTTGGCCCCCACCGCCATGATCGGTTGCTTGCTCGCGTCCCGCGCAATCTCGATGTCGGTCTTGATGGCCATGTCTGTCTCCCTCCGGGGCTGCCCCGGTCCCGTTTGCGATGTGATAACGGGGCCGGCCGCAGCAGGCAAAGGGGTTTGCGACATATCGCCGCCGAATCCGCCGTTATGTGGCGCAGCGGGCCGCGGCCAGATGCGCCCAGACCGGTTGGTCGGGAATATGCAGGCGCATCCGGTCGCCCAGGGTCAACCTGCCCTCGCACTCCACCCAGGCCACGATGCCGCGCCGCCCCTTGGCCGCCGGCTTGAACGCTGCGCCGTGGCCGGGATGCGCGGCCTCGATCCCTTTGGCGGGAAACGTGCAGGGGCGGTTCTCGAGGTCCACCACCAGGGTCGCGCCCGACGCCGATTGCAGCCGCGCGCCGGGCGGGACGTGGCTGAAATCCGGAATGCCGCGCAGCACGATCGAAGCGCCGAGCAGGTGCGGCGAAAGCGCCGGCAGCCCCATGTCGGCCGCGATCTCCGCAAGTTCCTCGTCCGACAGGATCGAGAATTGTCGGGTATTGCGGATCGTCGTGCCGCGGGGATACTGCGCCAGAACCCGGCTACAGGACGGTCGGGTCAACCCGCCATGCACCTCACCCTCAACGCCCCCGAACCCGGCCTGCATCGTGGTTTCGGGCTGCGAGTCCAGCAGACCCGCGACACCGACGCGGCCGAGCCAGGTGATCTCGCCGAAAACATCGGTCGGCTTCAGAACGCTCATGCCCGGGCTGTCCCGACCCTCACACCGAAGGCTCCGGCTCCAGTCCCGGTTTCGGCATCTTGGGTCTGGTCTTGGGGATCGACACCACCGACGATCCGCTGGACGGCGACGGCGGAGCGGCATCGTCCGGCCCCCCCAGAACCTCGCCGGCAATCACACGCTTGATTTCGTCGCCGGTCAGCGTTTCGTATTCGAGCAAGCCCTTGGCGAGCCGCTCGAAATCCTCTGCCTTGTCCAGCAGCACGCGGCGGGCGAGGTCATACCCTTCGTCGATCAGGGTCTTGACCTCGGCCTCGATCGTCGTCTTGGTCTCGGCCGAAACCGAAAAACCTGCGGTGTTGCCCTGATACCCTTCATGCGCCTCGGCATAGTCGATGTTGCCGATCTTGTCGGACATCCCCCACCGCATCACCATCGCCCGGGCCAGGGCCGAGGCTTGCTGGATGTCGCCCGCCGGGCCGGACGACACGCCGTCCTCACCGTACTTGATGATCTCGGCGGCCTTGCCGGCCATGGTCATCGCGATCTTCTGCTTGCCTTCGTCCTTGTGCATGTTCAGGCGGTCCATTTCCGGCAGGCTGACCACCATCCCCAGGGCAGCTCCCCGCGGGATGATCGTGGCCTTGTAGACCGGATCGCACTTCGGCATGTTCATGCCGACAATCGCATGTCCCGCCTCGTGATAGGCGGTCTTTTCCTTCTGGTCGGCGGTCAGCACCATCGAGCGGCGCTCGGCCCCCATCATCACCCGGTCCTTGGCCTGCTCGAAGTCGTGCATCGTCACGAACCGGCGGCCCATGCGGGCGGCAGTCAGCGCGGCCTCGTTGACGAGATTTGCAAGGTCGGCACCTGAAAATCCGGGGCAACCGCGCGCGATGATGCGCAGGTCCACATCCGGGCCGACCGGCACCTTGCGGGCATGCACGGTCAGTATCTTCTCGCGGCCCTTGATGTCGGGGTTGGGCACCTGGATCTGACGGTCGAACCGGCCGGGGCGCAGCAGGGCGGGGTCGAGCACGTCCTTGCGGTTGGTGGCGGCCACGATGATCACGCCTTCGTTCGCCTCGAACCCGTCCATCTCGACCAGCAACTGGTTCAGCGTCTGTTCCCGCTCGTCATTGCCGCCGCCGATCCCGACGCCCCGCGCCCGGCCCACGGCATCGATTTCGTCGATGAACACGATGCAGGGCGCATTCTTCTTGGCCTGCTCGAACATATCGCGCACCCGCGACGCGCCCACGCCGACGAACATTTCCACGAAATCCGAGCCGGAGATGCTGAAGAACGGCACCCCTGCCTCGCCCGCAATGGCGCGGGCCAGCAAGGTTTTCCCGGTACCCGGAGGACCGACCAGCAGGGCGCCTTTTGGAATCTTGCCGCCAAGCCGGGAGAATTTCTGCGGATTGCGCAAGAATTCCACAATCTCTTCCAGCTCTTCCTTGGCCTCGTCGATTCCGGCCACGTCGTCGAACGTCACGCGGCCATGCTTTTCGGTCAACAGCTTGGCGCGCGATTTGCCAAAGCCCATCGCCCCGCCCCGGCCGCCCCCCTGCATGCGGTTCATGAAGAACACCCAGATGCCGATCAGCACGATGAACGGCAGCCAGATCGAGATCAGCGACATGATCCCGCTCGACTCCTGCGCCTCCGCCCGGACTTCGACGCCCTTGGCGATCAGCCGGTCGGTCACTTCCTCACCCGCCGGCTTGATCGCGACATACTGGCTGCCGTCCTTGGCCCGCACCACGACCCGCTCGCCGTCGAGGGTGACGGACTGCACCTCGCCCTGATCGACCCGCTGGATGAAATCGGAATAGGATACGGTGCGCGAGGCGGTGGTCGCCTGATTGCCCGAGAACAGGTTGAACAGCGCCAGGATCAGCAGAAACAGCACAACCCAGAACGCGATATTGCGAGCATTGCCCAAGAAACGAACCCCTTTGTCAAGAGCAGCCCGCCATAGGGTGCCCGATCAGGTCTTAAGATAGAGATAAGTCCGGTGGGTTCAATGCGATACTATGAAGCGATCGAAGGGAAGGCACAATCTGGCCTGCCAGCCGTTCGGCCACCCGGCCAGCGGGGCCGCGATCAGCCGCCCGCCCGCCCAGACCGCCGGGCTGGTGACCAGCGAGCCCCGCGGCAGTCCTGCGCCGCGCCAGCCCGTGCAGGCCGCCAGCCCCGTGTCGCCCAAGGCCGCGACGGTCAGGTCAGCATCTGTCGCGCCCTCTGCCGGCGCGGCGCCGGACACGAGCCAGCGCCCGTCCCACAAGACCGCCTCCCCCGGCAGACGACGCGCCGAAACCGGCCCGGCCATTGCCGCCGGCTCGCGGGACATTCGGGCACCGCGGTGTCCGTCGGGGGTCAGGCAGACCCCCCCAAGCGTGCGCGCTTCGCCCCGGCGCAGCGCGGCGGCAACCTCCTGCAGCGCGTCGTGCCGCGGCCGGTAGGGGGCATTGCCGATCCACTGCACCGCTGCGGCCAGTACCCGGCCTTCGGTATCGCTTCGACCCAGTTGCAGCGCCTCGGCATCGACCACAAGGTCGCCGCCTTCGGCGCGCAGATGCACCGCCGTCCAGACCGCCGCCGCCTGCCACAGGGTCTTTTGCGCCCGCTGCATGTGCGCGGCCGTTTCGATCAGGCGTGCCGGGGTCAGACCCAGGGGAGCCAGTTCGGCCAACAGGCGGCGCGCCTTGATCCGGTCGAACCGCAGGTCGTCATTCGACGGATCCTCGACCCAGGCAATCCCGCGCGCCGAAAGCCAGTCCCGCAGGTCCGCCCGCGAAACGGCCAGCAGCGGGCGCACGAACACGGACCCCGCATCGGCCCGCCTCATGCCGCACAGCCCGTCCACCCCCGATCCGCGCGCCAGCCGCATCAGCACCGTTTCGGCCTGATCGTCCGCCGTGTGGCCCAGCAAAACGGCCTCCAGCCCCGCAGCCTCGGCCCAGCCGGATAGCAGGGTCCGCCGCGCCTGCCGCGCCCTGGCCTGCAGATTGCCCTGCCCGTCCCAACCCTGCCCGTCCCGATCCTGCCAGTGAAACGTGCGGTGCCCGACGCCAAGCGCCGAACAGGCAGTTGCCATAGTCGTCGCCTCGGCAGCCGCCGCGGGGCGCAAGCCATGGTTCACCGTGGCCGCGTGCAGGCGCACCCCCCGCCCGACGGCCCAGCCTTGCGCCAGATGCAGCAGGGCAACGCTGTCACCGCCGCCCGAGACCGCCACCCCGATCCGGGCGGGCCTCGCGTCGGAAAAAGCATCGTCCAGAACCCGCGACAAAACCGCCTGTGGGTCTACCGACACCCCAGCCCCTGCATCGCCACTTGCGCATTGGTCGCGTCGATCGAGCCTGCAAACCGCGTGCCCACTTCGGCCAGCGTCACGCAAGCCTCGGGCAACTGCCCCAGATCGCCCAGGGCCTGCCCCAGTTTCAACAACGCCTCGCCGGCCCGCGCGCCATCGGGCGCACCCGAGAACGCTTCGAGATAGGCGCGCGCCGCGTTCGATGTCTCGCCCAGTTGCAACAGCGCCTCACCACGCAGGAATTGCGCCTCCTGCATCAGCGGCCCGCCCGGATAGGATTGGGCATAGGTCGCAAAGAGGTCTGCGGCGCCGCGAAAGTCACCGGAAGCGAGCACCTCCCGGGCCCGGTCAAAGTCGGCCTGCTCGCCCACGGCCAGTTCGGGGCCGCCGGTTGCCGGAAGGGAGGGTGCGGTGCCGACCGGCGCAGGCGTGGCACCGCCCAGCGTGGGCGTCACGGGCAGCGCCGCGATGTCGCAGCCTTCGGTCAACTCGCACAATCGGAACTCCAGATCCCCGACCCGGTTGGTGCCGTCGGCCACCACGCGACCGACTAGCAACTCGACCTGTTCGGTCTTGGCCGTCAGCCGCACCAGTTCCGCCTCGATCGCATCCAGCCGCTGCAGCGCGTCGCCCCCGGCCGCGCCGCTGGTGGCCGCCCCGGTGCTGACCAGTTCCTGTTTCAACCGGTTGAAATCCGCCATCAGCAGCGACAATTGCACCTTGATGTCGGCCAGGGTTTGCGCGCGGTCCTGGGCCAGCCCCGGGGCCGCGACCAGCATCAGGCACAAAAGCAGCGCGCACCGCATGTCACGCCCCCGCGCCGACCGACAGCACCGTCACGGCGCGGCGGTTCTGCGAATAGCAGGCCTCGTCCGAGCAGATCTCCAGCGGGCGTTCCTTGCCGTAGGATACCGTGCGCAGCCGACCGGCGGCAATGCCCTGCGAAATCAGATAGTTCTGAACGGCACTGGCACGACGAGCGCCCAGCGCCAGGTTGTATTCCCGGGTGCCCTGCTCGTCGGCATGACCCTCGATGATCACGGCATAGTCGGCATTGGTCTGCAACCACCGCGCCTGCCCGGCCAGAACGCCGCGGGCCCCGTCCGACAGGTTGGACTGATCCACCGCGAACAGCACCCGGTCACCGATGGTCTGGTTGAAATAGGCCACCGACGCCGGATTGTTCGGGTCGCCAAGACCGCTGGTGTCGATGCCGGTTCCCCCGGTGCCCGACGGCAACGCAGTGCCGCCCGCCCCCCCGGCACCATAACGATCGGGATTGTTGCAGGCCGCGAGGCCCAGCACGGCCATCACCAGCAGGGCTTTTGAAATGATCGTCATGTTTTTTGTCCTTGTTTTTGGGTCGTGCCCGCTCGATGGATGTGATTCTAGCAGATTTCCGGGGTCAGGGGAATCCGTCAAGGCAGCAAAGGCGACCAGGCAGGGTCCGATGCAGCCCCTTCGGTCGTGATCTGCCGCAGGTTGCGCCCCGAGATATCGACCGAGTACAGCCCCGCCTGCCCGCCCGCGCCCGCCGTCTCGCGGGTGAACATGATCACCCGGCCATTCGGAGCCCAGGTCGGGCCTTCGTCAAGAAACGAGGCGGTCAGCAAACGCTCTTCATCGCCCTCGACCCGCATCACGCCGATGTGGAACCGGCCCTCGTTCTGCTTGGTAAAGGCAATAAGGTCGCCGCGCGGGCTCCACACCGGCGTGCCATAGCGACCCGCGCCGTTCGACACCCGGCGCGCTTCTCCGCCACCGGCCGCCATGATGTAAAGCTGCTGCGTGCCCGAGCGATCGGATTCGAACACGATCCGCGCCCCGTCCGGGCTGTAGCTGGGCCCGGTTTCGATCGACGGCGCATTGGTCAGTTGCCGCAAAGCACCCGAGCCGATGTCGAGCGCGTAGATATCGGAATTGCCGCCCTGTTCCAGACTGAAAACGACCGTGCCGCCATCGGGCGAAAACCGCGGGGCAAAGGTCATCGTGCCGGGCTGTTCATCCAGCGCCCGCACCCCAAGGCTGCCGACGTCCATCACATAAATCCGCGGAAACCCCGATGCATACGAGGTGAACAGAATGCGGTCGCCGTTGGGCGAAAACCGCGGGGCCAGCACGATGGACCTTGAATCCGTCAGATACTGAATGTTCGCCCCATCATAGTCCATCACTGCCAGCCGCTTGAGCCGCTGGTTCTTCGGACCCGATTCAGCGACATACACCACCCGGCTGTCGAAATAGCCGCCCTCGCCGGTGATCCGGCTGTAAACCGCGTCCGCAACCTTGTGGGCCATCCGCCGCCAGCTTTGCGGGGTGCCGGCAAATTGCAGCCCCTCGCCCAGTTGCTGGCCCGAAAAGATGTCGAACACCCGGAACTTGACGACGATCCGGTCGCCGCTGGCCTGCACCGCCCCGGTGATCAGGGCCTGCGCGTTGATCGCCTGCCAGTCGTTGTAGGCCACCGGCGCGTCAAAGCTGCTGACGCCGCTGATATAGGCCCCGGACCCGATCTCGCGGAACAATCCGGTGCCCGCCAGATCGGCGGCGACCACCCGCGCAATGTTGCGGGCATAGTCTTCGGCCCCGCCGGTTTCAGCAATGAAATCGGGCACGGCAAAGGGCATCGGCTCGATGACGCCTTCGTCGATCACGATGCGTAGGGGGGCGGCTGTGGTCAAGGACGCACCGGCCAGTCCGAGGACGAGCGCGGCGACGAGAGTTCTGATCAAGGTCATGGCGACGGCCTCATGTCTGAAGTTCGGGCGGATGTGCAGGTCAACGTGCGGTGTGCCGGTTCAGACCCAGCGCAACCAAGGGAAGCGGGCGGGGTTTCCCCCCTGTGGCGAAAACACCTCATCTGAGCCGCATCCCGTTGGGATCGAACACCAGTTCAAGGTCCTTCCACTGGTCATACTTTTCGGGCGGCAGCGGGAAACCGGTCCGGCCACAACGTGCAATGGCCGACCGGGCCGCTGCAAACATGGTGCGCGCGGCGGCGTCCGATCCGCCGTCGAAGTCCGTCATCCGGATCGAGCCCACGTCGGGCTCCCCGTCGCGGCTGATCCGGACCTGTACCGTCACCGTGGTGCGCAGGGCATCGGACGACAGCGACCCGAGGTTCCAGCACTGTTTGACCGCGACCCGCATCGCCTCGATGTCGCCGCTGGTCATCGGCGGGCCGGCGGGGGTGTCCTGCGTGCCAGAACCCTGAGCGTCTTGCCGGGCGGGGGGAACGGCGGTCGCCTCGGCCAGAGCCGCCGCAATCGCCTCGGCCACGGCATCGCGAACCGCGGGTGTCGCGGTCTCGGGTGTCGCGGTGTCGGGTGTCGGGGTCTCGGGTGTGGGTGCGTCTGGTGCGGCAGCGACCCGGTCGGGCCGCGACTGGGGGCGCGGGCTGGCGGTCGGGGCCAGTTGCGGGGCATCCTCTTCGGTCTCGACGGCTTCGGTCACGATCTGGGTCGTGGCGGCCTCGGGGGCGGCGGCGGGGGCTGGATCTTCGATCGCCGGTGCATCGGTGGGCAAGTCGGCGACCTCGGGCGTCGCGACATCGGCCACCTCGGGCGCATCGACCGTTTCATCGACCGGCGTGGGGGCCACCCGGTTGATCGGGCGCGGGCGCGGACGGATGCTGGACGGCGGCACCGGCACCGGCTGATCGGTTTCGGCAATCGGGGCGATGGGTTCGGGGGCGGGCACCGGTTGCGGATCGGGGGCCACAGGGACCTCGGGCGCCAGGTCAGGCGCTGCATCGGGGGCCAGATCGGGGGCCAGATCGGGTGGCGGTTCGGGTGGCGGTTCGGGGGCCAGATCGGGGGCCAGATCGGGGGCCAGATCGGGTGGCGGTTCGGGCAGGGCTGCGGGTTGCGGCGCCGGTGTCGGCAGCGGCAGGTCCGGCTGCACCGGGGCCGGGGCCGCAGCCTCGGGAGCCGGCGTCGGCAACGGCTCGGGGGCGGGCGCGGGCGGCGCGGGGGCCGGGGCCGCCGCACTGGCCAGGAGCGCGTCGAATTGCGCAGAGGACACCAGCGACACCTCTGCGACTGCCACTTCGGGGGCAGGTTCGGGTGAAAACAGCCAATCCCCCAGGATAACCCAAAGGATCAGGGCCGCGTGCCCGGCCGCCGAGATGATCGAACCCGTGCCCATTCCTTGCGCCTAGTTGCCGCCGAACGACGGCCCGTTGGTGTCCGTCACCAACCCGATATCGTTGAACCCCGCTGCGTTCAGCGCGCCCATCAGCTGCGCCACCCGTTCGTAACTGACCGCCCCATCGACCCGCAGAAACACCTTGTTCGAAGTCCGCTCGGCCGCGATGGCCTGCAGACGCGGGATGAGATCGGCGTCGGCCACCTCGGTCGTCATGATCGCAACCCGACCGTCGGCCGTGAGAGTGATCGCCAGCGGCTCTTCCTGTTCGGTGGGCAGGGCTTTGGCCGCGGTATCGGGCAGTTCGATCGGCACGCCCACCGTCAACAGCGGTGCGGCGACCATGAAGATGATCAGCAACACCAGCATGACATCGACAAACGGCGTCACGTTGATGTCGGCCATCGCCGCCGACGCCCCCCGCCGGCGCCCCCGCCGCCCCGACCCGCCCGCTTTCCTCGCGACCCCCGCTCCCATGCCTCAGGCGTCCAGCTGGCGCGACAGGATCGTGGCGAATTCGTCGGCGAACGCCTCGTAGCCGCCAAGGATCCGCTCGCCGTCAGCGTTCAGCTTGTTGTAGAACACGACCGCCGGAATGGCGGCGATCAGACCGATGCCGGTCGCCAGCAGCGCCTCGGCAATGCCGGGGGCGACCGTGGCAAGGTCGGTGTTCTTCGTCGCGGCGATCTGGATGAAGGCGTGCATGATCCCGAACACCGTGCCGAACAGGCCGATGAAGGGCGCGGTCGAGCCGGTGGTGGCCAGATAGCTGATGCCCTTGTTCAGCCGCTCGGATTCCCGCGCGATCGCCACATCCATCGCCCGGTCGATCCGCGCCTGCGCCCCCGCGATCAGCCCGCCGTCCTGCCGGTGGCTGCGCCGCCACTCCAGCATGCCGGCGGCAAATATCTTTTGCGACGCCCCGGTGGGCGAGGCCCCGATGCTTTCGAACAACTCGTCCAGCGGCTCGCCGGACCAGAACGCCCGGTCGAACACCGCGGCCTCGCGGCGGGCGGTGCGAAACAGGATGTGCCGTTGCACGATGATCGCCCAGGACCAGAACGACATGATGATCAGCCCGATCATCACCAGTTTGACGGTGATCGTCGCGCGCGCGAACAGTCCCAGCAGCGAGAAATCAATCTCCTGCGCCATCGCAAGGGTTTCAGTGTCCATAAGGCCTGCTCTTGTTATCGGGGCTCTCCGGCCCCCGTTAGTCGCAAGCTACCAAGAATTGAAGCGGATTGCCAACACAATGGCGTAACCGCGCTTACACCCGCCCATCTCGGCCGGTCGATGGCCCGCTCAGGGCACGTTGTGGCGTCAGCACCCGGCCAGCACCCGACGCAGACCGGGCGGCAGCCGGGCCGGATGCCCGCTGCCGGTCAGACAAACCAGGACGACCTGCGCTGCAAACAGCCGCTCGCCGGTGCGCGGTACATCCTGCGTCAGTTGCAGCCGCGCCCCGCTGACGGCGGTCAGCCAGCTTTCGACCAGCAGGTCGTCATCAAACTTCGCGAACCGCAGATAGTCCGCCTCGATCCGCCGCACCGCAAACACCAGCCCGCTTTCCGACTTCAGCCGCACCTGATCGACCCCGAGGGTCCGCACCCATTCGGTGCGCGCCCGCTCGATGAACCGCAGATAATTCGCGTAATAGACGAGGCCCGCAAGGTCGGTGTCCTCGTCATAGACCCGAACCGCAAAGGCGTGGGTCATCGCGGGCCCCATCGGCGACACCTGCGCAGCGTTACCCGAAGTTCGGCGCAGAGGCCATGAAATCTGCGTCCGTGCTGATCTTCTCCCACCAATCCGCAAGCCCGGGGATCGCCATCACCTCGCCCGCGTCCGGCGTCAGCGAGACATAGAACAGGATCGGCCCCAGCATGTAATCGGCGATGCTGGGCACGTCACCGGTGATGTAGGGGGCATCGCCCTTGATCTCCATGATCAGGGTCAGCAGGGTCTTGGCGGCAGTCAGCCCATCGGCGCGCATCTGTTCGTTCTTGCCCCCGACGAAATCGGGGAACAGGTGATAGGCCGCAATGCCGCCCACCATCGGCCCATAGCCGTAGCTGCAGATCATGCCCGTCACCTCGGCCATCCTGGCGGCCAGCTTGGCATCGGCGGGGATCATCGACGGTTCCGGGTTGCGCGCATCCAGATAGCGGCAGATCGCGTCGGTTTCGCGCAGGCGCATCCCGTCGATGTCCAGCACCGGCACCTTGCCGAACGGGTGGCGTGCCAGATGTTCGGCACTGCGCGTTTCGCCGGTCAGCACGTTGACCGGCACCTGGGCATAGGTGATGCCCTTCTTGGCCAGCACGATGCGCACGGTGCGCACAAAGGTTGATCCGTCGAAACCATAGAGGGTGACTGTATCGGACATGGGCTTCCCCTTGATTGATGACGCCGCAGTCTGGCGCGGCTAGATGACAGATGTACGACGCTTTGGCACCGGGGCGAGCGGCACCTTTGCCCTATTGCAGCAATCCGACCCGCGCCGCCAGCCGGAACGCGTGCGAGGCATCGCGCGCCACACCCGGCAAGCCCGGGTCATACCCCGCGCGGATCACCTTTGCGATGTCGGGGCGCAGAATCACGTCTGCCGACGTCTGCGCCAAGGCCGAGATACCGGTAAACGCCCGATCTGACCACAAAAGGATCGCCTGTACCGCCTGATTGAGCGCCAGAACTTCGGCGGGCACTGCTGCCAGATCGTCGTCCATCCGGACAAAGACGAAAGCCGCCTTGATCGCGCCGTGATCCTCGAACCGGAATACCCGGTACTGATTGGCCCCCACGGCCTGCAGCCGCGCGCAAAGCGGGATCAGATCGGGGATCAGGCGGTCAAGATCGGGGACCTCCGGCAACTCGGCCCAGTCGCGAAGAAAAAAGATCATCAGGTTGACCCCGAGATCCGGGTCGGTCTCGGCCATCTTGTGCCCGGCCAGCGCCACCACCGCCTCGAGCGCGCCCTTCACCACGGCCAGCGTCGCCGCCTCGACGCCGAACACCACCGGCACGATCGGCCGCCCCCAGCGGGCGAACAGATAGACGCCGTTGCTGCGGGTGAACAGGTCGGCAATGTCTTGCGGTGTCATGCACGCCTCCGGTCAGGGCCGGCTGCGGGTATAAGCCCGAGGCGCGTCCGGCTCAACCCGGTTCAACCTGGTTCAACCCGGCAAGGCACCCAGAACCATGCCCTGCATCTCGCGTTCCAGCTTGCGGCCCATCGCGCGCCGGAAATCGCCGTAGTCCTGCGCGCGCTCGACAAACGCACCGGGGCCGTGGATCACCCGGTAGGTCAGATAGACCTCCAGCGCGGTTTCGGCTTGCTTGAGGTCGCGCCAGTCGGGGGCCGGCCCGCCCGCCACGGCCAGCGCGTTGATCGTGATATCGGAAAACGGCGCAGTGGCCCGGACCGCTTCGGGCGCGGGTCCGGCATTGAACGTGCCGTCGGTGGCAAGGTCGATCACCTGCCGGTCGCAGCCCGGTGCCCGCGCCAGCAGCGCCTGACCGAACTGCATCGCCGATCCGGTTGCCGTGCGCCCGCTGACCGCCTGCGGCCGTGCAAAAGCTGCGATGCGAAGGGCCAGCGCGTCGAGGACCGCCGGCGAGGTCACCAGCACCCAGTCGGCCACCAGGGATTGATCCTTGACGCCGCTCCAGACAAAGACCGCCAGCGCCACCGGATCGCCCGACAGCAGCACTTGGCGCACCGGGCCCGACAGCAGGGCCGCTGCGGTCCCGTCGGCCTGCAGGCGGTACTCTTCGGGATCGACCGAGGCCGACACGTCCAGCCCCAGCACCAGCGCCAGTTTGCACGCCGCCTGCAGCGCAGGGGCACTTGCCATCAGGATCAGCGCGGCAAGGCCACCAAAGTTGCGCATTCCGGTCGCCTTCAGGTTTCGAACAGGTCGGTCTGCGGGGTGCGGGGCGGATCGAGGCCCAGATGCCGCCAGGCCTTGGCCCCCAGCATCCGCCCGCGCGGGGTGCGCAGGATCAGGCCCTGTTGCAACAGGAACGGCTCGATCACCTCTTCGATGGCGTCGCGCGCCTCGGACAGGGCGGCGGCGATGGTTTCCACCCCGACCGGCCCGCCGCCGTAATGGTCGGCCAGCAGCCGCAGATAGCGCCGGTCCGCCCCGTCCAGCCCCAGATGATCGACCCCGAGCCGGGTCAGCGCCCGGTCGGCAATCGCCTTGGTCAGCCGCCCGTCACCCTCGACGGTCACGAAATCGACCACCCGGCGCAGCAGCCGGCCTGCCACGCGCGGGGTGCCACGCGCCCGCCGGGCAATCTCGCGCGTGCCTTCCGGGTCCGAGGCCACGCCCAGCAGACGCGCGCCGCGGGTCACGATCAGGTCCAGTTCGTCCTCGGTGTAGAACTCCAGCCGGGTGGGGATGCCGAACCGGTCGCGCAACGGCGTGGTCAGCAGACCCAGCCGGGTTGTGGCACCGACCAGCGTAAAGGGCTGCAGGTCGATCCGCACGGTGCGCGCCGCAGGGCCCTCGCCGATCACGAGGTCCAGCGCAAAATCCTCTAGCGCCGGATACAGCACCTCCTCGACCACAGCGGAGAGGCGGTGAATCTCGTCGATGAACAACACGTCATGCGGTTCAAGATTGGTCAGAATGGCCGCCAGATCGCCCGGTTTGGCCAGCACCGGCCCCGAGGTCATCCGGAACCCCACCCCCAGTTCGCGCGCCATGATCTGCGCCAGCGTGGTCTTGCCCAACCCGGGCGGGCCGTGAAACAGGGTGTGGTCCATCGCCTCGCCGCGCATCTTCGCAGACTGGATGAAGATCCGCAGATTGGCCCGCGCCTCGGCCTGGCCCACAAAATCGTCAAGGGTCTGCGGGCGCAGGGCGCGGTCCAGATCCTCGGGCAGCTTCTGGGGGCGAAGGGCGGGTTCGGGCTGCATGTCAGGCCTTGGGTGCCAGCAGACGCAGCGTGGCGCGGATCAGGGTCGCCGTATCGGCCAAGGGTTGTTCCGCCGCGATCGTGGCCACCGCACTGGCCGCATCCCCCGGCCCGTAACCAAGGTTGACCAGCGCCGACAAGGCATCGGCGCTGTAGACGGCGCGGCTTTGCGCCGGTGTCGCGGCGCGCGGCGGGGGCAGCACAGCCAGGGGCTCGACCACGGCGTCAACATCTGCGTCGGCGGTGGCCGACAGCGCCACCCCTGCCGCCATCAGCCCCGGGGCCTTGGACCGCAATTCCAGGATCACGCGTTGCGCCAGTTTCGGCCCGACGCCCGGGGCCGCCTGAATCGCCCGCGCATCGCCCAGAGCAATCGCCCGCGCCGCCCCCTCGGCCCCCAATGTACCCAGGATCGACATTGCGGCTTTGGCCCCTACGCCCTGTACCGACACCAGAAGCTTGTGCCATTCCTTCTCCAGCAGGGTCGGAAAGCCGAACAGTTGCAATAGATCCTCGCGCACCAGAAGGTCGGTGTAAAGCGCCACCGCCTGCCCTGGGCCCGGCATCCCGGCCAGGGTACGGTCCGAGACATGCACGAGATATCCCACCCCGCGCACGTCGATCAGCACCTGATCCGCCCCGCGCCATTCGAGCCTGCCGGACAGTTTTCCGATCATCCGGCAGCCTTCTGCACGGCGGCCTGCAACCGTCCCGCCGATTGGGAATGATGGGCGTGGCAGATCGCGATGGCCAGTGCATCGGCGGCGTCAGGTCCTGCAATCGTCACACCGGGCAGATGCAGCCGCACCATGTGATCGACCTGCACCTTGGCCGCGTGCCCGACCCCGACCACGGTTTTCTTCACCGCATTCGGGGCGTATTCGCCCACCACCAGCCCGAATTGCGCGGGCACCAGCAACGCGATCCCGCGCGCCTGCCCCAGCTTGAGTGTCGCCACTGCGTCCTTGTTCACGAATGTATGCTCCACCGCCGCCGCATCTGGGGCAAAGCGGCGCAGAACCTCTGTCAACTGGTCGTAAAGCGCCAGCAGCCGGCGGGCCAGATCCCCGTCGCCTTCGCCCGGCGCCGAATGACAGATGCCGTTCGCGACATGGGTCAGTCGCGCACCCGCCACGTCGATCACTCCCCAACCGAGGTTGCGAAGGCCGGGGTCGATCCCCAGAACACGCATAGCCTGCCCCTTTTTTCTTGTTGGCACAGGACTAGCACGAACCGGGAACACCCGCCAAGTCCCAATCCGGGCTTGCAGAGGTGTCACGCAGGCGTTACCGTGATGGTTCGATCCCGACGTGCGGACGCTGGAAAGCGACTTAAGCGAATTGAGCCTTTGTTTCGATTTTGGAAACAAGGCAGAAGTATGGCGCAGGCTATGCGTCGCGTGCAAGGCTGTCATGCCTTGGCGCACGTTGTTTTATGGATAAAGTACGGTTATTTGATGCACATCGCAGGCATGAAGCCTGCCGATTGTGCAGTTTTGAAAGGAATACCGCTATGGCCGCCTATGAGACGTCCCGCGCGGCGCCGTCCGGCGCCATCTCGATCTTCCGCCTGGTTCCGGCTTTCCGGACCATTGTCGCCGCTTTTTCCGTCTGGAACGACGCCCGCCTGACCCGCAAGGCTCTGGGTCGTCTGTCGGACCGCGAACTTGACGATATCGGCCTGTGCCGGGGCGATGTCGAGATGCTGGGCCGCTGAATTCAGCCGCCCGTTGCTGCTTTGAAGCTGTCGCTGCTTTGAAGTCCGCGTTGCCGATCGGCCGCCGTTCCGCAAGGACGGCGGCCTTTTGCTGTCAGGCGCGCAACCGGGCCTCGACGACGGCGATCCGGGTTGCCACCCAGATCGTGACCGGATCGGCCTGCATCAGCCAGGCGCCCAGTTTGTCGAAGTCCTCGCCCGCCGCCAACCGGTCTACCCGGGCTGCGTAAGAGTCCGGGCCGACATAATGCAGGATCGTGCCCTTCAGCCCGAACACGCAGACAAACGCAAAGATCAGCACCCGCAGCAGCGGGCGGCGTTGACGCACCGGGCGAAAGAAATGCGAACGCCCCAGCGTGCCGTTGGCCTCAAACCCATAGCCTTTGGCGCGCGCGCGTTCGATGCGGGCGATTCGCCCGTAGAAATTAGCCAGATTCGGGTCGGACATCCGAACACTCCACACAGCAACCGACCCCCACAACCACACTTATGCCCCAAGATTAAGGCAAGACTTGGGCAAGTACATCAAAATTGCCCTAGATCCGACGCAGCACCAGCGTGGCCCAGTCGGCAATGTCCGCGCGGTCCAGCGGCGCAAAACCCGCAGCCCCATAGGCGGCGGTGATCGCCCTGGCCTGGTCGACCAGAATACCCGACAGGATGATCAGCCCGCCGGCCGCGACATGCGTGGCCATCGCCGGGGCGAGTTCGACCAGCGGCCCTTTCAGGATATTGGCAAACACCAGATCGAACGGGGCAGCCTCGGCCAGACGGGGGTGGGCGAATCCTGCGGCTTCCAGACAGTCCACCCGGCCTTGCAAACCGTTGATCGCCACGTTGGCCCGCGCCACGTCGACCGCTATCCGGTCGATGTCCGAGGCAATCACCCGCGCGCCCGGCAGCACGACAGCCGCGGCCATCGCCAGCACCGCGGTTCCGCAGCCGATGTCGGCCACCCGGGCGGCCGTAAAGCCCCGCCCGACCAGGCCGTCAAACGCCAGCAGGCACCCCAGCGTGGTGCCGTGATGCCCGGTGCCGAACGCCACGGTCGCCTCGATCTGCAGGGCCACCCGCCCTGCTGGCACCCGGTCTGCGTCGTGACTGCCGAACACAAAGAACCGCCCCGCGTCGACCGGCTGCAACTCGCGCCGCACCTTGGCCACCCAATCGGTCTCGGGCACCTCCGACACCGCAAAGGGCCGCGCGCCAAACGCCAGCGCCAGCATGTCGAGCACCATGCCGTTGGGTTCGTCCATGAAATAGACGCCCACTTCCCATAGCCCCGAGCCGTCCTCGATCTCGAAGACGCCAACTCCGGTCGGTTCGGGGTCAAGCCTTTCGACCGCCGCGGCCAG
>Ga0105044_10000303_pt1 | contig 58713 bp, 57 predicted proteins | sample MAT01_FD_78092 | JGI IMG/M metagenome (GOLD analysis project Ga0105044, IMG submission 78092) | Freshwater microbial communities from Lake Fryxell liftoff mats and glacier meltwater in Antarctica - MAT-01 | ecosystem: Environmental > Aquatic > Freshwater > Ice > Liftoff microbial mat | place...
CATGATCGGCACCCCCGCTGCTGCCACTTCGCCCGGCCGGCGGTAAATCCGCTCGATCGTCCCTGCTGTCGGGGCCTTCAGTGTCAGATCCGCCGGTCGCCGCTCTGCCAGCCGAAGATCGGCCTCTGCGCCCCCCAACTGAAGCACCGCCGCATCGCGATCCGCCTTCGCAGCAGCCAGCGCGGCTGCCGCCCCCTTCAGCGCCGCGCGGTCGACATCGAGCTTTGCCCGCGACCCCGCACCCGTCCCGGCCAGATCTAGGCTGCGCTTCAAGGTCTTCGCCGCCAGATCGCGACTGGCCTCCGCCTGCCGCACCGCTTCCGCCAGCGCCCCGTCGTCTGCCGTCCGCGCCCGCGCAGCCTCCGCCGCTGCCAATGCGCCGTCGCGCGCATCCTGCGCTCGGGCAGGGTCCAGCGCCGCCAGTGTTGTGCCCGATGCAACGGCGTCGCCTTCGCGCACGGCGACCGACGCAATCACGCCTCCATCCTGGGCGGCGATGTAGATATAGGACGCTTCGCCATATCCCTGCAGCGCGCCGCTCTCCTTCGGCGAACAGGCGCCAAGCAGTGCTCCGGTGATGACAAGCGCAGTGTGTCTCATGCGTGCAGTCCGTTGAGCAAAAGATCGATATGCGCTGTGGCGATCTTGTCCGGTGCCGCAGTACTCTCACCGCCCAGCACATGCCGCCACAACGCTGCGAACATCATCGGCCCGATCACGACGCGAACAGCCGCTTCCGGGTCGACATTGCGGAAAGTGCCTTGCGCGATACCCGCAGCGATGAGCTTCTCAAGCGCGCCTTTCGCCCGTTCGACGACGTCCGTGCGGTAGTGCGCCGCCAGATCGGGAAAGCGGTTCGAGATCGAGATCATCAGGCGCGGGATCGCGAAGACGCGCGGATCGGCCAGCTGTGTTGCAGCAATCGCCCCCAGCATCCGAATCGTTCCCACCGGATCGGCGCTTCCGGCGTCGGCGAGCACGGCGAGATTGATGGCAATTGGCGCGACTTCGCGGCTGATCAGAGCGCGCAGCAGCGCCTCCTTGCTCTCGAAATAAAGATAGACTCCGGCCTTCGAGATGTCGGCCCGTGCCGCAATGTCGTCCATGCGCGCTGCGTCGAAGCCTTGCTCAATGAAAACATCCAGCGCCGCGTCCAGAATTTCGTCTGGACGGGCGGCCGCGCGGCGTTTCCAGCGTGAGGACGTGGCCGTCATGGCTCCATATATAACTGACTGGTCAGTTATATTCAACCCAATGGATTCGTCCTATTGACGCGGTGGTCACGCTATTGGTTGTTCGCCATATCCGCGCCGCAATGTTTCCAGTATGAAACGCGGCGTTATGGCCCCGCCGGGCTCCTTCTTGGGATTCAACGACAATGCGCCTCAGCCTATCGGCTCTTCTTCTCTCCACCGCGCTCGCCACCGGCCTTGGTGCCGGCGCGCTGACCGCCTTCGCTCCCACCGTGCAGGCCCAGGTCGCCACGGCCGGCGAGGTCGATGTCGACGCGCTGTTGAAGCTGCTGCCCGCCGAGGCGGTCGCGACCTACGGCAGCAAGTCGTATGACGCCCTCACCGGCATCACGACGGTGCGCGATCTGAAGATCGCCGACGCCAAGGCCCCCGTTCAGAACTTTATCGCTGTCCAGGAAATGGGACTGCGCGGCCTCGATCTCGCCGCCTTCAAATACGTTTTTGACTTCGCCTCATACGGTGCAGCGCCCGACGAAACCTTCAAGCAGCTCCTCGGCGACATCGTCATCAAGGGCGCCTCGGTCACCATGCAGGGCGCGAGCGTCGCAAGCATTGAGGAGCTAAGCTCAGGCGGCGTCCAGATGAAGCAGCTTGCCGCCAAGCCGCCTGGCCAGTTCGGCGCGGCCAATGACGAGAAAGCCGGCGCTCAGTTCTTCGGCGCGCTGCTCGACAGCGTCATCTCCGGAGAGGTCAAGCTGACAAACCTGTCGGTCCAGCAAGGTGGCAACACCGCGTCGGTGAAGACGGCGACGCTCGGCGGCATCAATCGCGGCCAGTTCGGTGCCTCCTCGATGGACACCTTCCAGTCGTCAGCCGAAGGCATGACCTCCAAGATCGCATCCGCCACCTCCGGCGGCGGCGATCTCACCAAGGTCATTCCCTGGCTTCTGAAAGGCGAGATGCCGCCGATCACAGCCGAGCCGCTGCTTTATTTCGGCGCCAGCGCCATTAACGGGCTGGAGTATGATTTCGGCGGCACGACCCTGTCGATCGCCAGCTACACGATCGATCCGATCAGCTTCTACTGGCTGGTGCCGGCCTCGCTGAAGATCGCGCTGACCGACCTGTATTATAAGCCCTCGTCCGCCGACGGCTCGGGCGGTGCGGAAGGCCTGGCCGAACTCGGCCTCGACCATCTCGATCTGGATATCGGCGTCGAGTGGGCCTTCGACGGCGCCGCCGGCAGCGCCAGCCTGAAAGAGTTGCGCATTTCGGAATCGCAGCTTTTCGACGCCGCGCTCTCGTTCGATCTGACGGGCATCAACCTCGCGCAGCTTATCGACCCGGCCATGGCGCAGTCGTCGCTCTTTAGCGTCGGCGTTACGGGCGCCCAGCTCTTCGTCAAGAATAATGGCGGTTTCGACAAGCTCCTCGCCGTCGCGGCCAAGGAGCAGAATACGACGCCCGATGCGATGAAACAGATGGCCCTCGACCAGCTCACCCAGATCGAGGGCGGCATGCCCCAGCCGGACGGCACAGTGAAGCCGCTGACCGACCGAGTGAAATCCATCGTGGCGGCGTTTAAGGCGTTTATCAGCTCGCCGGGCACGCTGACCATCAAGGTCCAGCCGGCAGCGCCGATCACCGCCGCCACCGGCATGGGCGCGATGTTCGACCCCCTGACAGCCGCCGACACGATCGGCGTCACCGTCGAAGCGACCCCGCAGTAAGCGGCCCACAACTTCAAGCCTTCAGGCGGCGCCCCTGGGAACTGGGGCGCCGTTTGCTTGAAAAGGTCGTTCTGGTGCGACGTTCGCCACAGAGGCCAGCGCAGAAGCGTGTTTTACTCTGATCGGATTGAATTTGCGGCTTTGCCTTAACCGGGCCGTCTATGCTTTCGTGCCTTTGTGCGCAGCCCGGATATGGGCCGCCGAAACAAAAACGGAACTTCGCCGATGCGCCGCACTGCCGCCCTCGCTCTTGCAATCGCCGCCACGCTGACTTTCCCGCTTCAGGCCCAGATGCCACCGGAGCCTCCGGCACCGCCATCCATGCCCGCACCGCCGCCCGTCACGCCCGAAGTCCCGGCAGCGCCCGTCATCATCCCGGATCCGCAGGCCCTTCCCCAAGTTCCGTCACCGCCCGCGCCCCCGGTTCCCCCGGCTCCGCCCGCCAACGCGCTCGAGCAGCTCGCAGCCGCGATCCCCGGCGTCACCGTCCGCTATGACAGCCTTAACCAGGACAACGACCATTTGGTCGCCGAGGGCGTCACCTTCGTGCGCCGCCTCCCCGGCGGCGGCACCGACGAAAGCATCAAGGTCTATGTGAAACGCATCGAGGTCACCGGCCTTGATGAAGCCGCCTTCACCACGGTTTTCGATCCCAACGCCTATGCCGGCGCCACCGATGAAACCTTCCGCACGCTGTTCAGCAATCTCACGCTGACCGAGCTTTCGGTGCTCAACGACGACAAGCAGGTTTTCGGCGTCGCGTCATGGACGCTCGACGGGCTTGAGATGAAGCAGTTCGCCTTCATCCCCGGCGGTCCGGAATTCAAGCAGCAGTTCAAATCGCCCGACATGGTGCCGTTCCAGTTGCTCGGCACCTTCATCGACTCGCTGAAAATCGCCTCGGTCCAGATGAACGGTATTCATGCCGAGATCGACGCGGCGACCTTTGCGGCAATGGTCCCAGGCGGGCCGATGGCGGCACGCGCCGGCATGGGCCTCACCACCTACGACTATCAGGAAATCCGCCAGGAAAACATCGATCGCGGCCGTTTCGGGCGCGTCTCGTTCCGCGGCCTCGCCTCGTCATCGCCGTTCCCCACCGGCGGCGCGCTGAAGCTCGATCTCGCCGAGGGCTATTGGGACGGGATCGACGTCTCGCGTCTCGTGCCCTTCCTGATGAAGGCTGAACTGCCGCCGATCACCCGCGAAGGCCTCATCAGCTACGGTCAGGCTTGCGCTAAACAGTATGATATCTCGCTCACCGGCATCGGCGCATTGAACGTCCCCGAATTCTGCACGCCTTTGATCCCCTTCGTCTGGCTGATCCCCCAGAACTTCGACTTCACCCTCACCGGCACCTTCACCCCGGCCCCGCCTGGCGAGTTCCTGGCGCCGCCCTATATCGCCAAGCACTTCACCGGCCCCATGGCGGTAGAATTCCAGATGGCTGGCGCCTACGACCCCGATCTCGGCACCGCCGCCCTCACCCACTATCGCGTCCGTATGGGCGGATTTGGCGAGATCGACTGGACCGGTATGGCCGGAGGCCTGCGTCTCGACGAACTGGCGAGCCTCCCCCAGACCTATATGACCAAGCTCAGCTTCGCCGGCGCCGGTATGAAGATCGCCGATGAGGGCGGCATGCAGAAATTCCTGGAGATGGCAGCCGACGCCTCAAACCCGCCGGGCCAGTCGCAAGTCACCCCCGCCGCGCTTAAACTGCAGGCGAAGGCCGGGCTTGATATGATGGCCGGCATGCTGGGCGCCACCCCTGAGGCCCGCGCCCTGAGCGACTCGATCAAGGCCTTTATCGACGACGGCGGCACGCTGGACGTCACGTCCGTGCCGCCGGTTCCGCTGACGGCCCAGGACTTCGCCACACTGTCCGCCAAGCCGCCAGCAGGGATTTTGGAGACGCTCGGTCTCTCCGCCACCCATTCTGCGCCTTGAAAGGCGCTTTGATTTCCCGCGCGGGCGTGCTTTTTTGCGCCTGCGGGACACGCTTAGGGAGTTGACCGGTCACATGAAATTGCTCGCTGCCGCCTTCACTGCGGCCCTTCTCACCATGCCGCTCGCCGCGATGGCGCAGGAAACGCCGCCGGCCGGGGCCGAGGCACCTGCTAAGGCCAACCAGCCCATCGCCTATTTCTTTGGGATTTTTGAAGGCACGACCAAGGTCATCCAGGGTGCCGGCGCCGGCACCGAGGCCGCCGGGCGCTTGTCTCGCGTCGTGACCGAAGCCGACGGCTCGGGTTTTCAGATCACCTGGTCAACCCTCTACATCGACGATGAAAATCCTTCGCTCCTGAAGATCAAGGATTCGACCGAAATTTACTTCGGTGCCACCGACAATCCGGCCCTCTTCAAGCAGGTGAAGGCGCCCGAGCTGTGGACCGGTAAGCCCCATTATTGGGCGCGCATCGACGGCGACACGCTGAACGTCACCGCCATCGTGCTCGACGCCGACGGCACCTACGATATCACGCACTACGCCCGCACCGTTCAAGGCGATGCGCAGCGTGTGGAGTTCACCCGCTTCAAGGACGGCCAGCTTCAGCGCCAGGTCACCGGCACGCTGGAACGCAAGGCCGAGTAGTGATTTGAGCGACACCAAAGGCGGCGTTCCTTCAGGAGCGCCGCCTTTCTCTTTGCCTTCCGATTTCTCTTTGCCTTCCGAGCGGATGATCGAGCTGAGCGACGGCGCGGTGCATCTTCTCGACTGGGGTGGTGCCGGCACGCCGATCCACTTCACCCACGCCAATGGCTTCAATGCGCGCACCTACGCGCCGATCCTCGCAGCCCTGTCGGGCGAGGCGCACCTCATGGCATCCGATCTGCGCGGCCACGGCGCGACGACGCTGCCAGCCGATCCCGCCCAGCACACAACCTGGAGCACCTATCCGGCCGATCTCATCCGCGCACTCGATGCGCTGGGGCAGCGGCCATATGTCCTTGCCGGCCATTCGATGGGTGGCACTACCAGCCTCCTCGTTGCCTCCGAAAGGCCAGATCTGGTGAAAGCGCTGGTTCTGTTCGATCCGGTCGCCGTGAACTTCCCTGCGAACATAGATCGCAACCAGATCCCTCTGGTGGTCGGCACGCGAAAGCGCCGCGCGGTGTTCGCCGACAAGGGAAGCGCCCGCACAGCCTACACCGGCCGTGGCGCCTTCAAGACATGGCCCGCCGAGACGCTCGACGCCTATCTCGACGGCGGACTCAAGCCCGATCCCGAAGGCTGGCGCCTCGCCTGCGCGCCCGAGTGGGAGGCGCAGAATTTCCGCCTCGGGCCGCCCGATCTCTACGCCGCCATCGACGCCGTCCGCTGCCCGATCACCATGTTCTACGCAGACGAGAGCTCGACCACCAGCGACGAGCTGCGCGACTACATTCGAGCACGGCATCCCACGGCGCAGATCGAGCGCATCCCTGGCACGACGCATTTCCTGCCGATGGAGCGGCCCGATCTCGTTCAGGCCGCTTTGCGCGAGGCGCTCAGGCGATAAGGCTGCGAGCCGCCGCCGCAACCTGTTCCGGCAGCACCACGGCGAGCCGCGTTGTGCGATCGATGAACAACGCCGCACCGCCCGCCGCCGCGACAAGCTCGTCCGTCTCGGCATCGAACAGCCAGTGGCGGAAGCGGATCGTCTTGTTAGACGAGCCCCCAATTCCGGTCAGTAGTCTGACCTGGGCGCCCGCAGCGGGCTTCACGCCATAACGGATCTGATAGTCGAGCGTTGCCGTTGCCAGTCCCGCCGTGCGCTGCCAAGCGCGTGGCGCGTCGAGCATCGACCACAAATGTCCCTGGGCTTCCGAGAACCGCGCCATCACACCGCGCGGTGCAAGACCTCCATCGCGATCGCACTGGTCGGCGCGCACAATGTTGCGAACGGTTTCGCGAAAACTGCCCGTCGCCTCTAGCGTGCCTGTGCCCTCGTCGCCCGCTTTCAATCCGTCCGGCGAGGAAAACGCCACGAGCTCCGGTTCCATCGAAAGCGCCACGCCCTCCGCTTCTGTCTCAATCAGCACGCACGGCTTGTCATGTGTACTGCGCACGTCCAGCACGACGCTCATGCGCCCGTCATGGTACGCGGTCGGCGCGGCATGAATGCACACGAGATCGCTGACGTTCATTTCCTTGATATAGCGGATGCGATTGCGCGCCACGCGCACTGTCCGGCGCGCCGCACCATCCAGCCCCAGCGACGCGAGCAGCCCCTCAAACGCCTCGCTCGCTTTGGCGAGATGGAACTGCACATTCATGTGCCCCATCTCGTCGCAATCCCACGGATTGACGTAGCCGCGATAGACGATGGGCCAGGGTGACGCGCTCATACCCGGCCGAACGGCTTCGAACTGTCGGGCGCGATAAGCTCGCCCGAATCCCGCGCCTTCACCGCGGCCTTGAAACCCTCCGCCTCAGCCAGACGTTTAAACCAGGTGCCTTCTGGCGAGTGGCGCGCGATGCCGTCGAACAGTGCGCTCATCATCTGACTCTGATGCAGGCCTTGCGACTCCAGCGACTGGTTGACGACGATCTTCGACATCATCAGCTGGTTCTTCGGCACCGCACTGATCTGCCCCGCCAGCGCCGCGACCCGCGCATCGAGCTCGGTCTCCGGCACCGCCTCAAGTGCAAGACCGATCCGCACCGCTTCGCGGCCATCGATCAGTTCGCCGCTGAAGAGCATACGCTTGGCCTGTTGCACCCCCACCCGGTGCGCCCACCAGCCGGTGGACGGAATGCCCCACACACGGGCGGGCGGATAGCCGATCTTCGCGTCTTCGGCCATCACAAGCAGATCGCATGACAGCGCAATGTCGCTGCCGCCCGCGACGGCGAATCCGCGCACCTTGGCGATGGTCGGCTTGTGACAGGAGAACAGCGCCGCGAAATCCTGGCTGTTGCGATACATCATCGCGAAATCGACCATCGGGTCCCACGGTCCCTCGGTCACATCCTGCCCGCCCGCCGCTCTGTCGGCGCTGGCCGCCGCCTGCTCCAGATCGTAGCCGGCGCAGAACGCCCGGCCCGCGCCCGTTACCACGATCACATGTACGTCGTTATCGCGCGCCGCGATCTCCACCGCCTCGCGGATTTCGCGCGGCATCTTCGAGGAAATCGCGTTGAGCCGCTCCGGCCGGTTAAGCGTGATCGTCGCGACCCGCCCGGTGACGCCATAGGTGATGGTCGAGAAATCGCTCACAGCCCGATCTGCCGCGCCGCAAGATCGCGCATGATCTCTTCCGAGCCGCCGCCTATCGCGTTAACGCGCACCTCGCGATAAATGCGCTCTACCTTGTTGCCGCGCATATAGCCGGCCCCGCCCATGATCTGCATCGCCTCGCGTGCACAATACTCCATAGTCAGCGTCGCCTGAACCTTCAGCAGCGCGAGGTCGGCCGCCGGCGTCTCCCCCTGCTGCACACGCCAGGCGCAGTTCTCGAGATAGGCCTGCGTCGCGTTTACCTGGCGCAGCATGTCGGAAATCTTGTGCCGGATGACCTGATGGTCGGCGAGCCGCTTGCCGAACGTCTGACGCTCCTGCGCGTATTTCACGGCTTCCACCATACAGGTCCGCGCCGAGGCATTGGCGCCCGACGCCATCCCCAGCCGCTCGCCGTTGAAGTTCAACATGATGCCGTTGAAGCCCTGGTTCTCGCCGCCAATGATGTTCTCGACCGGCACCCGCACCTCATCGAGATAGATCGCGGCGGTATCCGACGCCCACCAGCCCATCTTCTTCAGCTTCGTGCGCGAAACGCCGGGCCGGTCCATCTCGATCAGCAGCAAAGAGATACCGCCCATGCCCGGGCCGCCTGTCCGCACAGCGGTGGTGAGATAGTTGGCCCGCATACCCCCGGTAATGAACATCTTTGAGCCACGCACGACATACTCATCGCCCTCGCGCGTCGCGCGCGTCGAGATGTTTGCCACATCGCTGCCGGCATTCGGTTCGGTGATGCCGAGGCTGATCTGCTTGTCGCCCGCCAACACGTCCGGCGCGATGCGATGCTTCAGCTCCTCCGACCCGATGGCGAGGATCGGCGGCAGGCCGATGCCGTGACACATCAGCGAGGCGAAGATGCCGCCCGCACCGATCTGCGCCGTCTCTTCCGAAGTAACGATGCCGTGGAAACGGTCGAACCCGGCATTCAACCCACCATACTCTTCCGGGTAGTTGAGTCGCGTCAGGCCGAACTCGCTGGCCTTCTTGTAAAGCTCCAGCGGAATCTCGCCCGCCTCTTCCCAGTCCTCGACGAAAGGCGCGATCTCCTTCGCCAGCCAGCGCCGCAGCGTGTCGCGCCATTCGCGGTGACTATCATTATAGAAAGGCGAAGTGGGCTTCGAGGAATCGAAGTCGATCGGCGTGTTCTTGGGCATGGCTAGCTTTCTGATGGCACGATGGTCAAAAGCACGGCGTTAGGCGCGACCTGCGCGCCTTCGGATGTCGCGACGCTGGCGATGATGCCGCCTACCTTGGCGCGGATCTCGTGCTCCATCTTCATGGAGTCCAGGATCGCCACGACATCGCCCTTGGCGACCGCGCTGCCCACAACCGCCTTCAACGCAGCGATCTTGCCGGCCATCGGGCTGCGCACTTCGCCGCTGGCCGCACCGCCGATTTCCGCCGGCGCATAGGTCACGTCCTTAAACAGCGCATCACGCCCGTTCAGCGCGATATGCGCGCCATCTTTCAAAATCTTGCAGAGTGCCGCCCGCCCATCGGGCAAAATCGCCTGCACAACAGCCTGATCGGCCCGGTCCGCACCGCGCGGCTCGATGGTCAGCGCGACGGCACGGCCATCGACCCGCTGCGTAATCCTCGCCGATTTCAACCAGACGGGCGTTGTTCGCGCCGCCGTTGAGCTCCAGCCATCCCCCGCACCCGCCGCCAGCAGTGCCGCCGCGATCCCGCCAAGCTCTGCGTCAAACGCAGGCACCGCCGATGCCCGCCGCGACAGCCAGCCGGTATCGACGCCGCCCGCCGCGAAATCGGCATCGCCCAGCAGATCGCTCAGGAACGCCCGGTTGGTGCCCAGGCCCAGAACGGCCATGGCATCCAGCGCCGCGATCAGCTTCAGCCGCGCCTCCTCGCGCGACGCGCCATGGGCGATCACCTTGGCGATCATGGAATCATAGTCGCCGGTCACATCCGGCGCCCCCGACCAATCGACGCGCACATCGTACGGCATGTTTTCAATGGTCAACGTCCCGGTCTGGGGCTTGAAGCCGTCATCTGGATCTTCCGCGCACAGCCGCGCCTCGATCGCATGACCGCTCAGCGTCACGCCCTCCAGATCGAACGAGAGCGGCTTGCCCATCGCGATCTCGAACTGCAGGCGGATGAGGTTCAGCCCGGTCACTAGCTCGGTCACTGGATGCTCAACCTGGATGCGCGTGTTCATTTCCAGGAAATGGAACTGCCCATCGGGGGCCAGCAGGAACTCGACCGTCCCCGCATTCACGTAACCCACCGCCCGCGCAAGTTTCTCCGCCGCCGCGCCTATCGCGGCGCGCAGTTCGGCCGTCATGACGGGGGCAGGGGCCTCCTCCAGAACTTTCTGATTGCGCCGCTGCACCGAACAATCGCGCTCGCCGAGGTGAACCACATTGCCTTCGATATCGCCAAAGACCTGGATCTCCACATGACGCGCCCCGTCGATGGCCTTCTCCAGGATCACCCGGTCATCGGCAAAGGCGCTTTTCGATTCGCGCCGTGCGCTCGCTAGCGCCCCCGCGAAGTCCTCGGCGCGCTCAACGCGCCGCATCCCGCGACCGCCGCCGCCCATCGCCGCCTTGATCATCACCGGCCAACCGATCTTCGCGGCCTCGGCGGCCAGCGTCGCATCGCTGAGATCGTCGCCGTCATAGCCGGGGATCAACGGCACCCCGGCTGCGCGGGCCACGCGCTTGGCCGCGCCCTTGTCGCCCATCGCGCGGATCGCTGCAGGCGGTGGACCGATCCACACCATACCGGCATCAATCACGGCCTGCGCAAACTCGGCATTCTCGGCGAGAAAGCCGTAACCCGGATGCACCGCCTCCGCGCCCGTCGCCTTCGCCGCTTCAAGGATCGCCGGGATATTGAGATAGGACGCCGCCGGCGCCGCCCCGCCAATTCGCCGCCGGACCCCAGCCATCATCACATGCGCCGAATTCACATCGGCATCCGAATAAACCGCGATAGGCGTCAGCCCCGCAGCCTGCGCCTCGCGCACGACACGCCAGCCAATCTCGCCGCGATTGGCGACGAGCAGGCGCGTGAAGGGGCGGGCGGGAAGTCGCATCAGCCGCGCGCGGGCAGAATGCCCATGCCCTTGGAAATGATCTGCAGCATCACCTCATCTGCGCCGCCGCCGATCGAACCCAGACGCCCATCGCGATAGCTGCGCGAGATCCGCATCTCGTCGGTGAAGCCCATGCCGCCGTAATATTGCAGACAGGCATCGTTCACGATACGCGACAGGCGGGTCGCCTTCAGCTTCGCCATGCTAGCAAGCTGCGTCATGTCTTCACCGGCGACATAGCGCTCGACGGCTTTCCACGTCAGCGCCCGCAGCGCCTCCACTTCCACCATCAGTTCGGCCAGCTTGAAAAGCACGACCTGGTTGTCGAGCACGCTCTTCCCGAAAATCCTGCGCTCGCGCGTATAGGCGATACAGTCGTTGATCGTCCGCTCCAGCCCTTCGGAGGCCGAGAGCGCGGCATACATGCGCTCCTCCTGGAACTGCATCATCTGGTATTGAAAGCCGAGGCCCTCATTGCCGATGCGATTGCGCTTTGGCACCCGCACATCCTCAAAGAAAATCTGCGCCGTGTCGGAAGAGTGCATGCCCATCTTCTTCAGCGTGCGCGCCACCGTCACGCCCTTCGCTTTCATCGGCAGGCAGATCAGCGACTTGTTACGATGAACTGGGCCGTCGCCGGTATTGGCGAGAAGACACATCCAGTCGGCCTGTGAGCCGTTGGTCGTCCACATCTTGCCGCCATTGATGATGTAATCGTCGCCATCGCTGCCCGCCGTGGTCTTCATCGAAGCGACATCACTGCCCGCGCCGACTTCCGAAACACCCAGACAAGCAACGAACTCGCCGCTGATCGAGGGCGCCAGAAACTCCTGCCGCAATTCATCGCTGCCGAACTTGGCCAGCGCCGGCGTCGCCATATCGGTCTGCACGCCGATCGCCATCGGCACGCCGCCGCAATTAATATGCGCCAGGCTCTCGCAGAACATCGCGGTGTAGGAATAATCGAGCTCCAGCCCGCCGAACTGCTCCGGCTTGCCTATCCCCAGAAACCCCTGCGCCCCCATCTTCTGGAACAGCTCATGGGCTGGGAAGATGCCCGCTTCCTCCCACGCGTCGACATGCGGATTGATCTCTGCCTCGATGAATTTGATGAGCGAGCGCTTCAGCTCGCGATGCTGTTCGGTGAGCTGCATTACATGCGTCCAACGCCAAAGGTGTTCGGTTTCAGATTGCGCGCCTCGGCGTCGCGGCAGATCGCCAGCGTCATGCCGAGAACCCGGCGGCTGTCGCGCGGGTCGATGATCCCGTCATCCCACAGCCGCGCCGTCGCATAGAGCGCGGTCGACTCCGCGTCATACTGGTCGACGATCATCTTCGATTGCGCCGCCAGCATCTCGTGCGGCGGCTCCTTCCCGGCGCGTTTCGCGCCCTCTTCGGCAATGATCGTCATCACCTTCGCCGCCTGCTCGCCGCCCATCACCGAGATGCGGTTGTTCGGCCAGGCAAAGATGAAGCGCGGCCCAAACGCCCGCCCGCACATGCCGTAATTGCCGGCCCCGAACGACGCCCCGATATGCAACGTGATCTTCGGCACCGGTGCATTGGTTACGGCCTGGATCATCTTCGATCCGTGCTTCACGATGCCTGCGCGTTCCGCATTCGGGCCGACAATGAAGCCGGTCGTATTCTGCAGAAAAACCAGCGGCGTTCCGGATTGCGAACAGGCCTGCATGAAATGCGCGGCCTTGGTCGCGCCATCCGGATCGATCGGCCCATTATTGCCGATGAACCCCGCCTCATGACCCTCGACGCGGGCAAAGCCGCACACTGTCGCCGGGCCATAGTTCGCCTTGAAATCCAGCCAGTCGCTTCCGTCGACGATGCGCGCGATCATCTCACGCACGTCATAAGGCTTGCGATAATCCGGCGGCACGATGCCAAGGATTTCCTCAGGATCGTAGAGCGGCTTTGACGCTGCGGAGACAGCTGGCACCCGATCCCATTTCAGCTTGTCGGTCAGCGCCCGCGCGAGGCGGATCGCGTCGCGATCGTGCTCGGCGATCCATTCCGCAAGGCCCGAGATCGTCGCGTGCATCTCCGCGCCGCCCAGCACCTCGTCGGTCGAAATCTCGCCGGTCGCGGCCTTCAGCAGCGGCGGCCCGGCGAGGAAAATTTTGGTCTTGCCCCGCACCACGATGACGTAGTCGGAAAGCCCCGGCTGATACGCTCCGCCCGCTGTCGACGAACCATGCACGACTGAGATGACCGGGCATCCCGCCGCCGATAGCCGCGCCAGATTGGCGAAGGTCGCGCCGCCCTTCACAAACAGATCGGCCTGCCGCAGCAAATTCGCCCCGGCGCTTTCGACCAGCTGGATATAGGGAAGCTTGTTCTCCAGCGCGATCTGCTGGAGCCGCAGACATTTGTCGAGCCCGTAAGGCGTCGCCGCGCCGCCCTTGATCGCGCTGTCGCTGGCATCGATGCAGGCGCGAATCCCGCCGACGATCCCGATGCCCGAAATACGTCCGCCGCCGCTGGCATTCGCCCCGCCGTCATCGTCGTGACAGCCAAGCCCGCACAGTGTCGAAATCTCCAGCCAGGGCGTCCCGCGATCAAGCAGCAGATCGATCCGGTCGCGCGGCGGCAATTGTCCGCGATCGGCGAATTTTTTGGCGGATTTGGTGCCATGTGCCCGGATGCGCGCTTCAATCTCGCGCACGCCGTCCAGCAGCTTCAGATGCGCCGCACGATTCTCTGCGAATCGCGGCGCGCCGACATCGATCTCGGACCTGAAGACAGGCACCCGGCGTCTCTCCTTGAGAACCCGCCGAACGTTTTTTTGTCTCCGGCGCGCGCGAATGTAAGCGTGTTTCCGCGCGCGCCGCTACAGCATCGCTCTGACCTTACGTCAGGCTTACTTCTTGCCCGGTATAATTGCGCCCAGGATGCCGCCGCCGACGCCGCCGCTGACCAGAGCGCCCAGCGTGGTCATCAGATCGAAGCCGCCGCCATTGATCATCGGCATCAGCGAGCCAACTGCGCTGGAAAGGCCGCCCGACAGAATGCCGCCGACTGCCTTGCTGGCCGCAGAGCCGGAGCTCGTCGCACCGGCGACGCCGCCTGCGATCGCACCGGACGCGGCGTTCGCGCCGGTGATGGCAAGCCCGCCGAGATTGAGCATCCCCATCTTGCCGGCGATTTCGCCAAGCCCTGGAACGAAATTCAGAACAGCCTGGATGATGATGCCGACAATAGTGCCGAGTGGTACGCCTTGCATAGTTAGTCCCCCTTAAAGCCCGCTTGAGCGGTGCAGCGCGAGTGTAAGCGGTAACATGCGGCTTGCCGTCCCCCGCGCGGCGATGCGCCGCACTCGGGGATTCCCTGACAGAACAGCCTCCTCCACGCGCCCGGCTGATTGAAACGCGCGGAGGAGGCGTTGCGAGCGGCTCGAGGGAGCCTCTGCAACCAGTCCTGGGACGAGCGGTTATTCGCCGCCGTTGCCGTTCATGGTCAGCGGCAAGAGCGGGGCCGAACTTTCCGCGAGGCGCGCTAGGTTGATGAACTCGGCGCGATAGCCGAACGGATCCGCTCCCTTGCCGGCCTGGGCGAGCGAGACCACCTGATCGTAGCCGAACGATTTCAAATAAGGGTCGCCGCGCAGCAATTGCGCAAAGCCCGCCACTGCCGCCGCGAACTTGAAGTCGCCATTCAGCGATTCGACGCTCACACTCACGTCGGCTGAGGTGATGGGGCGCTCGATCAGCTTCGAGGCCGTCTCACCCGGCAGCTTGTAGCGCATCTTCAGATAAGCGATCTCGCCGCAGTCCGCCGCCGCCGTTTCCGGTTTGCCGTAACGGAGCGGATCGGTGAGCCGCCCTGACGACCCGACTGGCGTGATCTCATAGAGCGCCGTGACACGGTGGCCTGCGCCGATATCGCCGGCATCCACCTTGTCGTTGTTGAAGTCGGCGGTCTCCAGCATTCGCGTCTCGTAGCCGATCAGGCGATATTCTGCGACGCAGGCCGGGTTGAACTCGACCTGGAACTTCACGTCGCCGGCAATCGTGAAGATTGTGCCGGCCATCTCATCGACCAGCACTTTGCGGGCCTCGTTGAGATTGTCGATATAGGCCGCATTGCCGTTGCCGGCCTGGGCCAGCGTCTGCATCACCACATCGTTGTAGTTGCCCCGGCCGAAGCCGAGCACGGTCAGCGTCACGCCGCTCTCACGCTTGCGCGCGACGAAATCCTCCAGCTGTTCACTGTCGGTGATGCCGACATTAAAGTCGCCGTCGGTCGCCAGAATCACCCGGTTGACGCCGCCTTTGATGAGATTGCCCTCAGCCAGCTCATAAGCGCGGCGAATGCCTTCACCGCCTGCGGTCGAGCCGCCAGCCGAGAGGTTATTGATTGCCTCGGTAATCTTGGCGGTCTGGTTGCCCGGCGTCGGCTCAAGCACTACGCCGGCATTGCCGGCATAGACGACAATTGAGATCCGGTCCTGCGCCGTCATCTCCTTGGCCAGCATCGAGATTGATTTCTGCAACAGCGGTAGCTTGTCCGGATCTTCCATCGAGCCCGAGACATCGAGCAGCAGCACCAGATTCACCGGCGGACGCTCGCCCTGCGGCAGGCCATAGCCCTGTATACCGATGTGGACGATCTCGGTCGCCGCGTTCCACGGCGTCGGATAGACCGCGACGGTCGGCTGAAATGGCTTCGTCTTGTCGTCCGGGATCGCATAGCTGTAGTCGAAATAGTTGACCATCTCCTCGACCCGCACCGCATCCTTGGGCGGCAGGCGGCCATCATTGAGGAAGCGGCGCACCACCGAGTAGCTGGCGGTGTCGACATCGGCGGAGAAGGTGGAAACCGGCTCGGCGGCGGCGATCTTCACTGGGTTCGGCTCGACATCGCGATATTTCTCGCGGTCTTCCGGAGCCGGCTCCTCAATATAGGCGACAACGCCGCCATTTTCCATCCTCTGCATCGGCGCCGGCGCCGACATATCGGCAGTTGCCCGGCCATCGGCTTCCGATTCAGGCGCGCGGTCGCGCTTGGCCTCTTCCTTCGAGACGGACTTTTCCGGACTGGCTTTGACCTTGTGGTCCATCCGGTTGGCGGTTTGCTGGATCTGCTCGCAGCCTGCGAGAGCCGAAACGCTGAGCAGCAGCGCCGGCATAAGCCGGTAGGCAAGAGTGTTGGATTTCATTTGGGGTATCCCCGCGCGCGTCATATCAGCCGAGGGTGTGACGCTCGTCGCCGAATAGGCCCTCGAAAGGGCGCGCGCGTGGCGAAAAAGGGGCGGAGCTCTATTCCAGCGTCAGGCCGCGTGCCTTGAAGGCCTTCATCGATGCGTTGAAGGCGGCGGCGACCGCCTCTTTCTCGCGCTGGTTCGCACTTATGTCCTTGAACACCGCCTTCTTCTGCGGCTCGGTCATCTCTTCCTTCGGGTCGTCCATCACGCGGACAAGACAATCCTGGAAGGTGTCGCTGTCCGAGATAAAAGTCAGAACATCGGCCTTGGCTGCCTTCATCTCTGCAACGCTGGCAGTTGCGCCGTTGGGAACAACGGGACCAAAGGGCTCCTGGCAACGATCGGTGCCGGCGAAGGCCGCAGGTGAGGCCAGAACGGCCAGAACGGCAAAAGCGAAACGCATGGGAACTCCGGGGGAACAAGCAGGCTCGCCGCCTTATGGCGGCGGGATGCGGCGCGATCAAGGCTTTGAAGATCGCCCACGCGGCCTGAACCTCCCTTGAACGAAATCTCCTCCCGTCAAACCATCGCCTGATAGGGCGGGGCTGGGTCATACTCCATGCCCTTCTGGGTTGCCCGGGCGAGATCGGGCGACCAGATCTGCCCGGTCAGCCACAGCGCCATATCGATCCCCGCCGAAACGCCTGCTGAGGTTACGATATTGCCGTCGCGGACATAGCGCATGTCGTCGCGCACGACGCTGTTTTCGCCCCGCTCGCGGAGCTGCTGGATATAGCCCCAATGCGTGGTGACAGCCTTGCCCTTGGCCGGGCCGGCGGCGGTCAGCAGCAACGATCCGGTGCAGACGCTCGTCACCCAGGTCGCAGTTTTCGCGGTCGCGGCGATGTAGGCGAGCATCACCTGGTTGTTGACCTCGCGCCGCGTGCCCTGTCCGCCCGGAACCAGAATGACATCGGCCTTGGGCGCATTGGCGAAACTATGATCGGCGATCACGCGCATGCCCTTGGCGCAGCGCGTCGTACCGCCCTTCTCGGAAACCGTGAAGACATGCGGTTTCTCCAGCGGCAGCTTCTGCCATTCCATGACATTGGCGGCCATGGTGAAGACCTCCCACGGCCCGACAAAATCCAGTTCCTCGGCGTCGTCGAAAAGCACGATGGCGATGTTCATGACGCAGCCCTCACGACTCGTTTGGTTGAGGCAGGGTACTTGCCCAGCGTTGCCGCCGGGCGAATCGGGCGTGCGACGAAATTGCCAGTGCAGTTCGGGCAGCGTCCCTTCAGCACGCCGTCGGCGCATCCCGCGCAAAAGGTGCACTCGAACGAACAGATGCGCGCCTCCGGGCTCTCCGGCAGCAGGTCGCAATCGCAGGCTTCGCAGTTCGGTCTCAACTCAAGCATGACTGTCCTCCCGTGCCGCCGTTGCAAAGCGGGCGCGATAATCGGCCGGGCTGATGCCCAGCGTCCGGTGAAAGGCGCGGCGCATCAGCTCCGCGCTCGAAAATCCGCATTGACGGGCGACGCTCTTCGCCGCCGCGCGCGGGGCAGCAAGCCTCAGCCGCGCCGCATCCACCCGTACGCGCTCGACATAGTCGGCCGGCGTCGTGCCGAGTTCGTCATGAAAGGCCCGCAGCAGCGAACGCTCGGACATGCCCGCGGCTCCAGAAATCCGTCCGGCGCGCAAATCCCCGCCCAGGTTCTTCGCGATGAAAGCTGTCGCCGCTGTCGTCCGTGTGCCTGCGCGCTGGCGCTGCAATTCGGCGCTGAACTGCGACTGCCCACCGGGGCGCATCATGTAGAGAACATGCCGCCGCGCGATTTGCAGCGCCGCATCGCGGCCAAGATCTTCCTCGATCAGCGCAACGGCCAGGTCCATACCGGCGGTGATGCCAGCCGAGGTCCACACATTTCCGTCGCGCACAAAGATCGCATCGGGCTCCATCCGCACCTTGGGATAAGCCCGCGCGATATCGGCCACCACATTCCAGTGCGAGGTCGCCCGCCTGCCGTCGAGCAGCCCGGCTTCTGCAAGGATCGCCGACCCCGAACAGACCGACGCCACCCGCTTGGCTGCCTTGGCAGCGCGCCTCACGAAGGCAATCAGCGACGGCGTCCGCAGCGCCTTCATCGTCCCGTTGCCGCCTGCCACCATGAAGGTATGGACCCCTGCCAGCTCGCGCGCCGTGACATCCCGATACGCCTTGTGCGCGATCAGACTGATCCCCGCCGTCGTCGTCAGCGCCCCGGCCTCCTCCGCCACCAGCACGATCTCGTAAGGCGGCGGCGCATCGGGGCTCAGTTCATTGGCGCTCGCCAGAATCTCCAGCGGCCCCGTCACATCGAGGATCTGACAATTGGCGAAGCCGAGCATCATGACGCGGCGAGGGGTGGGGGCCTTGGGCATGCAGGCACTTTAACTGCCCGGCTCTTGGCGGAAACGCCAAATCTACCACGATTCACGCCATCAAACCTTCAGCCAGCCGCGAACGCGCCCGCAAGCCCCGGAATCGGCACGCCCTTATTGACGCGCGGCGTACACGCCATCAGCCCGCGCACATCGAAGCCATGCGCCGCCGCCATATGCTGCAGATAAACTTCGCCATGCGCCCAGCGCTTGGTCTCCTGCAGCATGAAGTCGGAATCTTCACTCCGCTCCACCGTGAAGAAAAATGTGCCCCCTGGCTTCAGCACGCGCCTCACGCCGGCGAACACGGCGGTGAGATCGCCAAGATAAACCAGCACATCCGCTGCAATCGCCCGCCCGAATGACATCGGCGTCTCCGCCAGCCAGCTTTCGACATCGCCGACCACCAGCGCGTCATAGAGCCCGCCTGCCTTCGCCTGCCCGATCATCTGCGGTGAAAGATCGATCCCCGTCAGCGTACTCGCAAACGGCTTGAACGCAGGCGCCGCCAGCCCCGTGCCACAGCCTAAATCCAGCGTCGCCACCTTCGTCGGCTTGCCACCCGACACCATCGTCATCAACTCGGCCAGAATCTCCGGCGCGCGATAGGCCAGCGCCCCGCGCATCCGCGTGTCGTAGTCCGACGAAAACTGGTCAAACAGATGCCGCACATACCCGGCATCCGATCGCGCCTGTCCGCGCTTCGCTGCCAGCCGCGCCGCGACGGCGCTGCCATCCTGTCCGAGGGCCACCGCTCTTTGCAGATGCGTGTCCGCTTTCTCGGCCTCACCGGCATCGGCCCACGCCTCGGCCAGCGCCATCTCCGCCGAGCCGCAATCAGGATCGATCCGCAAGGCCCGCTGAAACTCACCGATCGCAGCGGGCAGGGCGTCGTTCGCCAGTAGGGCCCGGCCAAACGCGACAAGTCCCTCTCCCCAGTTGGCTCCAAGCTGAGAAAGCTCACGCCCCGCCGCCACTGCGTCACCGGCCCGGCCACCCGAAATCAGTGCCATCACCAGCGCGCGGCGGGCCAGCAATCCGCCGCGCCCTTCACCGATCAGCGCGCCAAGCTGCATCGCCGCCTCGGCACCACGGCCTTCAGCCGTCAGTGCCTCTGCTTCGGAAACGGGATCGACGGGCCAATCGTCGAGCGTCACGCGCTCAGCGTGACCTTGCCGTTATTGATCGCGACGATCTGGCGCTCTTTCAGGCGGGCGCGGAATGAGACGACACTGCCGTCCTTCCACACATCCACCAGCACCGTCTCGCCGGGGAACACCGGCGCCGAGAAGCGCACGTCATAGCCAACGATCTTCGCGGCATCGTGGCCCAGCACATTGGTGATGATCGCCCGGCACGTCGTGCCATAGGTGCACAGCCCGTGGATGATCGGCTTGGGGAATCCTGCCGCCTTGGCGATCTTCGGATCGCGGTGCAGCGGATTGCGATCGCCCGACAGCGCATAGATGAAAGCCTGATCCTCCAGGATCGACGCCTCATACGTCGCATCGGGATTGCGCTCGGGAATCGGATGCGGCTCCGGCGCGCCGGTCGAAGGTCCACCAAATCCGCCATCGCCGCGCGCAAAGGTCGATGAGACCAGCGTACACAGCGGCTCATTCGAGTCCTTCAGGCGGATTTTCTTTTCCGTCACGATCACTGCGCCCTTGCCCGCGCCCTTGTCGAACGCGCCGATGACCCGCTCATCGCCGATAATCGTCGCAGCGGAGGGCAGGGGACGATGTAGCGTTACGCGCTGCTCGCCATGCACCACCATCAGATAATTGATGCCGCTGTCACGCATCGCCCCGCCGCCCCACTGGATCACCGTCGCCATCGTCGGCACGGTTTTCAGATAGTTAGGGTCGCCAAATCCCTCATAGACGAAGGGCAGCTCGGCCTCGTTCATCGGATCGCGCCCGAAGCCGATGCCTAGCGCATACAGCATCGTCTCCTTGTCGGAATAGGACGTGACGGTCCCTTCGCTCTTCAGCGACATGATATGGTCATAGGTGATGGGCATGGCGTCTCTCCTGAGAGTGTTTTTATGCGCCGATTGTGTCGCCCTGCCGTGCCGGAAGGCAAGTCCGCCACCTGAAGCAACTGTGAAGTGGCGGCAGGGGCAATGCCCGGCATAGTCTTCTCCAAACGCCTCACACCGGAAACGCCATGCCCAAGAAAAAATACAAGCTCCTCGCAGCAAAAGGCGGTGGCTCGATGATCATCGAGGGCGCCTTCGCCCTCGCGAAACTCCCACTCGAGGTCGAGTATTTCTCCTGGACCGATCTTGGTCTGGAGCACGACCAGATCAAAGCCGTGAACCCGCTGCAGCAGGTGCCCAGCCTTGTCTGCCCCGATGGCGCGGTGATGACCGAAAGCGCCGCGATCCTCATACACTTGCATGATCTCGCGCCCGAGGCTGCTCTCGTGCCACCGCCCGGTCACCCCAAGCGCCGCGACTTCCTGCGCTTCCTCATGCTCATCAACACCGCGATCTATCCCAGCTTCACCTATGGCGACTCGCCGGTGAAATGGCTGAAAGGCGACGAGGCGGCCGGCAAGGTGCTCCGCACTGCCACCGACGATCACCGCAAGACGCTCTGGCGCTACACCGAAAGCTGGACCGGCGCGCCCTGGTTCCTCGGTGACACTTTCTCGGCCATCGATCTCTATCTCTGGCCAATGACTTGGTGGCGTCCTGGCCGCAACTGGTTCCGCACCGAAGCCCCCAAACTTCTCGCCATCGGCGAAAAAGTCGAAGCCATGCCCGCCATCGCCCCCATCGCCGCGCGCCAAACCTAGAGAACCGCCTGACGCGGCCCGATCCGCCTGCTAGGCTCCCCGCATAATAAATCGCCGGGGAGGCATCCATGTCCGCTGCAGCCAAGAGCGACGCCAATCGCTGGTCCACCACCTGTTTCGACGTCACCATCGAAAAAGGCGTCGCGCATCTTCAGCTCAATCGCCCCGCCGAGATGAACTCGATGATCCCGGCCTTCTGGCGCGAACTGCCGGAAATCGTCCGCGACATCGACGATAACGCCCGCGCCCGCTGCATCGTCATCTCCTCTACGGGCAAACATTTCTGCTCGGGCATGGACCTCGCCGTCTTCGGCGGCGGCCAGTCGACCTCCGGCCCAAGCAAGGGCGAGCGCGGCCGCAGCGCCGCCAATCTCCGCCGCCTCGTTCGCGATATGCAGAAAACCTTCGACTGTCTCGACGAGGCCCGAATGCCGGTCATCGCCGCCGTTCATGGCGGCTGCGTCGGTGGCGCGGTCGATATGACCAGCGCCTGCGATATCCGCTATTGCTCGGCCGACGCCTTCTTCGTTATTCAGGAAATCAATATCGGCATGACCGCCGATGTCGGCACCTTCCCGCGCCTCTGCAAGCTGATCCCCGAAGGCTGGGTGCGCGAGATGGCCTATACCGGCCGCCGCTTGCCCGCGCGCACTGCGCTCCGCATCGGCCTCGTCAACGAAGTGCTGGAAGATCACGATCAGGTCGTCGCCCACGCGCTGCAAACCGCGCGCGAGATCGCCAGCAAAACACCGCTCTCGGTCCACGGCTCCAAAGTGATGATCAACTACGCCCGCGATCACTCGCTCGCCGACGGCCTCGACTACATCGCAACCTGGCAGGCCGGCATGTACAACCCGGAAACCGACATGAAAGAGGCGCTGACCGCTCGCCTCGAAAAGCGCGAACCGCACTTCGACGATCTGCTCCCGGTCCGCAAGCCGATGAGCTGATGGCGGCAAAACCTGGTCGCGCACCCGCTATCCGTTCAATCGACGGCCTTCGGGGCGTCGCGGCGCTTGGTATCGTCATCTACCACATGCGTCCGGCGCTGGCTTACGCGCCGGAGCTGAGCTTCGCCGCGCACAGCTTCGAGAAATATTTTCTCCTGCTCGATCTCTTCTTCCTAGTCTCCGGCTACGCCATCGCCTCCGGCTACGGCGCAACCTTCCGCAACACGATCACCGCCACCGATTACCGCCGCTTCCTCTGGGGCCGCTTCGCGCGGCTCTACCCGCTCTATCTGGTCATCCTGCTCGTGCTGGCGGCGCAGGAAACCTTCTATCTCGTCGCCGCTGATGCCGGCTGGATGACCCCGCCCTGGCAGCCCTGGGGCCGCCCCATTGCCGAGCCCACCGGCTTCATCGCCTCGCTCTTTCTCATCCAGGCGTGGGGCTTCCTGAACAAACTCGTGTGGATCATCCCTGCCTGGTATGTCAGCGCCCTCGTCGCGGCCTATCTCGTCTTTCCGTTCATCGCGCGCGCCGCCTCCGCGCTCCCCGAACGCAGCGCAGGCCTCCTGCTGATTGGTCTCGCCGGTGCCGCAGCGCTCGCTCTGCACATCGCCTATCAGGCCGGCGCCTTTCCCGGCGACAATGACTGGTCGCCCCTCCGCGCCATCCTGGAATTCACGCTTGGCTACGGCCTCGCCCAGCTTCGGCCCGGCCCATCATGGCGCAGGCATCTCCAGCTCCCGCTGCTGGCCCTCGTCTTCGCAGGCCTGCACTTGCCATGGCGCGACGAGATCACGCTCGCTTTGCTCATCGCCTTCTTCTGGTCGCTGCTCGACGATCGCGGCCTCATCGCCGCGCTGTTGAAAACGCGGATCGCCGTCTGGCTCGGCTCGATCTCCTACGCGATCTTCTTGGCTCACCAGCCGATGCTGAATTGGTTTGATGGCCTCAACAGTACGTCGCTCGCGCAGAAAATCCCCATCCTCTGGGAGCAATACTTCACCTGGAATCTGGCGCTCCGTATGGTGCTCATCGTCCTCGCCGGCTGGGCCGCCCATCGCTGGATCGCGCTCCCGGCGCAACGCTGGCTCGATCCGCGCCCGGCGCGTTAGGCGACGGCTTTTAGCGCCGCCGGCAGCCCGTTCTTGTCGATGAACTCCGCCACCGCGCGATAGCCCGCCGCGACCGCCGCATCGAACTTCTTCCAGTGCGTGAGGCCGATCCCGTCCAGCGGCGGGTCGATCACCAGATCGGCCTGCGCTCGCGCCATCCGGCGCTGCAACTCGTTTCCGACCGTCCCGGCGCGCAGCAGGATCGCCGACAGGCCCGGCACGCCGCCTCTGCGCCGCCGCCGCCAGGCCGCCAGCCAGTTTTCATCACCAAGCTTCTCATCGGCATAGGAAATCCCGGCTTCGCCCGTCACGTCGATGGCGACGATCGGACCGCGCGCTTCGCTCGCCATGATGTCGGCGGGTAGGTTGTTCATGATGCCGCCATCGGCATGGAGATGTCCGTCCATGACCACCGGCGGCAACAGGCCGGGGATCGAGACGCTCGCCTTCAGCGCCCGCCACAGGGGCCCGGTGCGATGCGCGACCGCCAGCCCGCTCGTCAGATCCGACGTCATGCAGAAGAATGGCAGCGGCATATCCTCAATGCCGATCTCGCCGAAATGGCGCTTCAGCTCACGCCCCACCTTGCCGCCGCGCAGCAGCGCGACGAAGGGCATCGTGTAATCGCTAAGCGGCTTGGCTTTGATGAAGGTCTCGCGCATCCGCTGCTCGAGCTCTTCATCGCCCCAATCCATCGCGACGCCCGCCGCAATGACGCCACCGATCGAGGCGCCGCCGGCCATGTCGATGGTGATCCCGGCTTCGCGCAGCGCCTTCACCGCGCCGATATGGGCATAGCCGCGCGCCCCGCCGCCGGCCAGCACGACGCCGACCGCGCGTCCAGTCATTAGCCGCGCCAGCCGCGAGACATCGCCGCGCTGTGCAACGCGGATGTTGTGGCGACCATGCGCCGCCGCTGCCATCAGGGCGCTTGAAGTCGCCGCGCCGTGCAGAACGACCAGCTCATAACGCCGCCCCGCCGCCGCGACCTCCTCAAAGGCGCGGCCGTGCATATCGGAGACCGCCCGTGTCAGCAGCATCACACGGTCGGCTTGGCGCAGACAGTGTTGCGACCACGACGAACCCGCCTCGTCGCCGATATAGATGACGAGATCGTTGCGCCCCTCGGCATTGTACTGCGCTTCGGCACCCTCGCCTTTGTTCCGCACATCGAACACAGCAACCTTCAGCCCCATCGCGCTCAGCGCCATCGACAGCGTGTCAGCAAAGCCGAGCACGTCGGTGCCCGGTTCCAGCGGGATCATCGCGAACGTCTTGGGCCGCATCATCGCGGCGGCCCGCGCCGTCGTCGCGCGGAGGCGGCGGATGATCAGCCGCGTCAGCGTCGTCATGATGCGCGGCTCGCGTGCCGTCAGACGCCCGAACGCCACTTTTGAGAGCCGCAGCAATTCGGTGTCGCGCATCGCCCTCAGGCGCGCGCTGTGAGAATCGCCGGCGATCAGGCTCATCTCGCCGGCGGTTTCGCCTGCGGGGACCTGCGCGACGATCCGGTCGACGCCCTTCTCATCTGCGACATGCACGGCCAGCCGGCCGCTCACCACCAGGAACACCGCCTCGTCGTTCTCGCCGTCGCGGTCGAGATCGGTCCCGCCCGGCAGAGCGAACCAGGTCGCCTCAGCGATCAGCCGCATGACGCACGCATCGTCACATTCGGCGAACAGCGGAAACCCGCGCACCCGGTCGTAGAGCCCGGATTCTTGCGCCGCATCGCTTTCCATCGGAGCGAAGATGCGGCCGAGCTGGGCGAGGGCGCTGGAGATCACCATGCCGTCCACCCGCCATCGACAGCGATTTCGCTGCCGGTCACGAACCGCGCCGCATCGCTCGCCAGAAACACCACCGAGCCTGCAATCTCGTCCGGCGCGCCGATGCGCCTCAGCATCGTCTTGTCGGCGAGCGCCTTGGCGAACTCCGGCTTTGCGGTCTGAATGGACGGCGAGGGGAACGGGCCCGGCAGCACCGCATTCACGCGGATCGCCTTTGGCCCCCAATGCGCCGCCATGTGCCGCGTCAATTGCAGCAGCCCCGCCTTGGCCGGCCCATAGGCCGGCGGCGAATTCAAACCGCTTGTCCCGTAGATGCGCGGATCGGGCGCCACCCGCCCATACATCGTCGCGATATTCACGACGCTGGCGTGGCCGACTGCCGCGACACCAGCTTCAAGCGCTGCCTCCGCCCCCCGCATCGCCTCGAAGGCGGCGGTGACGGTCGAGCGATAAGCGACGTCGAAGGCTTCGGGCGTCTGTGTCTCAATCTTGCCGGGCTCCACCGTCACGGCATTATTGACCAGCACGTCCAGCCGCGACAGCCCGCCGAAGAAGGCGCGGCTCGCATCGAAATCCATCATGTCGAAACACGCGGTCGCCACTGAATATCCGGTGGACTGCATTTCGGCCTGAAACGCCGCAAGACGCGCTTCATTGCGTCCGTTGACGATCACATGCGCGCCGTGAGCGGCGAGGGCGGTGACCATGGTGCGGCCCAAATGGCCTGCGCCGCCTGAAATGAAAGCCGTGCGGCCGTCCAGACGAAATAGTCTGTCAGGCCTGGCTTGGCTCATTCGCTCTCGTCGTGGTCTCGCGGCCACAGAGCCGGATTGAGCAGAGCCTCGGGGAAGCGCGGCAGACGGGGTTCGATATCGTCGATCTCGTCGGCGCTCATGGCGTCGCCATCGAACAGCGCGAGGTTCTTGTCGAGTTGCTCTTCGGTCTCCATGCCGATCACGATTCCGTCGATCCAGTCCTGCCCGCGCACGTAGGCAAGGCAGAGATCGGCGATCGAGACGCGCTTGTAGAGCTGCGCCAGCGTGTCGAGCATATAGAGCGTGCCCTCGGCGTCCACGCCGCGCACACGGGGCCAGGTCATCGAGTCTTCAGATGCGAGAATGCCCTGCAGATAGACGCTGCGGGCATGCACCGTCACGTCTTCACGGGCGCGGGCGGCGTTGGGAACGCCCGTCTCGCGCCAGCGCTGGTCGATCAGGTTGAACGGCATCTGGATGTGATTGACGGCCCGCATCGCGAGCGCCTGAAAGGCTTCTTCCGGATTCTGCACCGAAACGCCAAGACGCCCGATGACCCCGGCCTTCTGCAGCCGCACCAAACGCTTCCACACCGCGCCATTATGCGAAGTGAGATGACACGCACGATGCAGCAGCAGCGTGTCGAGGCTGGCGCGCTTGAGGTTCACGAGGCTCGCATTGACGCTGGCTTCAACCGCCAGCTCGGCTTCCGCCTCGCTCGCGTTTTCCGGCAGCAGCGCCAGCGGATCCAGTTTGGTGATCGTGGCCGGCGCGTCAGCGCCGCCAAAGGCTGCGCCGATGCGCTCCTCAGCTTCGCCATAGGCACGGGCGGTGTCGAACTGGCGCACGCCAAAACGGTGGGCGCGGCGAAGAATGCGGATCGCACCTTCAGCGGAGGGAAGGCCGGTACGATTGGCTGCGCCGTACTGCGCGCCTATCTGCACGGTGCCTAGAACCAGTTTGGACACATCGTTTCTCATGAGCGCCAGCATAGGGCGATCCCCTTCCAGCGCCGTTAATAGCAAGGCAGAAAAAGGGTTTAATAAGGCTGAAGAGACAAGGGTTTAGGGATGAATCGCTTCATAGGTATGAGCGTTTCGGTAACCGCGTCAGCATCATCCGGAGAAGTGGTTTCCGGTTCTCCGAAAAGATGAAGCTGAAACTAGCGACCCGTCACTTTCCAGATCGACGCCGCCTGGAAAACCGCCTCGCCGCGCACAAGAAACTCGCCCCGCGTGAAGATCATCGAGCGCGTCGAGCGCGTGATCACCGGCGTCACCTCCACCAGATCGCCGGGCCGCACCGCTTTCAGGAAACTCGAACTCTGGCTCACCGTCACGCACCAAGCGTTTTCAGGGCAGCCGCCCCACGCGCAATAGGCCAGCGCTGAATCCGCGAACGTCATCAGCAGCCCGCCATGCACGACACTGTTCGAGTTGTCGTGCCGCGCATCGGTCGGCAATGCATAGGTCGTGCTGCCGTCGGCATTGATGCGGCGGAAGCTCTGGAAACAATACGCCTCGAACGGATCGACCAGCGGCATCGCCTCGCTGTAGCCTGCGGGCGCCGCGATATCGGTGACGGCAGGGCGCTGCACCGGCAGGCCATGCGACGTAGCGGGCAGTGCGCTCAGCCAGTCTCCGCTCATGCGCCGAGGATCTTCCAGATGCCCGTAGCCGTCAGGACCAATTTGTCGCCCTGCGAAAGATCGCCCGCGATGAAAATCAGTGAGCGTGTTTTGCGGGCGATCGCAGCGCGTCCCCACAAAGGTTCGCCCGCCACGCCGCCCGAAAGAAAGTCGGTGTTCAGCGTGACGGTCGAGGCGATCTTGCCTTCGGTCGCCTCGTGCACAGTAAAGCCCAGCACATTGTCGGCAATCGACATCAGGAACCCGCCATGCAGATTGCCGCCGCCATTGAGGTGCTTGCCCTCCGGCAGAAACGCAAAGCGCCGTGCCTCACCGGCCGCCTTCGCCGGGTCGCGCAGCAATGTGCCAAGATAGGCGTTGAAGCCGCCCATGGTGATGGGCGCAAAGCCCACGAGGTCAGAATGCGATGTCATGTGTGGCTTCTCTTAAAGCCCGCCGCACCCGCCGCCAAGGCTCACTCCCAGGGCTTGGGTCCGTAATAGTCGTCGCCCTCGTTGCGAAAGGCGCTGTCCTTGGCGGCATCGCCTTCCGGATTGATCGCCGGCGGTTTCTCGGGCGCATAGGCCTTGATGGCGCGCAGCGTCTCCTTGTCCGGCTCAAGCAGGACGGCCACCCCGTTCGGATCGTTCGCTGGGGGCCGCAGCATCAACCCGTCACAAGCCGGCTCCAGCACGCGCCGCTCAGGGCTCAGCATCGAACAGGTCGCCCAGGTGTAGCCAAGACCGCTATCGGCGGCCTCTCTGTCGGCATTGCGCTTGACGTATTCCCGGATGGCTTTGGGATCGATCGGCTGCATCCCGGCGGCCAGCGGTGAATCCGGCCGCGCCTCCAGATCGCTCTCCGCAGCCAGCTTGCGCACCGGCGGCGGCAGCGCATTGTCGGGCCGATCCGTCGCGATGTCTTCGTCGGCAGGCTTCGGCGTCGTGGTACGCACCAGCTTCGTCATCACCACTTCCACCGCCGGGCGGTCCTGCACCGCGCGGTCCGACAGACGCATCGGCTTCCACTCCGGCCCGATCAGCAACAGCGCAATCAGCACGAGATGGAAGAGGATCGACCCGGCGATCCACAATGGCAGTTGCGGCCGCGCTCCCGCGCCGGCCTTGCCGTCCGTCAATTGCTGAAAGGTGATCGCGTTCACGGGTGCGCTACCTGATGCCGCAATATGTCGGGAGTGAGGCTCTAATAAGGACGCCTTCAAACTCACTCCGGCTGCGGCATTTCAGAAACATGGGGATAACAACGGGGACAACGAATCACGCCGATTGACGCTTTTCAATTTCGTGACATGCTTATCGCGAGGTTGATCGAAACCGGCTCGCGAAAGCGGGAGATTGGCGCGAAAAACCTTTGAGGTCCACGGTGGCGACGGTTACCGGCGGCGGAGAGGAAAAGGGGCTCGCAAGGGTCCTAGAGTAGCCTCCGACGGCAAGATCTCCGGGTGCGGAAGGCCGCAAGGCGGACGCACTGGTCCATGATCCCGAAACGGAGGGCTAATACCGTTAAGAGGGCGCAAGCGGGGGCCGCAAGGCCGGCGCAGCGAGATCGGAGGCGCGACGTCTGGCCCCTACGATCGAGCTTCGGGACGGGAGTACCGGCAACGGAACTTTTGTTCAGCTTCAAAGTCTTTCCCGCAAGGGCGAGCGCGGCGAAGCAGCATAAGTCGATCTGCGATCCCGGCAACGGAATTGCTGACCGGCGGAGGGCGGCGGAGACGCTGAATAGAACGGAGGCAGGTGCCGCAAGGCATCGGTGCAAAGTTCGAGAGCAGTAGCGGATAGCCGAGGGGCGCACCTCGGCTATTTTGCTTTTTGGGGGTCGCTTCAACACCGACTTCCCCCTCCCGCTTGCACGACTTTGACGTTTCCGGCAGGAAGCAGCGTGGCCTCTCGCTCCATGCTCATCCGCTCCATCGCTTTTGCGGCCGTCGGCTTTGCCCTGCTGGCCGTGGCGCTCATTGCCGCATTCTGGATTTCCGGTCGCCAGCAGAACGAAATGGCAATGGTCGAGCACACGCTCACTGTGCAGAACCAGATCAACCGTGTTCTCACACGCCTGCTCGGTGCCGAGTCCGCCGACCGCGCCTTCATGATCATGGCTGACCCCGCCTATCTGGCACCGTATGACAGCGCGATCGCTGATTTACCCAAGGACCTGACCGAACTCAGAGCCTTGGTCGCCGACAATCCGATTCAGGTCGCCGCGCTGGCGCGCTTGGTGCCGCTCGTCGAGCAGCGCATGGCGCTGATGACCCAGAAAATCGATATGGTCCACAATCGCGACATGGATGGCGCGTTGGCAATCATGCGTTCCGGCGACGGCCTTGGTCTCGCCAAGCAGATACGCGCCATCGCCGCCGAGATGTACGACGAAGAAGGCGGCATGCTGAACCAGCGCCGCGCCGCTGCCGCCGGTACCGCAAGACAGCTGCAGATCGGTCTGATGGCCGCCTTCGCAATCCTGATCGTCCTGGCCGCGCTCGCCTTCCGCGACCAGCGCTTGCGCCTCAACCAGCTCGTCGCTGCGCGCGACCGTCTCGCCGAATCAAATTCGCGTCTTCATGCCGAGGCCGCCACCCGCGAGCGCGCCGAGGCGCAGGTCCGCCAGCTGCAAAAGACCGAAGCCGTCGGTCAGCTCACCGGCGGCATCGCGCACGATTTCAACAATATGCTGGCGATCATCATCGGCAGCCTCGATCTCGCCAAGCGCCGCCTCACTGCCGATCCGGCCAAAGCAGCGTCCGGCATCGATGCCGCAGCAGGTGCCGCCCAGCGCGCCGCCCAGCTCACCTCGCGCCTCCTCGCCTTCTCACGGCAGCAACCGCTCGCCCCCGGCCCCGTCGAGGCGAATAGGCTGGTGGGCGGCATGTCGGAAATGCTCCGCCGCACCATCGGCGAACAGATCATGCTGGAAACCGTTTTGGCGGGCGGACTGTGGCGTGCCTATGCCGACGCGCCGCAGCTTGAGAACGCGCTGCTCAATCTCTGCGTCAACGCCCGCGACGCAATGCCAGACGGCGGCAAGCTCACTGTCGAAACCGCCAACACCTGGCTCGACGACGCCTATGCCGCGCAGCACGCCGACGTCACCGCCGGCCAGTATGTCGCGATCTGCGTCTCCGATACCGGCATGGGCATGTCGAAAGAGACTGTCACGCGCGCCTTCGACCCGTTCTATACGACCAAGGGCGTAGGCAAGGGCACCGGCCTAGGCCTCAGCCAGGTCTTCGGCTTCACCAAGCAGTCCGGCGGCCATGTGAAGATCTATTCCGAGGTCGGGCGGGGTACGACGGTCAAGATGTACCTGCCGCGCTTCACCGGCGAGATGCCAGCCGAAGAAAAACCGCACGAAACCTATGTCGGTGGCGGCGACGAGATTGTGCTGGTGGTCGAAGACGACGCCGATGTCCGCCTCGTCAGCGTCGATGCGCTTCGGGCGCTCGGCTACACCGTGATCCACGCCGAAGACGGGCCGAGTGCGCTGGCGATGCTGGAAGATCACCCCAAGGTCGATCTGCTCTTCACCGACATCGTCATGCCCGGCATGACCGGCCGCCAGCTCGCCGACAAGGCGGTGGCCGATCGCCCGGAGCTGAAAGTGCTCTACGCCACCGGCTACACCCGCAACGCCGTCGTCCATAACGGCATGCTCGATGCCGGCGTCGCCTTCCTCTCCAAGCCCTTCACCATCGACCAGCTCGCCGCCAAGGTCCGCAGCGTGATCGACGGCGGCGGCGTCAACCGGAAGGTCTGAGATCCATGCGGGGGCGGGATCTCGAGACGCCGCGTCTCACCATGCGTCCGCATGTCGTCTCCGACTTCCCCGCCAGCTTCGCGATGTGGACCGATCCGCGCACCGTCGCCTTCACCGGCGGCACACCCTCCACCCGCGATCGCGGCTGGCAGCGGCTTCTCAGCTACGCAGGCCTCTGGTCGCTGCTCGGTTTCGGCTACTGGGCCGTGCTTGAACGTGGCACGGAATCGTTCGTCGGCGAAGTCGGCTTCGCCGATTTCCATCGTGGCACCGACCCCGGCTTCGAAGGCGAACCTGAAATGGGCTGGGCCATCGCGCCCGAACACTACGGCAAAGGCTACGCCACCGAGGCCGTCATCGCCGCGCTCGCATGGGCCGACATGGCGCTGCATTACCCGCGCACCATCTGCATGATCGACCCCGCCAACACCGCCTCTCGCGCCATCGCCCGCAAAACCGGCTTCACCGAATGGACCGGAACGGCCTTTGGCGGCAAGGAAATCCAGCTATTTCAGAGGCCGCTAAAGAGTTTTGGCTAGCTGCAGGCCCTGCCAGACCGCCAGCAGGATCACGACGAGTCCAACGATCCAGCTCATGTGCTTGGCCGGCAGTATCCGTGTGATACGTGCGGCGAACGGGGCGGCCAGAAGCCCCCCGGCGATGAGCCCCGCGACCGGCCAGAGATTTTCGATCAGCTCGCCGGCCTCGCCCCATCGGCCGGTGAGGAGTGCTGCCACGAAGGCCGTCGACACAGCCACCGCCACAAAGAATTCGGCCGTGTTGGTCGATCCGATCGCCTTGCGTGGCACGACGCCCGATCCGATCAGCATCGTCGTCACGGTCGGCCCCCAGCCACCGCCGCCGATCGCATCCAGAAATCCGCCCGTCGCGCCGAGCGGAACCGGATAGCCGAAGGGCTTAGTCGCCGGTACGACCGACTGCCAGGCGCGAAACAGAATGATAACGCCCATCATGCCGAGATAGACGACGATCAGCGGCTTGATGACGGATGCTGGAACGCCCGTCACGACATAAACGCCAGTCACGCCGCCCGCAGCACCGCCAATGGCCAGCCAAAGGGCCAGCCGCCGGTCGACATTGCCGCTGGCGACATGCGCCCAGGCCGAGGCGGCGCAGGTAAAGACTTTCGACGAATGAACCGCTGCCGACACATTGGCCGGCGGCAGCCCAAAGGCCAGCAACATCGTCGCGGCGGTCACGCCATAGGCCATGCCGACCGCGCCATCGACCAACTGCGCGGCGAAGCCGACAGCCATGAAGATCAGAAAAATGGCGAGCAGCGGATCCAAGCCGGTGTATCTCCCACGCAGACCAGATCATGTGCACTGGGCTTTGCGGCCCCGCGACCGCGCGAGACTAACTCAACCCTTAAGCCCCTGCGACACCTGCGACAGGCGCGTTCCGCCCTCACGCAATAGTAACGATCTGTATGTTGTGTTATGATATAACATACTATATCGGCCACGTCGCATTTGGAGGCTTCTAATGTCACGACGATTGCTCGCTCTTTTCCTCACCGGCGCCTCGCTGATCCCGCTTGCTGCCGCCCAGCAGGCTGCTGCGCCCAGCACAAGCGAAGGCTCCGAAGAGGTCGTCGTCACGGCCCCGCTTGAGGGCAGCCGCATCGAAAGCCTCCAGGGTGCCGAGGTGCTGACCAAGGAAAAGATCGTCGAGCGTCTCGCCAACACAATCGGCGAGGTCCTGTCCGGACTGCCCGGTATCTCCGCTACGTTCTACGGTCCCGGCGCGTCGCGCCCGATCATTCGCGGCCTTGGCGACGATCGCATCCGCGTGCTGGAGAACGGCATCGGCACCATCGATGCCTCCTCCGCCAGCCCCGACCACGCCGTCGGCGCCGACCCGCTCGACGCCCGCCGCATCGAAGTGCTGCGCGGCGCGGCGGCGCTTGCCTATGGCGGCAATGCCGTCGGCGGTGTCGTCAACGTCATCGACGAAACCATCCCGACCCGCCGCCCCGAAAAAGGCTGGGAAGCGCGCGCGCTCGCAGCTTACTCCACCGTCGATAAAGGTCTGCAGGGCGGCATCGGCGTCACCGGCGCCGCCGGCGACTTCGTCTTTAACGGCGACTTCGCCTGGCGCGAATCCGGGGACTATGAAACGCCCCTCGGCGAAACCCCTAACTCGTTCGTCGACACACGCTCCTATGCCCTCGGCGGCTCCATCGTGAAGGAATGGGGCTTCGCCGGCATCGGCTGGAAGCACTTCGAAACCGCCTATGGCCTGCCGCCGGAAGGCTTGGGCGAACCCGGCGGCCGTATCGAACTTGAGCAGGACCGCTATGAAGCCCGCGGCGACGTGAAGCTCGGCAGCGACATCTTCAAGCGCTTCGACTTCGGCTTCCAGTACTCCGACTACACCCACACCGAGTTCGAAAGCGATGGCGAACCGGGCACCGTTTTCAACAACAAGGGCTATGAAGGCCGCCTCGAACTTCACACCGAACTGGGTGGTGGCACGGTCACCGGCGCCACCGGAATCCAGTTCTCCAACACCGATTTCGAAGCCATCGGCGAAGAAGCCTTCCTCGCCCCCACCAATACGCGCGATTTCGGTCTCTTCACCGTTCAGCGCTGGGACAATACCAGCTGGGGTCTCGAAGGCGGCCTCCGCATTGAGCACCGCGATCTCGACAACGACATCTTCGGCCAGCGCGACTTCACGCCCATCAGTGTCTCGGCCGGCATCTTTGCCCGCCCGGCGGAGAACTGGTTTGCGGGCCTGACGATCGCCCGCACCGAACGCGCCCCCACCAATGTCGAGCTTTTCGCCGACGGCCCCCATCTTGCCACCGGCAATTACGAGGTCGGCGATTCCAATCTCGATATCGAAACTGCGCTCTCCGCCGAGGCCTCGCTCCGCTATTCCAGCGACATCTATACGTTCGAGCTCAGCATCTACCGCATCGGCTTCGACGGTTATGTCGGGCTGATTCCGACCGGCGCGGATTTCGAACTCGAACCGGGGGAATTCCTCCCGATCTTCGCGTTCATCCAGCGTGACGCCAATTTCTATGGCGGCGAGATTTCCGGCTCTGCGCGCCTTGGTGTCGTGAACGGCTGGACCTTCCGCGCCGATGCCGCCGCCGATCTCGTCCGTGCCGAATTCGATAATGGCGGCGGCGACATTCCGCGCATCCCGCCCAGCACCATCACGCTCGGCCTCAGTGCTGAAAACGACATTCTCTCCGCCCGTATCGAAGTGGTCGATATCGCCGAGCAGGACCGCGTCGCCGCCTTCGAAACCGAAACGCCTGGCTCAACGGTCCTCAATGCCCGCCTCGCCTGGCACCCGATCCCCGATCAGGATCTGACTGTGTTCCTCGAGGGCTCCAACCTCACCGACGAACTCGTTCGCGTGCATTCCTCCTTCCTGAAAGACGAACTCCCCCGTCCCGGCGTCAATTTCCGCCTGGCAATCTCGGCGAAATACTAGAACGCCCGCCGACCTCCCCCTCCCCTCGTGGGGAGGGGCTGGAGGTTGGGGGTCGCACTTGACGGCGCCACCTTTATACCGACCTGCCGCCCGATCTCACCGAAACCGATAGACCCCCGCATCCGCATCGGGCCGGCCGGCGATCAATGTCGGCACGATTTGCGAGGCGATCATCGAGTAGATCGTGCCGTTGCCGCCAAAGCCCATCACGGCGTAGCACGAGGGCATGCCCGGCACTGCGTCGATCATCGGCAGGCCATCGTCGCTTTCGCCAAACGCTCCGCTCCACTGGAACGCCGGTTCGAACGAGACACCCGGGATCATCCGCTTGATCTTGGCGGCAATCGCACTGGCTTTCCGCGACAGGCTTCGCGCCCGATAGCTGGGCAGATCGATGTCCTCGTCTTCCCCGCCGGCCACGATCCGCCCGTCCGGCGTCGTGCGAAGATAAAGATAGGGCGTTGCGGCTTCCCAAACCAAAGTCTCGTCCAGCCAACCCGGATAGGCGATGCCGGGCTTTGAAGCGATCGCCCAGCTTGAGGTGATCTTCACGCCCTTCTTCGGCAGGCTCTTCAAAGCCTCATACCCCGTGCAGAAAACGGCGTGCCGTGCCTCGACAAAGTGTTGTCCGGTATCGAGCACAACACCATGCGCCGTCGCCATGACATCTTCGACATTCACGGGCGAAAAAATTCGCGCGCCCTTCCCATGCGCGCGCCGTAACAGCCCGGCGGCCAACTGCACCGGATTGGCGATGGCAGATCCCTCGCTGAAAATTCCGCCCGTCCGCGCGATGCCGAACTGAGCCTTGAGGTCGGCGGGGTCGAGAAAGTCGGCGGGCAGGCCGATCCTGCGCCGCGCCGCCGCCTCGTCCTTCAGCGCCCGCGCCCCGAAATCGTTTCCGGCGAGATAAAGCGAACTGCGTGCGGCAAGGCCGCACCGAATGCCCTCCGCGCCCACCAGCGCCTGAAGGTCTTGGGTCGCGCGATACGATCGCCGCCATGCTTGATTGGCCTTCCGGCTGCCGATCTTGTCGGCCAGCGCGGTTAGCGGCTCATCGATCTCGAACTGCAGCATCGCCGTACTGGCAGCTGTCGCGCCCTGCGCCGGCGCGCGGCGGTCGAGCACCACCACACGCTCGAAACGCTGAGCAAGGGCATGCGCCATGAACGCACCACTGACACCGGCGCCTACAATCGCGACATCCGCCTTGATCGATTGTGTGAGGGGACGAACTGGCACCGAACGCCCGCCCGCCCTCATCCAGGGCGACGTGCCGGTATGCAGGTTCTTTTCAGGTGTGACGGTATTGTCTGCCATTGCTCGCCCCGCGGTTCCAGAAAACCTCAAAACGAACGGGCGCGCCGCCGGTTCCACAAAGTCCGCGCGCAGGCTGCGGCATTGACAATACAGGAAATTATACCTATATCTTGAGGTGCAAGGGGCGCACGACGAAAAGGCGTACAAAATCGAAGTTCAATTCTTCATTGCGCGCTGACGAAACATCGTTTCGCAGGCAGGAGCCTGCGTCTCGGATTCACGTAAAAAAACCCAAAACAAATACGCCCCGCGCCGCTGCGCCATTACCTGACGCTTACGTTATGGCAGTATCGCCAAGCCGGGTTTCAGCGGGTAGAACGCTTCCCATAAATTGAGGCCCAAAAATGTGGGCAGCCCGTCGGAGGACATTTTCATGCGTGAAGCCGTCATCGTTTCCACCGCCCGCACAGGGTTAGCCAAGGCCGGTCGCGGCGGCTTTAACGACACCCATGGCGCCGCCATGGGCGGTCACGCCATCAAGCACGCCATCGCGCGCGCCGGCATCGACGCCGCAGAGATCGAAGACATCTATATGGGCTGCGGCGCACCGGAAGGCGCGACCGGCCAGAATATCGGCCGCCTCGCCGCCATGTGGGCCGGCTGCCCGGTCACCACTTCGGGCGTCACGGTCAACCGCTTCTGCTCGTCGGGCCTGCAGACTGTCGCCATGGCCGCGCAGCAGATCATCACCGACGGCACCGACATCGCGATCGGCGCGGGCGTTGAATCCATCTCGCTCAACCAGATGTCGGGCAAGATGAACCTCCATCGCATCACCGAAGAACAGCTCATGAAGCGCATGCCCGCTTTGTGGATGGCGATGATCGAAACCGCCGAGCTTGTCGCTGAGCGCTACGGCATCAGCCGCGACCGCCAGGACGAGTTCAGCCTCGAGAGCCAGCGCCGCACCGCCGCCGCACAGCAGGCCGGCAAGTTCGACAACGAAATCGTCCCGATGGAGACCCAGATGGTCGTCGTCGACAAGGAAACGAAGGAATCCAAGAAGGTCGACTACGTCGTCACCAAGGACGAGTGCAATCGTCCCGAGACGACGCTGGAAGGCCTCAAGTCGCTGCCGCCCGTTTTCAAAAACGGCCAGCAGGTGAAAGAGGGCAAATACGTCACCGCCGGCAACGCCTCGCAGCTCTCGGATGGCGCCGCCGCCGTGCTGCTGATGGAAGCCGGGGAAGCGGCCCGCCGCAACCTCAAGCCCCTCGCCATCTTCCGCGGCTTCTCAGTCGCCGGATGCGAGCCCGATGAGATGGGCATTGGTCCGGTCTATGCGATCCCGCGTTTGCTCCAGCGCCACGGCCTGAAAGTCGACGACATCGACCTGTGGGAACTGAATGAGGCCTTCGCCAGCCAGGCGCTCTACTGCGCCGACAAGGTCGGCATCGACCACGCCAAGCTGAACGTGAACGGCGGCTCGATCTCCATCGGCCATCCCTTCGGCATGACGGGCGCGCGCCTTACCGGCCACATCGCGCTGGAAGCCCAGCGCCGTGGCAACTGCAAGTATGGCGTCGTGACGATGTGCATCGGCGGCGGCATGGGGGCCGCCGGCCTCTTCGAGTTCGTCAACTGAACCCAGAACGTCTGATCCGGAACGGGCGGCTCAGCGATCTCGATGCGTGTATCGCCATCGAGATCGCGGCCGCCCGTCGCTTTTCCGAAATCGGCATGGACGACCTCGCCGCCCTCACGCTGGCCGAGCCTTACATGGGCGATCACGGCGCGCGCCATCTTGAAGACGGCGCGGCGTTGCTGATCGCCGAACGGGAAGGTGCACTGGTCGGCTACGCCGCCCTCTGGCCGGTCGATCACCTTGCCCATCTGTGCGAAATCGACGTTCACCCCGATCACGGCCAATCCGGCATCGGCCGCGCCCTCATGGCCGCGTCCGATGATTGGGCTCGGGCGCACGACAAACCCGGCATCAGCCTCACGACCTTTATCGATGTCCCATGGAACGGCCCCTGGTACGCACGCCAGGGCTTCGTGCCCTACGACCCCGCCCTCTGGCCGCCTGCCCACGCGCAGCTCTGGTCCGATCAGTTGGCCAGCGCGCTCGACTGCACGCGCCGCCACATGATGGTGAAGTGGCTTTAGCGCGCGGGGAAGCGCGTAAGGAAGCGAATGAACAGCACCGCGAAGATCAGGTCGATGATCGACACCGAGAACGACCAGAACCCGATTGTGCCCTTGAACCAGTAGATCAGCAGAATCAGCACCACGAGCAGCTTGCCCGCCGCGCCGATGCCGATGATCCCGCGATTGCGATCCAGGTTGGTCGAGACGATCCAGTACCCGACCCCGAACATGACGATCAGGGCACCCGCCAGGCGCGGCCAGATGAAATCGCCCGATGGCAGCGGCAGCAGCTTCACCATCGTCGGGTCCAGCAGCAGCGGCAACCCGACAAGAAAGTTAAAGATCGCCGCAGCAACGAAAACGCGCGTCCAGCCTTGCTCGCTCATGATGTCCTCACAGGTCTTTCGCCATAAAATAGCGCGACAGGTCAGGCCGCCCCATCTCCAGCGTCCCGAACAGCTTATAGCCCAGCTTCTCGTAGAACGGCCGCGCCTGATAGCTGAACGTATCGAGCCAAAGGTTCTTCGCACCGCGCTTGCGCGACTCATCCTCGGCCACCGCCATCAGCGTCCGGCCCAGCGCCTTGCCGCGCAGCTTCTCGTCCACCCACGCCCACTTCAGGAACGCGGTCTCGTAGTAGATCTCCATCAGAAACCCGCCGCGCAGCGCGCCCTTCGCATCGCGCACCCCGATCACGAACTGCGCATATTTGTACGATCCAGCCTGCGCCAGATTGAAATCGCCCAGTCCCTTGCCGATCGCCTTCTTCAACGGCCCGACCGGCCCCAATTCCATCGCCACTTTGTACGTGCCGATCTTGATCGGCTTGGAGGGCGCGAGTTTCGCCATGCGTGCGCTCATATCAGTGGCTCATTCACCAGCAGGATGCATTCCTTGCGCCCGCCATCATAGGTGTAGGCCCCGAACCGCTCATAGCCGAGCTTCGCGTAGAAGCCCGGCGCCTGCCAGTCATTGGTATCGAGGATCGCCTTGATCGCCCCAAGCCTGGCGCCCTCAGCTTCGACCCGCGCCATCAGGTCACGGCCCAGCCCACGGCCGCGCAGCGCTTCGCTCACCCAGACATGCTCGATGAAGACGACATCCCACTGCACCGTCGCATTGATACCGCCGACAATCGTCTCGCCGTCACGCACCGCTAGCGAGAAATCCTGCGGGTCTGGCCGCCCGACCGCTGCGCGGTTGAAGCCGATCAGCCCCGCCTTGATGGCCGCAGCGGTCTCATCCGATGCCGTCTCCAGATCGATCCGCAGGCTCATCCGGGTTCAGGCCCGATCTGCACCACCAGCTTGCCCGTATTCCCGCCCGTAAACAGCTTGTTCAGCGCCGTCGGCGCGTTCTCCAGCCCCTGCTCGACATCGACCCGCCACTTGATCGCACCGGATGCCACCAACGGCCCCATCTCGGCCACAAACTCGCCAATGCGCGGGAAATAGTCGATGACGATAAAGCCTTTGATTAGCGCCCGCTTCATCAGGATGTTGCGGAACATGTAAGGCCCCGGCACCGGCCCGTCGGCATTATAGGTCGAGATCAGGCCACACAGCGGAATGCGCGCCTCCATATTGATCAGCGTCAGCACTGCATCCAGAATCTCGCCGCCGACATTCTCGAAATAGACGTCGATCCCCTTCGGGCACTCGCGCTTCAGCGCCTCCAGCACGTTTTCGGTTTTGTAGTTGATGCAGGCATCGAACCCCAGATCGTCCACCACCCAGCGGCACTTGTCGTCCGAGCCTGCCAGCCCGACCACGCGGCACCCCTTGAGCTTGGCGATCTGCCCGACTATCGAACCCACCGCACCAGCTGCTGCCGACACCACCACGGTCTCGCCGGGTTTCGGCTTGCCGATATCCATAAGCCCGAAATAGGCGGTGACGCCGGTCATCCCCAGCGCGCTCATATAGGCGAGTATCGGCAGCTCCGGCGTCACCATCAGCTTCTGCGCCATGCCGGTGACGACATAGTCCTGCCAGCCCAGGGTCATCGGCTGCACGATGTCGCCCGGCACGAACATCGGGTTATTGGATTGCTCCACCACACCGATCGTCCCGCCGCGCATCACGTCGCCCACTTCGACCGGCGGCATGTACTGGTCCATGTCGCTCATCCAGATCCGGTTGGTCGGATCCAGCGACAGATAGATGTTGCGCACCAGCATCTCGCCAGGCCCCGGCGCCGGCACGGGGCTTTCCACAAGCTGCAAATCACCTTGCCGGATGTCACCGACCGGGCGGTGCATCAGTTTCCACTGGCGGTTTACCGGCATTTTTGTCTCTCCCCTGCGGCGATCACGCGTTCGTCAGGACCGCTTCAATCCAGCGCCGCTTTCGCCCACTATATAGGCTGTCCCGTCACAGTCTCCGGCACATATGCGCACCGCCTCGCTTCTCATCGCCGCACTCCTGGCGTTTGCCCTTCCAGCGCACGCCGGCGACACCGTGCGCACCGACAATGTCGAGGCGAGCCTGGTCGCTGAAACCCCCTCCGTCACACCCGGCAGCACCGTCACCGTCGCCCTGCGCCTCAAGATCCGCGAGCACTGGCACACCTACTGGTCCTATGCCGGCGACAGCGGCGAGGCGACCACCATCGATTGGGAATTGCCCGCAGGCGTCACCGCCGGCCCACTCCAGTTTCCCTATCCCAACCGCATCGAAATCCCGCCGCTGGTGAACTTCGGCTACGAGGGCACGGTCCTCCACCTCACCGACATCAAGGTGCCGGACAGCGCCAAACCCGGCGACACGGTCAGCCTCAAGGGCGACGCTGTCTGGCTGGTCTGCGACGAAGTCTGCATCCCCGAAGAGGGCGTCCTCACCCTCAATCTCCCGGTGAGCGCAACGGCGGCTCCAGCGGACGCTGGCACCGCCGCCGAATTCTCCGCCGCCCGCGCCGCCCTGCCGATGGCCAGTCCATGGCCCGCATCGGCCACCGTCAACGGCACCGCCGTCACCTTCAAGATCGCAGCGCCCGAACTCGCCAAAGCCGGCCTCACCTCCGCCGTGTTCTTTCCCACCCATGGCGGCTACATCAAGAACGCCGCCCCGCAATTGGTCGAGACGACAGGCGGCGCGATCTCGATCACCACCGAAACCGGCCGCCGCTTTTCCACGCCGCAAAGGGCCGCCGAGATAAAGTCGATCGAAGGCGTTCTAGTAACTACCGGCAGCGACGGCCTCACCCACGCCTTCACCTTCGATGCCCCTGTCACGGCAAGCAGCGGCCCCGGCGGCGAAGAGCAGCTCTCCGTCTGGATGGCGCTGGTCTTCGCCTTTCTTGGCGGTCTCATCCTCAACCTGATGCCCTGCGTCTTCCCGGTTCTCTCGATGAAGGCGATTGCGCTGGCCAAAGACGGCGGCAACCCGACAGCCGCGCGGGTCGGCGGCCTCGCCTACACCGCAGGCGTCATCCTCAGCTTCCTCGCCATCGCAGGCGTGCTGATCGCGCTCAGGGCCGGCGGCGAAGAGGTCGCCTGGGGCTTTCAGCTTCAAAGCCCCATCGTCGTAGCGGGTCTCGCTCTTCTCTTTTTCGCCATCGGCCTCAATCTGATGGGCGTCTTTGAGGTCGGCGGCAGCATCCAGAATATCGGCTCCGGCCTTGGCCGTGGCGATGGCGCCACCGCATCCTTCCTGACCGGCGTCTTGGCGGCTGTCGTTGCTGCCCCGTGCACCGCGCCTTTCATGGCCGGTGCCGTCGGCGCCGCAATCTCGCAGCCGGCAATCATCGCACTCGCCATCTTCGGCGCACTCGGCCTCGGCATGGCGGTGCCTTACCTCGCACTCGCCTTCTCGCCTGCGCTCATCCGCCTGATGCCACGGCCCGGCACCTGGATGGTGCGCATGAAACAGGTGCTCGCCTTCCCGATGTTCGCATCTGCGGCGTGGCTCCTCTGGGTTCTGGTCATCCAGGCCGGCCCCAACGTGCTGGCGCTCATCATGGCCGCCTTCATTGCCGCCGCCTTCGGCTTGTGGCTGTGGGGCCTCGCCCAGCGCGGCGAGGCTGGCCGCATCGCCCGCGCTCTCGCTCTAATCTCGGCCGTGCCGGTGATCGCCGCCGTCTCGATGGCTAACCCCGCCCCCCAGAGCGGTGCCGTCACCGAGGCCTATTCGCCTGCCCGTCTCGACGAACTGCTCAAGGCCGGCAAGCCGATCTTCGTGAACCTCACGGCGGCATGGTGCGTCACCTGCCTCGTGAACGAAGAGGTCGCGCTCAGCGGACAGGGCCTCGCCAACGCCTTCACCAAGGGTGGCATCACCTATCTCAAGGGCGACTGGACCAATCGCGACCCTGAGATCACGCGCCTGCTGGAACGCTACGGCCGCGCCGGCGTTCCGCTCTATCTGTTCTATGCGGCAGGCAAGACCGAGCCTATCGTGCTGCCGCAACTGCTCACCGAAGGCATCGTCATCGCTGCCATCTCTGAATCCTGACAATGAAAAGGGAGTTCCGTCATGTTGAAGCGCCTCGTCTTCGCCGCCGCAGTCTCAAGCCTCTGCCTGCCCGCTATCGCCGCCCCGGCAGTGGGTGACGCAGCCCCGTCCTTCTCCGGCAAGGATACGATGGGCGAAACCGTCAATCTGTCGGACTTCGCGGGCAAGACGGTCGTCCTCGAATGGTCCAATGACGGCTGCCCTTATGTGAAAAAGCACTACGGCTCCGGCAACATGCAGAAGTCGCAGGAGGCCGCGACCGCCGAAGGCGTCGTGTGGCTCACGATCATCTCGTCCGCTGAGGGCAAGCAGGGCTACGTCACGCCCGAGGCAGCCGACAAGCTGACGGCCGAGCGCAACGCAAAGCCTTCCGATGTCATCCTCGACACCGATCAGGTCATCGCGCGCGCCTACGATGCAAAGACCACGCCGCACATGTTCGTCATCGATCCGGCGGGCAAGCTTGTCTATGCGGGCGCCATCGACGACAAGCCGACTGCCGATCCCAAGGATGTTGAAGGGGCCAAAAATCTGGTGCTCGCTGCCCTGGACGATGTGAAGAACGGTCGCCCGGTCACGACGCCGGAAAGCGAGCCCTATGGCTGCGCGGTGAAGTACTAGGACTTCTTGAGTAGCGCTGTGAAGAAGGTGTCGGTGTCATCGAGACACGACGTCCGCCACCGCAGCGGCCAAGCAAAGCAGGTCACCACGGTCAGGTGGCCTGCGCCGTCATAGCTCTTGAATGCAGCTTTGCCGCCCGCTTCGTTTACGGCAGTCGCGAAATTTTCGGAATTGAACGGCATGACGGTGGTGTCGCCTGTTCCGTGAATCAACAAAAAGGGTGGGGCGTCTGCGGCACCCTGAGAGACCAGTTTGATGGGGCGCGCCCGTTCGATATCTGGCGCACTGGCGAAGATCGGCTTGGTGGATTCGGTTTTCAGCGGGTTGAAAGCCAGCGGACCGGCCAGCGACAGCACACCAAGCGCATCGGCAGGCTTCAACCCATAGGGGGCCAGCCATCCCGGATCGATCGCTACCATTACGACATTATAAGCGCCGGCCGAGTGACCCATCAGGATCACCCGCGACGGATCGCCGCCATACCCTGCGATATTGCCCTTCACCCAAGCAAAGGCGCGCGCCGTGTCTTCGACAAAGCCGGGATAGTTATGCGCCGGTGCCAGCCGGTAATCGGCGATCACGGTCTGATAGCCGCGCCCGGCCAGCGCCTGCCCCATGAAGCGATACATCGCCTTGGAACCGCTGGTCCACGAGCCGCCATAGATAAACAGCACCGTCGCTTTGGGCGCCCCGTCGCGCGGTGTGTAGATATCGAGACTCTGGCGGTCCGCAGGCCCATAGGCAATGTCCGACTTCACCGAGAAATCGGTGCTCCAGATCAGGGCTTTCTGGACAAAGGACATTGACGAGGTACAGGCCGAGATTGAGAGGGCCAGGATCAGGCAAAGGCCGGCAGCGAGACCGAGTCGCATTCACTTCCACCTTCACGGTAACCGATGCCACAAACCCTTACGTCCGGAAATGTGATCTGGATCGCATCCAACGCCCGTTGAGCGCGTAGGTTCCGCCTGCTACGGCAGAAGGGGCTATTCCTGTGACCGCGACGGATGAACGCCGCGATATGAAACGCAAGCTGACGACGATCTTCTGCGCCGACGTCTCCGGCTATAGCCGGATGATGGGCGCCGACGAAGCGCGGACGCTTGTAACGCTCAAGGAATACCGCGAGGCCATTGAAGGCTTCATCGCGCGGCACCACGGACGAGTCGTCTCCTGGTCGGGCGACGGCCTGCTCGCCGAGTTCGCCAGCGTCGTCGAAGCCGTCCAATGCGCTGCCGAAGTGCAGCGTGAGCTCAAGGCCCGCAATTCCTCACGCGAGGAAGACCTGCGGATGACCTTTCGCATCGGCATCAATCTCGGCGACGTTATGGCTGACGGCGACGATATCTTCGGCGAAGGCGTCAACATCGCCGCCCGCCTGCAGCAAATGGCCTCGCCTGGTGGCATCCTGGTCTCCAGCCCGGTTTACGATCAGGTGCGCGGCAAGCTCTCGATGGGCTTTGCGCCCCTCGGCAATCAGTCGGTCAAGAACATCGCCGGCGAAGTCGGCATCTATGCCGTGACGCTCGAAGGCGTCGCCCCCCACACTGTGCCGCCCGTCCAGCCCCAGCGCTGGCGCGACGATCCGCAGGAAGCGCCGCCGGAACGCACGGGCAAGCGGGGCAAACTCTTCCGGCGCGGCCTCGCCGTCCTGGTCGACTACATGATCGTCCTCTGCGCCGTGCTGGCCGGTGCGCTGGCTTTGAACTCATCCGTCGAGCCGACCATCGTCCGCATGGACCTCGACGTGCCGTTCGTCGACTACGGCGACATTGTCGAGCGCGGGTCATGGCGAGAGATCGCATCAGAGGTCGGCGAGGATGCCCGGGCGCTCAAGGAAGAACGCATAGTCACCTACGACTATCTGGGGCTTTTCACGCAATCGTATCTGCAGACGAGAACGCGGGGCGAAGCAGCGGTCGAAAAGATGATCCGGAAGGAACAGGCAAAAGCGGATCGCGAACGAGCGATAGCAGATGCTGCCGAGGTTGAGGCCCGCGCTGCCGAAGCGGGCATTCCTAGTCCCGCGGTTCCAGCGGCTCCGCCTGCACCGCCGGAGCCGCCAGCGCCGCTCGCTGCGCCGGCCGCCCTACCGCCTGCAGATCAGGCTACAGAGGATCCCGGCGCGTCAGTGAGTTTCGACTACGACGAGAAGGACGGCTTGCGCGTTGCGGGCAGCTACATCAGCGAACAGCTCATCGATCCAAAGACGGGCAAGCCGATCACCCGTCCCTCGCTCGATCTCCTCAGCCTGTTGCTGCTGGTGCTCTATTTCACGATTGCGGAGATGGGCCGGCGCGGCTCGACCATCGGCAAGAACGCCTTCGACCTCGTGGTCACGCGCGAAGATGGGCGCCCTCTAAGCTTCCCGACAGCGCTGGTACGCAATCTCATCAAGGTGCTGACCAGCTTCATCCTGCCGGTCGCCATCCTGGTGGTTTTGTTCTCGCGCCGCCGCCAGGGGATCCACGACCGCCTCGCAGGAACGATTGTGGTGAAGGAAGGCGTCTAAATCTACTTAGACGCCGCGTGGCTGTTTGGGCGATAGCTTCGCGTGCCGCGATGGATCACCCGGTCCTCGCCCAGCACATCGCCCGCTTCATGGGTCAACCCTAACGCGAGCGTTTTGTAGAGCGCCGCGAAATCATTGTAGGTCTCGGCAAAAAGCTGGTCGAAACCTTCGATGACGAAATAGCTCTCCTGGAAATCGTCGATCCGGTATTTCGTCCGCATCACGCGCTCCAGCTCGAACCCGATCCGGTTGGGCGAGGCATGCTCCAGCGCATAGATGCTCTCCGCGCTCGATGACGCGATGCCCGAGCCGTAGATGCGAAGCCCTTTGGGCGTCTCCACCAGCCCGAACTCCACCGTGTACCAGTAGAGCCGCGCGAGGTTGTGCAGCGTGCCTTCGCTCTCGGCCCTCAGCCCGCCTTTGCCATAGGCTTCCATGTAGTCGGCGAAGACCGGGTGGGCGAGCATCGGCACATGCCCGAATACGTCGTGAAATACGTCCGGCTCCTCGATGTAGTTGAGACTGTCGGCGGCCCGGATGAAATTGCCGGCGGGAAAGCGCCGGTTGGCGAGATGCTCGAAGAACACGTCATCCGGCACCAGCCCCGGCACCGCGACTACTCGCCAGCCCGTCGCTTTCATCAGCGCAGCGGACAGCTTCTCGAAATCGGGAATACCCTCGTTCAGCGGCAACAGTTCCAGCCCCGCCAGAAATTCGTCGCAAGCGCGCCCCGGCAACACGTCCATCAGACGGCGATAAAGCGTCCGCCAGACATCATGCTCAGCTTGCGAAAAGCGCTGCCAGTTCTGCGGCACAGTCCAGTCGCCCAGGATCTCCGGGTACTGGCGGCGCATGTCTGCGAGATCGAGACTGGGCATCGATGGTCCCTAACCTTAAGGCAGTGTCGCACGGCGCCGGATACTGCTCCAGCGGCGGTTAAGAACCCCTATGTCCTTGATTCCATGGGACGTCACCCGAGCCGCACGAAACCGGGCCGCGCGACATATTATTTCGTGTGCTCGCTTCGAGCCCACGCCGAGCGCCGCGACAAACGCCGCAATACGCACGCTCGTAAGCCTCCAAATCCGCTAAAAACCGCCCGATCGCCCCATGGAGCCATGCGATGTCCGTGTTCGAGATGCCCGATTTTGACGGCCACGAGGAAGTGGCCATCTTCGCCGACAGGTTGACCGGCTATCGCGGCCTCATCGCCATTCACGATTCGACGCTCGGTCCGGCCTGTGGTGGCACCCGCATGTGGGCCTATGCCGACAGCACCGCGGCGCTGACCGACGCGCTCCGCCTCTCGCGCGGCATGTCCTACAAGAACGCGATGGCTGAACTGCCGCTCGGCGGCGGCAAGTCGGTCATCATTGGCGACGCGCGCACCGCGAAGACACCCGCAATCATGCGCGCCCATGGCCGCGCGGTGGACAGCCTGAACGGGCGTTACATCACGGCGATGGATGTCGGCATGGTTGAAGCCGACATGGAAACAATCGCCACCGTCACCAAACATGTCTCGGGCTACAGCCAGCCCGGCAAGACCGGCGGCGATCCCTCGCCGATGACCGCGTGGGGCGTCTTTTGCGGCATCAAGGCCGCCGCAGCCTTCGTCAACGGCTCCGATGACATGAAGGGCCTCCGCGTCGCCATCCAGGGCGTCGGCAATGTCGGCTACGACACCGCCCGCTATTTGAAGGAAGCCGGCGCCAGCCTCGTCGTTGCCGACGTCAACGACAAGAACATTGCCCGCGCCGTCGAAACGCTGGGCGCGGATGTCGTGTCGCCGGATGTGATCCACGCGGAATGCGCCGACGTCTTCGCGCCCTGTGCCCTCGGCGCGATCCTGAACGACAAAACAATCCCCGAACTAAAGGCGAAGATCGTCGCCGGCGGCGCGAACAACCAGCTCGCGCACCCCGCCATTCACGGCGACGCCGTCACCGCGCGCGGCATCCTCTACGCACCGGATTACGTCATCAACGGTGGCGGCATTATCCGCGTCTGCGGCCAGATATGTGACTGGAGCGACACCGACATCCGCGCCAAGACCACCCGCATCGGTGCCACGCTGACCGAGGTTTTCGAGACGGCCAAGCGTGAGGGATTGCCGACGCACGAAGTCGCCGACGCGATCGCCCGCGCGCGCATCGAGACCGAAAAGCAGCGCAAGGCAGCGTAGAGCCGCTCAGAAGTAACCTTCTGCCCATGCCCAGATCGCGATGGCCACGGCGATAAACGCCGACAGCCCGATCACGAAGGCGACAACCGCTGCCACAAGGCCGAGAAGCGCGAGAATACCGTCACGCTCTGCCAGCGCAAATCCGAGCAGAGTGATGGCGATCCCGGGCGGATTATTGGTCAGCGGCCCGGGCAGGAGGATCACGCAGCAGAGGATCATCACCACAAGCCCGATCAGCCGCTCCATCAACCCGCGCGCCAGAAATGAAACGCGTGGCTTGGCGAAGGTCTCTATTCGCTTCAGCCATGGCCGCGCCCGCTCCAGCGCCCGCTTAACGCCATCGGCTGAAAACTCGCGCCGCGCGAGGAATCCCGGCACCCAGGGCTGCTTGAAGCCCCAAACCATCTGAGCGGCAAACAGAAAGGGCGGCGCGCCCATCACGGAGCCGACGCCTGGCGGCGAAATCGCCGCCAGCATGCCGAACACGATAAGGCAGAAACCGAAGCCTCGCTGGCCCATCGCCGCAACGAAGTGGCCGAGGCTGACCTGCTTGCCTTGCTCTCGGTCGAGCAGGTGCAGCATCGCCTCGACCAGCGGCGCCTGCTCAAGCGTTGAGGGCTCGGCCTTGCTCACACGCCTTCGCCGTCACGGCCCTCTGCGCGCTGGCGGCGCGTGGCGAAGATCGGGTCAAGCGCTCCGACCATCACCGAGAAGGTGATGGCAGCGTAAATGAAGCCACGCTCAATGTGATAGTGGAAGCCGTCCGCTACCAGCGTCGCGCCAACCAGGATAAGGAAAGCAAGCTCCAGCATTTTGACCGTCGGGTGACGGTCGACGAAGCGGGCGGCGGGCTCGGCGGCAAACAGCATGATCGCCACCGAAATCACTAATGCGAGGATCATCGCTTCCATAGACCGAGATGTATCCGTCCCCCGGACCGCCGATCAAGCGCAATCGGACTAGCCGCGTCACGCTTCAAACCGCGCGCTTCAGCCCGCGCAAACCTTTGAGGCGGTACTCAACGGTCGCGGCATGTTCAACGGCGGCACGCCGAAGGTCCGCAATCCGGGCAAACCTACGGCCATCCAGCGCATGAAACCGCGCTGATCCGGAGTAGAAGCGCACGCCTGTGGTGTCCAGCACCGCAAGACCGGCGTCTTCGCCGCCGACTTCGATCAGAACAATAGTATCGGATGACATGGCGAACTCCTGCCGCGACTGAACGGCCCGCGCGTGATTTAGATCCGTAGATATCTCGGCTGCGAAACAATTTCGCCCGTCGCATAGCGTGTGAACATGAAACGTCCATGACAATCGCCTTGCGATAAACTCATCGATCGTGAAGCCTCCACGAAGCGCAGCTTGATGATGTTGCGGCGCAGGACAGCGAACGATCCATGACGAGCGCCATAGAACTGACACGACCCGCCGCGCATGTGGCGGTGGTGGCTATTGCCAACCCGCCCTCCAATGCGCTGGGCGATCTGATCCGGCCACTTCTCATCGCGGCCATGCGTCAATTGGATGAAGATACCGACATCCGCGCGGTGGTTCTCACCGGTACAGGCCGTTTCTTCTGCGCGGGCGATGATCTGCGTGAAGTCGCTGTGCGGGGCGCGCGCATGGCGGCCAGCCTGGCTGAATTTCAGGTTCTGTTCGAGCTGATCGCCGGGTTGCGTGCGCCCGTGATTGCCGCCGTGAATGGCCCGGCCTTTGGCGGTGGCCTCGAACTCGCGCTCTGCTGCGATATCCGCCTGGCTGCGGCTTCTGCGCGCTTCGCGGCGTCCGGCGTCAATATGGGGTTGATGGCCAGCGTGGAGCGCTTGCCGCGTGTGATCGGTTCGGCGCGGGCTAAAGCGATGTTGCTCAGCGGTCAGCCCGTCGATGCCGCAACAGCGCTGCAATACGGCCTCGTCACGGCAGTTCATGAAGACGCCGATCTCACCGCCGCCGCGTTGATGCTCGCGACCCATATCGCCCGGCGCGCGCCGCTATCGGTCGAGGCCGCCAAGCGCAACATCGACGGCGCCGGGCTGCCGGACGACCTGCGCATGCTCACCGCCAGCGCAGACCACCGCGAGGCCATCGCGGCCTTCCTCGAGAAACGCCCGCCCACCTTCACACGCAGCTAATAGTCCAGACGATAGCGGGCGCCGACGCTGGACGATGAGTCTGCGCCCACTTCGGTTTCCACCGAGAGGTTTTCGTCGATCTGGAGTTCAAGGCGACCGGTCGTGCCGCCCGACGCGCCGCCCTGACGCAGCTCGAAATAGATGTTGTTGGCGAGATAGGCGCCCGCCTTCACGGAAGCATTGCCGCCCTCGTCGAGATCGACCGACAGAACGTCCAGCCCGAACCGGTCGCGCAGATTGCCGAGTACGCCGCCCCGAATATCTGTTCCGCCGGAAAGGACAGCGATCGAATTGGCAAGCTCCAGCCCTTCGATCGCCGAAAGGCTGGAAACTGAGCGTCCAAAGAGAAGCCGCGCGAATACTTCGTCCTGCGGCGCAGCGGGCACCGACGAGGCGGTGATCTTCGGCTCGCTCGCCCGGCCCGAAAGCGTCAGCGAGGCGGTGAAGCCGTCGCTGTCATCCTGCGTTGCCACCACTTTAATGCGCGGCTCGATGGTCGGGCCGCCGTCAAACTCGATCTCGCCTTCGCTGATCTGGAAACTGCGCGATCCGAAATCCATTGTGCCGCGCAGTAGCGTGAGTTTGCCCTCAACACGCGGGTCGACCGCGTCACCAAAGACCTTCAGATCGCCGCGCCATAGCGAATTGAGCCCGCGTCCTTCGATCTTGGCAGGGCCTGGAATGCTGACGGCGATATCGAGCGTTAACACCTCCGCGGGCCCATCCGGCGTCTTGGAGACCGGCTTAGCTATCGACGGTTTGTCCGGGTCGATCACCTCGACCACCACGAGATCGGAAAGCCCCGGATCGGGAATTTCCGCTTCCAGCCCCGTCACCGTCAGCGCGCCCTGCAGCACTGGGCCGGTCTCGCCCGGCACCAACTTCAGCGAGCCGTCGACGGCTGCAACCAGATCGTCGCGCGTAACGATCTGCATCGCCGTCAACGTCACGCCGCCCGACGACCCGCCAAGGCCACCCGACAGACCCATCGCTGCATCGACGTCGAGACGCCCCCGCGCGCCATCCGTGGCGCTGCCCTTGATCGTGAGCTGATGGCCCGTCATCACCAGCGTGACGTTTAACGCCGCGAGCCGCGTGCCAAGAATTTCATTGGCATAGGCGCCATTGGCGATCGTCGCATTGCCCGAAAGCTGCGGTGCAGAGAGTGTGCCGCCGATGGTGGCGTCAATGCGCGCGTCGCCGTCCAGCGTGTGCCCATCAATGTCGGCGAGACGCCAGAGCGGCGCGATCCGGCCGTTCCAGTTCAGGCTGCCGGAGAGTTTCGCGCTGGGAGAGGGGGACGGGAAGCCGCCGTCTGCTGCGCGAGAAAGCGGAAAAGCGACCTCGGCGCGAGCATCGGGCAGGCCCTGCGCCGTCGCCGTGGCCGTCACGCGGAAAACGCCACCGGACCAGTTTCCCGCCATGACCAGATTGGCGGGCGGTGCCCGTCCGGCTGGACCGGCGGCGCGCAAATTGGAGATATTGAAGTTGATGCTTGCGCGGCCCGCGCCGCCGTCGAGCTCGGCACTGCCGTCGAGCAGGCCGGTGACGGTTTCACGGCCGAGCACAGCCGTCAGCGCCTGCAAATCGATGGCCGTTAGTTTGACCGTCGTTTTCGCACCGCCCTCACCGGCACTGGCGTTCGCCGCGATCTGCCCCGCAGCCTTGCCCGATTTCGCCAACCGGGCGTCGAGCCCGTCCAGCGTAACGCCATTGGCGAAGGCGACGGTGAACGGCCCGGCCGCCTCGATGCTTTCATCGGACGTCGACGCCCGGAAAGCGCTGACCCGCGCCGTCGCGAAATCGGCGACCGTGGCGGCGATGCGGTATTCAAGACTGCGTATATCGGCTGGCGCGCGGCCGGTGAGAGTCACATCGAGCGCGCCAAGCGGTCCCTTGGCGAGCAGTTTCGCATCGCCAAGCGCCGTCGTGCCGAACCGGCCGCCTGTGACGGAGGCATCCAGATCGATGCTGTCATTGGCGCCACCGGTTACGGCGATGAGCTTCGCGGCGAGGGCGCCTTCGAGATCGGCGCCCGCGAGTGCGCCGAGCCGGTCGAGGCGCGACGTCGTCAAATCGGCGGTGATCATGGTGCCGTCGGCGGTCTGCGATGCAGACGCATCGATGGTAGCGGAGGCGATTTCTCCGGTGACCTTGGCGGAAGGCGCTTGGCCGAACCCACCCACGATGTCGGCGACGACGTCGATCGGCGCTTCTCCGTCGCCCTTCAGGGTGATGCGGCCGGTGCCCGTGGCGTCGATGCCGCCGGTCAGCGTAATCGAGGGATAGGTGAGCGGACCGGAGACGATGTCTGTGCCGGCGGCGGTGACGACCATGGGTGTGACGGCGGCGGTGTCGTAGAGCAGCTTCGCCTGCAGCTTGCCTTTGAGGTCCGGCCTCAGAACCGAGAGATCGGTGGCAGCGAGATCGAGAGCGGCCTTGGTGCCGGTGTCGGCGATTTCCGCAGTGCCGGTGGCGGTGAGCTTGCCACCGGCAAGCTGGGCCTCGAGGCCGGAGATGCTGACGAGGCCGGTTCGAAGCGTGACGTCCGCATTGGCAGAGGCATTGGGCAGCAGCGGCGCAAGCGAGGCATCAGTCGTCTGAAGGCGCGAGAGGTCGGCCGAAAGCCTGAAGTTGGTGGTTTCGTCGTCGCCGTCTTCAACGAGCTGAACCGAGAGATTGGCAGGGCCGGAGAGGCCGCTGCTGACATCCAGCAGTTTCGCGACATCTGTCAGTTCCACCGCAAAGGTACAGTTCGGATTGACGCCGATAGTGGCGACCGCGCCGTCACGGGCCGAAATCGAGGCCTGCCCGGCGCAACTCTCGCCGTCCCGCGAGAGTTGCAGCGCGATGGCGGCGTCGCGCAGCCGGTCGTCTGCAGCGAGCAGGGCGGCGATGCGCTGATCCTTGGCATTGAGAGAGAGCTCGATCTTGCCCAGATCGGCCGTCGCCCGAGCCGTGACGGCGGCTTCGCCCGGCACACCGTCGGTGCGGTTGAGGTTGAGTTCGGCGGCGCCGCCCGCGCCGGTGAGATCGGCCCTGCCGGTCAGCTTCACGGTCATCGCCTCGCCTATGACGCCCTGATCGAGGGTTACGTCGCCGATCAGGCTGGCGAGCGTGATGTCGACGGGAAGATCCGGCCAGGCAAAGGGTTCGTCCTTCTGGTCCGGTGCGGGGGCATAAGCCGGCTGGCGATAGACATAGGCGTTCACGAACTCGGCGCGGTCGGCGTTCACCGTGCCGGTGAGCAGCGCGAAGGGCGACCATGAGATGGTGAGCTCGTCGGCAGTGGCCCAGACACCCTCATCGTCGGTGAGCGCAACCTTGGAGAGGACCATCCGGTCCCAGCTTCCCGTGAACGAGGCCGACTGCACGCCGGCGTCTGCGAGGATGCCGCGCCCATAGTCGAACGCGATCTGCCGCGTGAACGGCAGGAAGATTGCCAATGCGAACAGCGCGACGATCGTGACCACCACAATGCCGGTCCATTTGACGATCCGCCAACCCAGCGAACTGCGGCGGGGGGGCCGATTCTCGGGGACGATAGAGGTCGGCGTATCGCTCATCAGAACGCCTGTCCGATCGAGATGTAGACCTGCACACCGGGATCGCCCTGGCGCGCGTTGAGTGGCACGGCGACGTCGAGGCGCACTGGACCGATAGGCGAATAATAGCGCACGCCGAGGCCCGCGCCGACAAACCAATCGCCCCCGTCGCCGGGCAGGGCGCCTTCAAACGCCCCACCACCATCGACAAAGGCAACCGCGCCGAAATCCTCATTGATGCGCCAGCGTGCCTCGGCGTTGACCTCGATCACCGAAGCGCCGCCGAGCGGCTCTTCATCGATATTCACCGGCCCGGCGCGCTTGTAGCTGTAGCCGCGGATCGAGCCGCCGCCGCCCGCGAAGAACCGTTTAGGCAATGGAATGTCGTCGCGGGTCTCGCCGAAGATCGAACCAAGACGCAGGCGGCCCGCAAGGACGAACTCCTTTTGCCGGTCGAGCGGCAGATAGGCGGTGCCGAGCGCCTCGAGGATCACGAAATTCCTCAGATCGCCATTATAGCCCAGATAGGGCAAGGCCCTCAGCGTGATGCGATAGCCGTCGGTCGGGTCGAGAAGGTCGTTGGAGTTGTCGAACGCCACCTCGCCGCGCACGCCGATCAGCGCGTAGTCGCCGCCATTGCTCAGACCCTCGTCGCGCACGAACTCGACCGATGCGCCATAGCGCCCGACGATCTTATCGTAAATGTCGGTTTCCAGCGTACCGATCAGCGCGGCGTGTTCATAGATCTGTCCGTCGACGTCCTCATGCGCGATCTCGAACGTCGCGAGCAGCGTATGGCCATCAAATATCGTGTCGTAACGGCGGAGCGATACCTCCAGAGCCTGTCGCTGCTCGCCGAGTGTGAGCGCCGTGCGCAACCGCTCAGCGTCACCGAAGATATTGCGATGCTCCCACGCCGCCTCGATCGCAAAGCCGTCCTGTAGCGACCATCTGATCGCGCCCGAAATCGTCCGCATAGGCCGCTCGCCGACGGTCAGGCGCACCGTGCGGGCGGGGCCGGTGCCCACCGCATCGGCGCGCGCATCGGTGAAGATGCCGGTCTCCAGCAGCCGGTCCTCGGCATCCTTCAGCCGCTTGGGCGTCAGCAGCTCGCCGACCTCCAGCGAGGATAGACGCTGGACACGGAATCTGGGGATCTCGCCGGTGCCTACGACATCGATATCGCCAATTCTCACCTCGCGCCCGGCGGTGAGCGTCAGCGTCACGTCCACCTTACCTGAGGCGCGGTCGAGTACGGCACGGCGTTCGACCGTATCGGCGTCGAGATAACCGTCGGACTTCAGCTTGGCGACGACCCGCTCACCGGCCGCCACGATGTTGCGCCCCGATGCGGGCAGGCCGGTTGCGAAGGCAAGCACGGGTGTCGGCGGCCTGCCGCCCTGCCAGACGATGTCGAAACGCCCGATCTTGTAGAGCGGTCCTTGGTCGATGGTGATGGTGACGGCGGCAGAAATCCCGCCGTCGACGAGTGCGGCGGTCACCACGCCGTCATAAAAGCCGAAGGCCGCGAGCACCTCCTTGGCGCGAGCGGCGTCGCGGGCGAGCCGCGCGTCAAGGACACTGATCGAGGGCACGCCCTGCTCGCGGCGCGCCTCCAGCGTAAGCTCGGCACGAATTCGGTCCGCGACCTTTTCATCGGTCGGGCCGGAAATGGTGACGGTGTAGGGGATGCTCGGAAGCTCTTGCGCCGCCGCCAAGCCGCAAAATACGGCGATAAGCAGCAGGAAGGCCCCGGTCCGCACCCAGATCAGCCGAGCCGAGCAGCAGCTGCTCCGGCGGCCGACGCGAGCGCCGTGGCGAAGGTGCCCCACGCCATGTCGATCAGGCTGAGACGCCAGGTGAAGGCCTCCAGCGTCGCAAGATTGGTAAGGTCATACGTCGCGTAGGCCGCGAACCCGAAAAATGCACCCCGCAGCGCCGTCGCTGCGACACCCTTCGACGCGTTCGGCAACACGACGAAGAACAGCGTCGCGGCCAGATAGATAAGATAAAACAGGATGGCCGCGTCCCACCGGGGCGTCGGCAGCATCAATGCCCCGATATCGCGGATGTAAATGTCGCCGCTGGCGAAGCCGAGCCAGGTGGCATCCAGCACCGAAAATGCAACAGCGGTCGCGGCCACCGCGTAAAGCGCCGCCTTTCCGCTCAACCCACGGCCTGCCTGTGCGGCGTTGAACTCAACCATTTGAACCCAGTCCTCTGAAGAAGCGATCAGACCAATACCTGATGAGGCCCAGGAACACCGCAGCGATCAACGCCAGCACAAGGGACGCGATCAGAATATAGGGCACACGCCATTCCCGAAACCCTTGTTTTGCGAGGTGTTCACCGATGATTTCCGGCGTCTCGCCGGTCTTCTGGCTGTATGGATCGGCTGGTCTGGGTAGACGCCGGCGAGGCGGATCGTTGGCATGATGACCTGGGCGACGTAAAGAAACGGGTGATGGCCAAACGCTCCCGACGCTGCGCCAGTTCCGCAAAAGAGTTGGAACTTGATGGAACCCGAGGCGGGCGACCGCGTTTTTAACATCAGTACAAGCCGATACCACCTTACCACCTAAGGAGCTGCACGATGAAAAAGACCCCGAGCCTCGCCCTTGCCGCGCTGATTGCGACCGTCGGCCTTTCTGCCTGCAACACGATCCAGGGCGCCGGCACCGACATCAAGAAGACCGGCAATGCGATCGAAGACACTGCCGATAAGGCGAAGCCGAAATAGGTCGATCCAACCTACGAAAACGAAAGGCCGTCCCTTGGGACGGTCTTTTTGTGTCGGCGAGCCACAATCTCCTCAGGCGTCGGCGAATAGCTCAGCCGCGTGCGCGAAATTGGCGAGCTTGGAGACGAAGGTCTCCAGATAGGCCTTCCTGTCGTTCTTCGCATCGAGATAATAGGCGTGCTCCCAAACATCGCAGACAAGGATTGCCGTCTTGTCCTGCACAAGCGGCGTGTCCGCGTCATGTGTATCGAACAGCGAGAGCTTACCCTTGTCGGCGATCAGCCAGACCCAGCCCGACCCGAAATGGCCCGCACCTTTTTCGACGAATGCCTTCTTGAAATCGTCGAACGATCCGAACGCGGTGTCGATGGCTTCGGCGAGCGCCTTGGCGGGCTTGACATAATCGGGGGTCAGCGAGAGCCAGAAAAAATCATGGTTCCAGGCCTGCGCCGCATTGTTGAAGAGCTTCTTCTCGCCATTCGTTTTGGCAGCCTTCACCAGAGCATCGAGCTCTAGCTTTTCGTATTTCGTTCCGGCGGTCAGCTCATTGGCGACCTTCACATAAGTCGCATGATGCTTGCCGTAGTGAAGATCGAGAGTGTCCTTCGACATGACCGGTTCGAGCGCGTCGCGCGCGAAAGGCAGGGGCACCTGAGCGATAGACATGGGAAGACTCCGAAAACAGCGTGTGACACGACGAGATGTAACGTTCAGGCCGGCGCGGGGTTCCATTTGAGGAAACCCGATTATGCCGGTCCCGGTTCTGAAGCGTCTCGTGACGGCAGCGCTTTGATCATGCTGCACGCCGCGCGCAACTGATTGGAACCCCACGCCGTTTCCGCCGTTTCAGTCTGCGACAGGGCATTCGGCGCTCTCCGCAAGCGGACAAGGAGGATAACATGAATGATCGAACGACCTTCATCGGTCTTGCCTTCGGTGTCGCGCTGCTCGTGGCGGCGGGCATCGGTTTCAGCTTCTACGAACATGAAAATCATGGGTCGGCCGAGCGCATCGGCGAGGCCATCGACGCTGCGGCCCGCAACTAGGCCATAGGAGACATACAATGATCCGCACGCTCTTCAGCATCGCCAAGACCTTCGTCGTGGTGAAAACCGTTGACGCCGTCATCGGCGCGTTCACCAAGCCGCGCGAGGCAAAAAAAGCCCGAGCTATCGCCGCGCCGGCCCGCAAGCCGCCCTCGAAATCCAAGCCGCACCGCGCCACAAAGCGGCGTGTGGCCGCAGCTTAAGGGAGGTTACGATGCTCTATTGGGCCTTCGTCTTTTTCGTCTTCGCACTGATCGCCGGTGTGCTGGGATTTGGCGGGCTCGCAGTCGCCTCATCGGGCATCGCCAAGGTTCTCTTCGTGGTGTTCCTGGTGCTGTTTCTCGCCAGTATTCTGTTCGGCTACACGCGTCGGCCGACGGTCACGTAAGCGATCCGACCTCGAAACGATGGGAAAAGGGCGGCTTCGACCGCCCTTTTTTTGGCGATTATGCACTTGACATAGTATAAGCCGGGCAGCATATTGCGTCCATGAGCAACGCCGCCAACCACACCAATCCGATCTTTCACGACGAAGACGCCGCTCGCGCTCACTTTGAAGCGCTGCGTTGGCCGAACGGTCGCGCTTGCTTCCATTGCGGCGTCGTTGGCGAAAGCACGCTCATGAAGGGCAAGACGACGCGCCCCGGCCTTTACAACTGCAAGGCTTGCCGCAAGCCGTTCACCGCGACGATGGGCACGCTCTATGAACGCTCGCACATTCCGCTGCACGTCTGGCTGTATGCCACCCATCTTATGAGCGAGAGCAAGAAGGGCATTTCGGCCCACCAGCTTTACCGCTCGCTCGGCTTTGGCTCCTACCGCACCGCTTGGTTCATGGCGCATCGTATCCGCGAAGGTATGCGGTCGGGTTCGCTCGCACCCTTCGGCGGCAACGGCACCGCGGTTGAAGCCGATGAAACGTTCATCGGACGCGAGCCGGGCCGCAAGAAGGCCCGCGCCTTCTGGCACAAGATCAAGGTTCTCTCCCTGATCGA
>Ga0105044_10000304_pt1 | contig 58662 bp, 57 predicted proteins | sample MAT01_FD_78092 | JGI IMG/M metagenome (GOLD analysis project Ga0105044, IMG submission 78092) | Freshwater microbial communities from Lake Fryxell liftoff mats and glacier meltwater in Antarctica - MAT-01 | ecosystem: Environmental > Aquatic > Freshwater > Ice > Liftoff microbial mat | place...
CCCCCGGCTGGTGCCGCCCCCCGGCTGGTGCCGCCCCCCGGCTGGTGCCACCCTCCGGCTGGTGCCACCCCTTGCCCCGCCACCGCCGCTCGCATAGACAGTCGCGCAACCCTTCGCAGCAGGCAGACCGATGGCCCCGTCCGACGACACCCCGCGACCCAAGCGCACCGGAACGTCGATTGCGGTGTGGATCCTGGTGATCTTGCTGATCGGCGGGCTCGGCGGGTTTGGCGTCACCAGTTTCGGCGGCAACATCAGAACCATCGGCCAGGTCGGCGACCGCGACATCCCGGTCGACGCCTATGCCCGCGCGCTGAGGGCGCAGCTTGACGCGGTATCGGCCCAGTTCGGTTTGCCGCTGACCTTTGCCCAGGCCCAGGCCTTCGGGATCGACCGGCAGGTGTTGCAATCGGTCATCACCGAGGCCGCGCTGGACAACGAGGCCGACCGGATCGGCCTGTCGGTCGGCGATGCCGTGGTGGCGGCCCAGGTGTCGGCGATGCCGGCCTTTCAGGGTCCGGCGGGCAGTTTCGACCGGGAAACCTATCGCTTTACCCTCGCGCGGAACAACCTTGGCGAAGCCGCGTTCGAGACGACCCTGCGGCAGGACCTCGCGCGGTCGTTGCTGCAGGGGGCCGTGGTCGGCGGCTTTGCGGCCCCCGGTTCCTTGACGGGCACACTTTGGGCCTATGCCGGAGAGCAACGCAGCTTCACTGTTCTGCCGCTGACCGAGGCCGACCTTGCCACCCCGCTCCCCGACCCGGTCGAGGCCGATCTTGTCGCCTATCACCAGACCAACATCGCGCGATACACCCGCGGCGAGGCCAAGCGCATCACCTATGCCGCCCTGATGCCCGCGACGCTGGCGCCCGAACAGCCGGTTGACGAGGCCGCCCTGCAAGCGGCCTATCAGGCGCGGATCGACACCTACATGATCCCCGAACGCCGCCTGGTCGAGCGGCTGGTGTTTCCGACCGACGCCGACGCCACTGCCGCCAGATCCCGCCTCGATGCCGGAACGCCGTTCGAAACACTGGTGGCCGAGCGGGGGCTGGCCTTGCAGGACATCGACCTGGGCGATGTGGCGCGGACAGACCTTGGTGCCGCAGGCGACGCGGTGTTTTCCCTGACCGAACCGGGGGTTGTGGGCCCGATCGCCTCTGACCTCGGGCCTGCGATCCTCCGGATGAACGCGGTCCTCGCCGCGCAGGAAACCACGTTTGCCGAGGCCCGGCCCACGCTGCTGCAGGAATTGCAGGTCGAGGCCGCCCGAAAGTCGATCGGCGACCGGGTGGAAGCGGTCGACGACCTTCTGGCGGGCGGGGCTGCGCTGGAGGATCTGGCCCGCGACGAGGGGATGGATCTCGTCACGCTGGACTATGTGCCCGGGGCCGCGGACAATGCCGACATCGCCGGGTCTGCCCTGTTCCGAACGGCGGCCGATGCGGTCGCGGCCGGCGATTTCCCCGAAGCCGTCCTGCTGGAAGATGGCGGTCTGCTGGCGATGCGGCTGGACGAAACCGTGCCCCCCGCCCCGCTTCCGCTGGCGACAGTGCGGGACGCGGTCGCGACTGCGTGGCGCGCCCAGGTCCTGTCGGCCGCGCTGTCGGTCCGCGCGCTGGAGATCAAGGCAGCGGTCGAGGCCGGCGCTGCGCTGGCCAGTCAGGGGACGACGACGACAGCCAGGGACATCGACCGGCAGAGCAGCGTCGCGGGTGCCCCGCCCGAGGTCGTGCAGGCCGCTTTCCAGATGCAACCCGGCGATCTGCGGGTGATCGAGACTGCGGGCTTTACCGCATTGTTGCTGCTCGACGCGGTCGCCCCGGCCCCCGAGACCGGCGAGGCTGCGTTGGCGATGCGCGAGGCAATCCGGATCGAGCAGGAAAGGGCCCTGGCGCAGGACGCCTTTACCCTGTTCACCGATGCGTTGAGCGCCGAGGCCGGGATCACGCTGGATCAGGCCGCCATCAACGCTGTCAACGCCCAGTTCAACTAGGGCGGCCCGATGAAGCTCGAGCCGTCGTTCGAGGTGTTCGAGGCCAACTGGGTGCTTGGCCGCAACCAGTTGATCTCGGCCAGACTTGCGGCCGATCTGGACACGCCGGTGTCTCTGATGCTGAAACTGGGCGAGGCACGCACCGACACCTTCATGCTGGAATCGGTGATGGGCGGCGAGGTGCGGGGCCGCTATTCGGTAGTGGGGCTGAAGCCCGATCTGATCTGGCACTGTCACGGCCAGACGGCGCGGATCAACCGGCAGGCGCGGTTCGACCCGACGGCGTTTGTCGATGAAACCACGGCCCCGCTGGCCAGCCTGCGGGCGCTGATCGCCGAAAGCCGGATCGACCTGCCCGACGGCATGCCCCCGATTGCCAGCGGCCTGTTCGGCTATCTCGGCTATGACATGATCCGGCTGGTCGAGCATCTGCCGGATGTGAACCCCGATCCGATGGGCCTGCCCGATGCCGTGTTGCTGCGGCCCTCGGTCGTGGCGGTGCTGGACGGGGTCAAGGGCGAGGTCACGGTCGTGGCCCCGGCCTGGGTGGCGTCGGGGCTGTCGGCGCGTGCCGCCTATGCGCAGGCCGCCGAACGGGTCATGGACAGCCTGCGCGATCTGGACCGCGCGCCGCCGGCGCTGCGCGATCTGGGCGAGGTGTCACCGGTGGGCGAGGCGGTGTCGAATTTCACCGAAGCCGCCTACAAGGCCGCGGTCGAGCGGGCGCGCGATTACATCCGCGCGGGCGACATCTTTCAGGTCGTGCCCAGCCAGCGGTGGGCGCAGCGGTTCGAACTGCCGCCCTTTGCGCTGTATCGCAGCCTCCGGCGCACCAACCCCTCGCCCTTCATGTTCTTTTTCAACTTCGGCGGGTTTCAGGTGATCGGGGCATCTCCCGAAATTCTGGTCCGCCTGCGCGACGGCGAAGTGACGGTGCGACCGATTGCCGGCACCCGCAAACGCGGCGCGACGCCGGAAGAGGATCGCGCGATGGAGGCGGACCTGCTGGCCGACCCCAAGGAACGCGCCGAACATCTGATGCTGCTGGACCTTGGCCGCAACGATGTGGGGCGGGTGGCGCGGGTCGGCACGGTCAGGCCCACCGAAACCTTCCTGATCGAGCGCTACAGCCACGTCATGCACATCGTCTCGAACGTGGTGGGTCAGATCGCTCCCGGCGAGGATGCGCTGTCGGCGTTGCTCGCGGGTCTGCCTGCCGGCACCGTTTCCGGCGCACCCAAGGTGCGCGCGATGCAGATCATCGACGAGCTGGAGCCGGAAAAGCGCGGGGTTTACGGCGGCGGCGTGGGGTATTTCGCGGGAAATGGCGAGATGGACTTCTGCATTGCCCTGCGCACGGCGGTGCTGCAGGACGAAGTGCTGTACATCCAGGCGGGCGGCGGGGTGGTCTATGACAGCGACCCCGACGCGGAATATCAGGAAACCGTCAACAAATCGCGTGCCTTGCGCCGCGCGGCCGAGGATGCCGGGCTGTTCGCGCGGCGCGGCAACCTGTAGGCGCTAAGGTGCCAGCACCGCCGTCACCGGCGCCAGCGCCACCGAGGCCGCCCGTCCCTCGATCGCCCATTCCAGCAAGGCCGCCACCGTGTCGGGCCGGGTATCGCCCATCACCACGACCTGCCCCTCCTGGGCCGCCTTGAAGGCGGCGCGATCAAGGTAGCGGCGGATCGTGGCCGTTGTCTCGCCGTCCGCGTCAAGGCGGCGGAACACCACCGCCGCGGCAAGGCCGGCCCGGCGCGCCTCCTGGTCGGCGGCGTTCAGGCCGGTGTCAAAGGTCACCAGCCCGCGCCCTTGGGCCAGCAGGATCGGGATGACCTGGGTCGCGAGCGGCCGGTTGCCCTGAAAGCCGCCGCGCGGCTGGTCGATCACCGCAACCGCCTCGGGCAACTGGCCGGCCAGCGACTGAAAGGTCTGCTCCAGATCGGCCGGCGTCGCGCCTTCGGGGATGCCGCTGGCCAGCATCAGCACCTCCTGCCCCGCCGCCCGGTAGATCGCCGCAGATGCCGCCGCGTTCGTCGCCAGCGGATCGACGATGAAGGTGACCGGAAAGGCAATCTGCGCCAGTGCCGCGCGGTCGAGGTCAGCTTCGCCGGTGTCGCGCAGCAGGATGCTGAACAGCGGCTTGGCCTCGGGGTTGTCAAAGCTGCGCGCATGGCGGGTCAGCGGGGTTGGCGGGGCTTCGGCCTCTGGCACGGTCGCGTTCGCGCCGATGCGTGGCAGGCGGCCGGTCGTCACCCCTTCGGCGGCGGGCAGGGCTGCGTCGGGGGCGAGGGTGCGGGTGCCGTCCGCCGCGATGATCGGGGCGACCGGGTCCAGTCGGGGGGCCGGGTCCGGGGTTTGGACAAGGGTCGGGTCCGTGGCCGGGGCAGGTTCGAGGGCAGGTTCGAGGGCAGGGCCGGGGGCAGGGTCGGGGGCAGGTTCGGGGGCGGGTTCGGGCAAGGCGACCGGTCTGGGCAGCGGCAGGTCCGGACTTGGGTCCGGCTGCGGCGCCGGGGCGGCAGGGGGAACGCCGGCTTCGCCAAGCCCCGCAGACTCGGACGCGATGCCGGCGGGCGGGCTGTCGGGCAACGGGGCCAGTGCGGGCAGCAGCAACACCTCTTCCGGCGGCGGCGGCGGCGGGTTGCCTGTGGCCGGCGGGGTGGGTTCGACCGCTTGCGGCATCGCAGGCGGCGCAGCGGGATCGATCGCCGCCGGTACAGCCGACTCGGGGCCTGCAGGGGCCAACGCAATGTCCGCCAGATCGGGTGCAACGACCGAAGGTGCGACGTCGGCGGGGGCTGAGGGCGGCTGGGATGCGGCGGCAGCGGTCAACGGGTCGGCCGGGGCCGCGGGCGGCGCGTCGGCAGACGGCAGCCCAGCGGCAGGCTCCAGAGGTTGAGGCAGGACAGCTTCAGGCTGCACAGGTTCAAGCGTGGCTGCGACCGGGTCCGCCGCGGACGTGATCACCGGTGCGGCGGGCTCTGCCAGAGCGGGTTCACCAGAAGCGGACGCCTCCGGCAGGCGCACGTCCGGGGTGGCCGATGTGGAGGTTGCCGCCGGTGCAGGCGCGTCAGGGCCGGGTGTCGTCGGGTCCGCCGCATCAACGACGGCCGTTGTGGTGGGCTCGGACTCCGCCTCTGGCAGTTCGACAACCGTCCCGCGATCCGCGACGCCACCTCCGCTCGCAAGCCGTTGCGGCGCCTCGGCCACTTGCGACATCACGGCCAGCCCCAGCGCAGCGACGACCGCCCCCCAGGCCATGCCTGCGACAAACCCCCGGATCACCCGCATCCCCCGCTCCCTGCGCCGCGCATCCCCTTGACGCCTCTTCGCCGCTGGCCCCATGTATAGACCGACCCGGCTTGCTGTTCATCCCCTATCCGCCAAGGCCCTGCAATATGCTGCTTCTGATCGACAACTATGACAGCTTTACCTACAACCTGGTGCATTACCTTGGCGAACTGGGCGCAGATGTTGTGGTCCGGCGCAACGATGCGCTGGATGTTCAGGCGGCGATGGCCCTTGAACCGCAGGCCATCGTGCTGTCGCCCGGGCCTTGCGACCCGGCAGCGGCGGGAATCTGCCTGCCCCTGACGCTGGCGGCAGCCGAAGCCGGGCTTCCGCTTCTCGGCGTCTGCCTTGGGCATCAGACCATCGGGCAGGCGTTCGGGGGCCGGGTCGTGCGCTGCCAAGAGATCGTGCATGGCAAGCTGGGGCAGATGCACCACGCCGGGGCGGGCGTGTTCGCCGGGCTGCCCTCGCCGTTCGCCGCCACCCGCTATCACAGTCTGATCGTCGAGCGTGCGAGTCTGCCCGCCTGCCTTGAGGTCACGGCCTGGCTTGCGGATGGCACGATCATGGGCCTGCGTCACCGCGAAAAACCGATCGAGGGCGTGCAGTTTCACCCCGAAAGCATCGCCTCGGAACATGGGCACCAGTTGCTGCGCAACTTTCTTGTCACCGCCCAAGTGGCGGTCTGCACCGAAATACCGGCATGAGCGAGGTTCTCAAGCCGCTGATCGGGGTGGCTGCCGTCCGGCCCCTGACCCGGGCCGAAGCGGTGGCCGCTTTCAGTGCGTTGTTCGACGGCGCGGCGACCCCGGCACAGATGGGCGGCTTTCTGATGGCGCTGCGCACGCGCGGCGAAACGGTCGAGGAATATGCCGCAGCCGCCAGCGTGATGCGCGCCAAATGCCTTGCGGTTCGCGCCCCTGCCGGGGCGATGGACATTGTCGGCACCGGTGGCGATGGCAAGGGCACGCTGAACATCTCGACCGCCACGGCCTTTGTGGTGGCGGGGGCCGGGGTGACGGTCGCCAAGCACGGCAATCGCAACCTGTCGTCTCGATCGGGCGCGGGCGATGTGCTGACCGAAATGGGCCTGAACGTGATGGTCGGCCCGGGCGTGGTCGAGCGTTGCCTGGCCGAGGCCGGCATCGGCTTCATGATGGCACCGATGCACCACCCGGCGATGCGGCATGTCGGACCGGTGCGTGCCGAACTGGGCACCCGCACGATCTTCAACATCCTCGGCCCCCTGACCAACCCGGCAGGCGTGGCACGCCAGTTGACCGGTGCCTTTTCGCCGCTTCTGATCCGCCCGATGGCGGAAACGCTGCGCGCCCTGGGGTCGGAAAAAGCCTGGCTTGTGCACGGCGGCGACGGCACGGACGAGGTGTCGATTGCCGCGCCCTCGCAGGTGGTGGCGCTGCAGGACGGTGACATTCGCGAATTCACCCTGCACCCCGAACAGGCCGGCCTGCCGCTGCATCCGTTCGAAGCGATCCTTGGCGGCTCGCCGGCCGAAAATGCGGCCGCCTTTCGCGCGCTGCTTGACGGGGCCGCCGGTGCCTACCGCGATGCCGTGCTGCTGAACGCTGCGGCCGCGCTGATGGTGGCCGACCGGGCGGTCAGCCTGATCGAAGGCGTCGCCCTTGCGCGCAACAGCCTCGACTCGGGCGCCGCCCGTGCCAAGGTTGCGGCGCTGGCCGCATTGACCAACACCTGATCCTTTCCTTCGCAGGACAAACTGGCTAGATCTGGCGCATGAGCACGATCCTCGACCGCATCAAGACCTACAAGCTGCAAGAGGTCGCCAGCCGCAAGGCGGCCCGCCCGCTGGCACAGACCGAAGACGCAGCACGCGCAGCGCCCACGCCGCGCGGCTTTGCCAGGGCCCTGCGCGAGGCCGCTCATGCCGGTTACGGTCTGATTGCCGAGATCAAGAAGGCCAGCCCCTCGAAAGGCCTGATTCGCGCCGATTTCGACCCCACGGCGCTGGCCCGCGCCTATGAGGCGGGCGGCGCGACCTGTCTGTCGGTGCTGACCGACACACCGTCGTTTCAGGGACACGACAGCGATCTGGTGGCAGCTTCGCAGGCCGTCAAACTGCCTTGCCTGCGCAAGGATTTCCTGTTCGATCCGTGGCAGGTCACGGAATCCCGGGCCTTGAATGCCGACTGCGTCCTGATCATCCTTGCCGCCGTGTCGGACGCGCAGGCGGCCGAACTGGAGGCCGCGGCGCTGGATTGGCACATGGATGTGCTGCTCGAGGTGCATGACCGGGCCGAACTGGACCGTGCCACACGGCTGAAATCACCGCTGATCGGCATCAACAACCGCAACCTGCACTCCTTTGAAGTGACGCTCGACACTACCCGCGACCTCGCGCGCCGGGTGCCCGAGGACCGTCTGATCGTGGCGGAAAGCGGGTTGTTCACCCCCGCCGATCTGGCAGACCTCGCGGCCTATGGCGCGCGCTGCTTCCTGATCGGGGAAAGCCTGATGCGGCAGGCCGATGTCACCACGGCCACCCGGACCCTGCTTTCCCGGCCGCTGACCGCGCAGGGTGGGCTATGAGCGGCCTTACCCATTTCGATGCCGAGGGTCAGGCCCGTATGGTCGATGTCTCGGCCAAGGCAGATACGGCGCGGCTCGCCGTGGCCCGGGGTGCGGTGCGGATGCAACCTGCAACCCTGGCGCTGGTGCAGGCGGGCACGGCGCGCAAGGGTGATGTGCTGGGGGTGGCGCGCCTTGCCGGCATCATGGCGGCCAAGCGGACTGCCGATCTGATCCCGCTGTGCCATCCGCTGCCGATCGCCTCGGTCACGCTGAACCTCGCTGCGGACCCCGACCTGCCGGGGGTCCGTGTCGAGGCGACGGTAAAGACCACCGGCCAAACCGGCGTGGAGATGGAGGCGCTGACCGCGGTATCGGTCGCCTGCCTGACGATCTATGACATGCTGAAGGCGGTCGAGCGGTCCATGGTGATCGAGGGGATCTCGGTTGTGCTGAAAGATGGTGGGAAGTCCGGACGTTACGAGGCGTCGTGATGATCTCGGTCGAAGAAGCGCTGACCCGTTGTCTGGCCCTCGTGGCCCCGCTCGACACCGAACAGGTGCCGCTGCGCCGGGCCGCCGGACGGGTCATGTCCGGCCCGGCCACAGCCTTGCGCGACCAACCGCCGTTTGCCGCCTCGGCGATGGACGGCTACGCGGTGGCGGGTGACCCGGCGGCGGGCGAGCGGTTCACCGTGATCGGGATGGCCGCGGCGGGGCATGCGTTTGACGGGCACCTCGGACCGGGGCAGGCGGTTCGGATCTTTACCGGCGCACCCGTGCCCGAACGGGCCACGCGGGTGATCATCCAGGAGGATGTCACCCTGCAACGCACTGACATCACATTGAATGTCGGAGCTGACACCGGCACCCACGTCCGCCCGCAGGGTCAGGATTTTCGCGCAGGCGACCGGCTTTCCCCCCGGCGGCTGCGGCCCAACGACCTTGCCTTGCTAGCAGCGATGAACGTGGCCTGCGTGGCCGTCGTGCGCCGCCCGGTCGTGGCGATCATTGCGACGGGCGACGAGTTGGTGCCACCCGGCGAAACCCCGAGGCCGGATCAGATCATCGCTTCGAACAGCTATGCGCTGGCCGCCCTCGCCGAGGCCGAAGGAGCCGAGGTGCGCCTGTTGCCGATTGCACCCGACACCGGGCCGGGGCTGGCTGCGGTCATCGGGATGGCCTGCGGGGCGGATGTGATTGTCACCATCGGCGGAGCCTCGGTCGGCGACCATGATCTGGTGGGCCAGGTCACCGCCGATCTGGGCATGGAACGCGCCTTCTGGCGGATCGCGATGCGCCCGGGCAAGCCGCTGATGGCCGGACGGTTGGGCGCTGCAGCCGTGCTGGGGCTGCCGGGGAACCCGGTTTCGGCCATCGTGTGCGGCCATCTGTTCTTGCTGCCGATGCTGCGTGCCCTGCAAGGCCTGCCCGATCCCGGCCCGAAACCGCTGCGCGCAAGCCTCGCCGCCGATGTCGGCCCGACCGGCCCACGGGCGCACTACATGCGGGCACGGCTGGGCCAAGGCGACAAATTGCCTTCGATTACCCCCTTTTTGCGACAGGATTCGGCTCTTCTGGGGGTTCTGGCCGAAGCGGACGCCCTGTTGATCCGCCCGTTGGGCGATATCGCGCGCGCGCCCGGCACCGTCGTGACCTATCTGCCGCTATAGGTTGTATTTGTCAAAGGGCTTGACACAAACCGGGAACGCGGGCAGAACATTGTGTCAACACCGGGTCGTGGGTCCCAGGTGGCAACCACGGTGGGAATTGCATGCTGACGCGCAAACAGTTGGAACTTCTGGAATTCATCAAGTTGCGGCTGGACCGCGACGGGGTTCCGCCGTCGTTTGACGAAATGAAGGAGGCGCTCGATCTGCGCTCTAAATCCGGCATCCACCGGCTGATCACGGCGCTGGAAGAGCGGGGGTTCATCCGCCGCATGGCGCATCGCGCGCGGGCGCTTGAGATCGTCAAGCTGCCCGAAGCGATGGAGCGGCCAGGCTTTGCGCTGCGGGTGATCGACGGTGACCGCCCCGCAGCCCCGAAGGGCGCGATGCCGGTCGAGGCGGTACATGTGCTGGAAATCCCGATGATGGGCCGCATCGCCGCCGGGGTTCCGATCGAGGCGATTGCGCATGTCTCGCACCATGTGGCGGTGCCGGGGTCGATGCTGTCGGGCACGGGGCAGCACTATGCGCTTGAAGTCAAAGGTGATTCCATGATCGACGCAGGGATCAACGACGGCGATATCGTGGTGATCCGCGAACAGGCCACCGCCGAGAATGGCGATATCGTGGTGGCGCTGGTCGAAGATGCCGAAGCCACCTTGAAGCGGTTTCGCCGCCGGGGCAGCATGATTGCGTTGGAGGCGGCGAATGCCGCCTATGAAACCCGGGTGTTTCCCGATCACATGGTCAAGGTGCAGGGGCGGCTGGTCGGCCTGATCCGTAGTTACTGACCTGCGAGCGCCACCGGGGGGCCCACTGCGGGTGCAGGGACCGGAACCCGCGGCGCAGGAAGGATCGCGGCTTTTCCGGCCCAGAGGCGAGCGGCCCAGCGCGCCGGCGTCACCTGCAACCCGCCGTCCTGCACTGTGATTGCCAATGACCCTGATTGCCGCAGAACCACCCGGTCGATCAGCAGACAGGTGTCGGGCCGGGGGGTCAGCGCCTCGGCGGCCAGCACAACGATCTGAAAGTGGCGGCATGCCTCGGCTGCCCGCTCTGCGGCACCTTTGCCGGTCAGGATCACTCCGCGCGCCCCCGCCAGCGCAAAGTCGCGCGCGCCCTTTGGGCCCGAGAACCCCAGCCGGGTTGCTGCGGTTGCCTGATCGGCCAGATCGCCATCGTTCTGCAGCCAGTTTTCTGCGGCAAACCCCGCCCCCTTGGCTGCCGAAAGGGCGCGCCCTTCCGGCCCCATCAGCCCGGCAAGTGCCCCGTCGCTGCTGATCAGCAAGGCCGGCCGGTCGGACAGCGCCCACAGGCCGAGCGCCGTCACCATCGGCACCGCGGCCGCCAGCCGTAGCCGCCCCCGGCTCAACACCGCCCAAATCCCGCCAAAGGTCAGCAGCGGCACCACCAGCGGACCGGGGGCCTTGATCGGGGTCACTGCCCCCTCCAGCCCTGCAACCCAATGCGCCACGAACAGAATCCAGCGCGAGGCCTGCTCCATCACCCAAAGCGGCAACGCCTCGGCCCCCAGCGGCACGGCCAGCGCCGCCACCGCACCCGCCGCCATCACGAGGCTCATCATCGGAACGGTCAGCAGGTTGGCGAGCAGACCGTAGTCGGTGAAGCGGTTGAAATGCGCCGCCGCGTAGGGCGCGGTCGCAGCCCCCGCCAGCACCGACGACAGCACGAGGGTGAACAGCGGGATGACCCACCGCCCGACCCGTTCGCGCATCACTGCCATATCCAGCAGGTTGAACCCGGCAATCAGCGCCACGGTCGCGGCAAACGACATCTGAAATCCGGGTTCCGCCAGGCTTTCCGGCTGCCACAGCAGAATCAGCACCGCCGCAATCGCCACTGATCGCAAGGTCAGCGCCCGGCGGTCCAGCAGGATCGCCCCCAGCATCACCGCCACCATGATGAATGCCCGTTCGGTCGCCACATTCGCCCCTGACAGCAAGAGGTAGAACCAGGCCACTCCAAGCGAGAGGGCCGCCGCGACCTTGCGGCTGTCGATCCGCACGGCCACCGGCGGCACCAGCGCCAGACCGTAGCGGATCAATCCAAAGCTGAAGCCGATCAGAAAGGCCAAATTCATTCCCGAGATCGCCAGGAGATGCGCGAGGTTGGAATCGCGCAACGCCTGCACCGTGTCCTGATTGATGCCCGACCGGTCGCCGGTCATGGCCCCGGCGGCAAAGGCCCCGGCCTGACTGGGCATTGCCTGACGCATCCCCTCGGCCATCCGGCTGCGCAAACGGTTGATGATCTGGGTGCCAGGCTCTGCCTCGGCCCACAGCAACACCGGGGTCCTGGTATAGCCCACCGCTCCGAGCCGGTCGAAAAACGCCATCCGGCGAAAATCGAATCCGCCGGGTTCGGCAGCGCCTTCGGGCGCCGACAGATGCGCGGTCAGGATCACGACCTGACCCGGAAACACCGCCTCGTCCCGCTCTCCCTGCAGGGACACCCGGACCCGGGCCGGGGTGCGGGCCGGTGCCGTCCGCTCCAGCACCACCCGGTCGAGCGTCAGGCGCAGCGCATCGCTTTGCGACCGGTCGATGCCGACGACCCGGCCCTGCACGGGACCGTAATAGCGAAAGTCGAGGACCGGGGCCGCGATCGACTGCGCGCGTACCCCAGCGGCGAGCGCGCCCAAAGCCAGACACAGCAACGCCATAACGACCGGTCGGGCAGAGTCCGGCCCCCAGACCCACACCGCTGCGCCCGCAAGCAACCACAGGCACAACCCCAGGTAGACCAGGCCCGAAGGCTCGAACGGCAGGGCGAACCAGCCGCCGATGCCGCAGGCCAGACACACCGGCACCCACGGGAACAACCGCCCGCGCGCCTCGGCCAGTGCCTGCAAGGGTCTGAACCCCACCACCTTGTCTTGCCCCCGGGATGTGCCTATTGCTGCCGCCAACCCTAGCCGCGCCATGGTTTCCAGAAGGTTAACCCGAATGCTCCGCCGCAGGGCCAAAACAGGATCATCGACATGACCGCGGCGCGCCCCGTCGTCACCCGGTTCGCCCCGTCGCCGACCGGCTATCTGCACATCGGGGGCGCCCGGACGGCGCTGTTCAACTGGCTGTACGCCCGGGGGCGCGGCGGCAAGTTCCTGCTGCGTATCGAAGATACCGACCGCGAACGGTCTACCGCTGCGGCGACGGCCGCCATCCTGCGCGGCCTGCGCTGGCTTGGGCTGGACTGGGACGGAGACGCGGTCAGCCAGTTCGAGCAGCGCGTCCGGCATGCCGAAGTGGCGCATCAGATGCTGGCGCGGGGCACGGCCTACAAATGCTTCAGCCCGCAAGCCGAAATCGCCGACGTCCGCGCCGAGGCCGAGGCGCGCGGCAGCTATGCGGTGTTTCAAAGCCCCTGGCGCGACGCGGATCCGGCGACCTGGCCCGACAAGCCGTATGTGATCCGGATGCGGGCGCCCCGCAGCGGCGAAACCGTGATCGACGATGCGGTTCAGGGCCGGGTGACGATCCGGAACGACACGCTGGATGACATGATCTGTTTACGCTCGGATGGCACACCGACCTACATGCTCGCGGTGGTGGTCGATGATCATGACATGGGCGTGACCCATGTGATCCGGGGGGATGACCATCTGAACAATGCGGCGCGCCAGACGATGGTCTATGATGCCATGGGCTGGGAGGTTCCGGTCTGGGCACATATTCCGCTGATCCACGGGCCGGACGGCAAGAAACTGTCCAAGCGGCACGGCGCTGTCGGGCTCGAAGACTATCAGGCGATGGGCTATCCGGCTGCCGGCATGCGCAATTATCTGACGCGGCTCGGCTGGGCGCATCTGGACGCCGAACTGTTCACCTCGGACGAAGCGATGGCGATGTTCGATCTGGGCGCCATAGGGCGGGCCCCGGCGCGGCTGGATTTCAGGAAGCTGGAAAACACCTGCGGGCACCACATGGCTCGGACGCCGGATGCTGCGTTGCTGCATGAAGTGCAGGCGTTTCTGGTCGCGACAGACCGGCAAGCGTTGACGCCAGCCCAGACCAGCGGCCTGCTGCGGGGCATGTACTGCGTCAAGGATCGGGCAAAGACCTTCATCGAACTCCTTGATAAGGCGGAGTTTATCCTTTCATGTCGTCCAATTTCGCCCGATGCTGCCTCTGCAGCGGCGCTGGACGCCGCAGCACGCGACATCTTGCGCGAATTGGTGCCGCATCTGCGAAATGCCGGCTGGACGAAACCGGCGCTGGAGGCCATTCTGACAGCAGCGGCAACCCGGCACGGGCTGGGTTTCGGCAAGCTGGCCTCCCCGTTGCGGGCGGCTCTCGCGGGTCGCACGGCAACCCCGTCGGTCTATGACATGATGCTGGTGCTGGGGCAGGACGAGACGATCGGACGGATGGACGATGCGGCGGCGTGACCGCCCACCCCCAACCGCCGCGCCCGGACCGGGCAGCAACGGCAAGGATCGCTGCGGCCCCAGGCCACCGGGACCGCGCCGCACACCAACAGGGGACGAATGATGGCTGAACCGACCAGATCCGCGAAACTGACCTTGGACGACAAGACCTACGACCTGCCGGTGCTTTCGCCCACCTTGGGCCCTGAAGTTCTGGACATCCGCAAGCTCTATGCCGAGGCGAATGTGTTCACCTATGACCCCGGTTTCACCTCGACCGCCGCCTGCGAAAGCGCCATCACCTTCATCGACGGCGACAAGGGCGAATTGTTGTATCGCGGCTATCCGATCGAGGAACTGGCCGAACAATCCAGCTTTCTGGAGGTCTGCTACCTGCTGCTCTATGCGGAACTGCCCACGGCCGCGCAACTGGCCGACTTCGAATACCGCGTGACGCGTCACACCATGGTGCACGAACAGATGCACTATTTCTTCCGCGGGTTCCGGCGTGACAGCCACCCGATGGCCACCATGGTGGGCGTCGTGGGCGCGATGTCGGCCTTTTACCACGACAGCCTTGACATCAACGACGAATGGCAGCGCGAGGTAGCCGCGATCCGGATGATCGCCAAGCTGCCGACCATCGCCGCCATGGCCTTCAAGTACTCGCTGGGCCAGCCGTTCGTCTACCCCAAGAACAGCCTCAGCTATTCCGCCAACTTTCTGCACATGTGCTTTTCGGTTCCGGCCGAGGATTATGTCGTCAATCCGGTGCTGGCCAAGGCGATGGACCGCATCATGATGCTGCACGCCGACCACGAACAGAACGCCTCGACCAGCACGGTGCGGCTTGCCGGGTCGTCAGGGGCCAATCCGTTCGCCTGCATAGCGGCGGGGATCGCCTGTTTGTGGGGCCCGGCGCATGGCGGCGCCAACCAGGCGGCGCTGGAGCAGTTGCGCGAGATCGGGACAGTGGACCGGATCCCGGACTTCATCAAACAGGCGAAGGACAAGACGTCGGGCATCAAGCTGATGGGCTTTGGTCACCGGGTCTACAAGAACTTCGATCCGCGCGCGACCGTCATGAAGCAGTCCTGCGACGAGGTGCTCGACCTGCTCGGTGTGCACCACAACCCGCTGTTGCAGGTCGCCAAGGAACTGGAGCGGATCGCGCTTGAGGATGAGTATTTCATCTCGAAGAAACTCTATCCCAATGTCGATTTCTATTCCGGCATCATCCTTGAGGCGATGGGCTTTCCGACGGCGATGTTCACCCCGATCTTTGCGCTGTCGCGCACGGTGGGCTGGATTTCGCAATGGAAAGAGATGATTGCGGAAAAGAACCAGAAGATCGGCCGCCCGCGACAGTTGTATGTGGGCCCGCCACGGCGCGACTATGTGGCGCTGGTGAAACGCTGAGTCCGGGATGCCCGAGCGGCGGCGGCACCGGGCCGCCTGCCCGGGGGCGGTGATTTTCCTGAGGCCGCCTTGGTTTTTTTCCCCCTTAGAGCCCCGGAGGATTTTTCAGGACGGCGAAGGAGGAAGGGTCAGCGCCGCGAGGGCAGCGCAAACCGCCAGCGCGGAGCCGGCGACGGCACCGACGAGTGGACGCGTTCCGACGGGTCTGCGCCGATCGTCCTTCGGCGGCGCAGCAGGAAGAACTTGCCGAACCCGCGCCAGGTGCCGACCATCGGCGCGGTCGGATCGCAGGGAAAGCGGTCGCGCCAGCCCGGCGGCAGGGCAAGCCCCAGAGTTTCGGCCCGATCAAGCATCCAGACCAGCGGAATGTTGGCCAGAGGCCGCGAAGCCGGATGATCGCCGGTCTGCCCGCCGATATCGGCATGCGCGCCGCGAAACCACACCTGTTCGACGTTGCCCTTCCAGTTCTGCGGGCTTACCCACAGCACCGGCTGAAACACGGCTCGGGTTTCATCGCGGGCCAGGGCATGAAAGCCATGCCGGATACCGGCGCCCAGATGCGGGTTGTGAAAGGCGTTGCGCTTGTCGGTCAGCATCCACAACAGCGGCAGACGCAGACCGAGCGCCTTGACGGTATCCCAGACCCCGACCATCTCGATCGGCGCAGACGGATGACAGAACCGGCGCTGGAACGCCTTTGCTGCGGGGCTGCCGGGGTTCAGCTTGTAGTGCCGCCACGCCAGAAGAACGCCGCGCTCGGTCGCATGGTCGCGCCGCACCAGCCCGACCTGGTCGATCACCCCGGCCAGGCTTCGCACCGCATAGGCCCCGCGCGAATAGCCGAACAGAAAGATCCGGTCGCCGGGCCGGTAGTGACTGGCGAGCCACCCGTAGGCCCGGCGGATCTGGCGGCTCAGCCCCTTGCCCTGCGCCACCCGGATCGCATGGCGCCAGCCTTCCCATTGCAGCCCGGGTTCGTAATAGACCGTGCGCTGCGCCGTGTGGCCACCTTCGCGCAAGAGCTGGAACAGCACCCCCGGATTGGTTTGCCGGCCGGGATCGAGCGTCGACAGCGTGCCGTCGAGAATGATGACATGGTCGACCGGCCCGCGCAGCCGCCCCGGTTTTGGCGGGGCCGCGACTTCGGTTTCGACCTGCGGATGGCCGTCCCACCAGCGCTTCAGACGATCCTGTACCGACACGGTCGGCCCCCTTTTCCAAGGTGCGGCCTTGCCGGAACAGACAAGGCCATCCGGAACCCTAGCCCGGATGGCCTTTCGGCGGAGTTTATTTCAGCGGACTAAAGTTTCAGTGACAGGACCGTGGCGATCGACAACTCGCCAAAACCGTTGAAGCGGCTGTTGGTGACCGTCGAATACGACCCCATGCCTTGCCAGACCACGAAATCGCCTTCGGCAAGATCGACCGGCAGCGCCACATCCCCGGGCAGCCGGTCGACCGAATCGCAGGTCGGGCCAAACACGATACGGCCTTCCAGTACACCCGTGCGGCGATAGCCTGCCGGGTCCAGCACGTCGGTCCGGTCGATCACGCCGATCTGGCCGAACTCCAGCATGGACCCGTAAATCCCGTCGTTCAGGAACACATGTATGCCGTCGCGCACCGCCTTGACCCGGGTCGCCAGCGCAAAGCCGTCGCCGCACAGGGCCCGGCCCGGCTCGCACACCAGCATCGGGCGATCCTCGCCGAACGCCTCGGCCGTGACGCGGCCGATGACGTCGAAAATCGCCTCGAGATCCGGTTCGACGCCGTGCAACCGATGATTCGGAAAGCCGCCGCCGACGTTCAGCCGGGCGATGGTCACGCCCGCATCCCGCGCGATATCGGCCGCAACGGTGATGTAGCTGGCCCAGGCGGCCGGATCGGTGCATTGGGTGCCCGGATGAAAGGTGATCGAGGCAATGAACCCGGCATCGGCCACGGCTTTCAGCAGGTCAACGGCAGCCTCGGCCGTCGCACCGAACTTGGCCCCGAAGTTGTAGGCCGCCCCCGCGACCGGCAGCTTGAAGCGGACCGAGATTTCGGTACCCTCGGACGGGACGATCTGGATCAGCTTGGCCAGTTCGGACTGGCTGTCGACCGAAAAGGACTTGACCCCCCGGTCGACCGCAAACCCGATCTCATGCCGTGCCCGCACCGGGTTGTTGTAGTGGATGGCCGCATCCGGGGCCAGCCGGCGGATCAGGTCGATCTCGAACGGCGACGCGCAGTCAAACCCGCGCAGGCCTGCGGCCACCAGGTTTTCGACCACTTCCTCGCCGGGGTTCGACTTGACGGCATAGGTCACCATGCCCGGAAAGCCGTCGATGAAACGGCGCGCGGCGGCCTGAACGGCTTGGGGCGCAAAGAACAGCACCGGGGTGTCGGGCTGCTGGTTGCGCAGATACTCGGTCGGGTTGGTCCATATCGTTTTAGACAGTCCCATCGGCGTGATCCTTTCTGCCAACAAGACGCAAATACCTTGCCCGTTGCTCGAACGACGGGTGGCACCTGCGTGGTTTTTCCAACCAGGCCAGGTGCGTATGAGCCGCCCTTTTCCTGTACTTCAGGATGCGTGATATGTGTGACATTCTCACCGGACAAAACTGTATAAATGTACGAAACCTTGGTTATAATGACGAAAACATGAGGCATGTTGCATGGACGATCTCGACCGGACGATCCTCGGCCTCCTGGGGGCAGATGCGCGGATGTCAGTGGCCACGCTGGCGCGGCGGCTGAAGGTTGCGCGGTCCACCATTCAGGCCCGGCTGGAGCGGCTGGAAACCAGCGGCATCATTGCCGGCTACACCCTGAAACTGGGCGAGGAGGCGCGGCAGGGGCGGCTGCGCGCCTCGGTTCTGCTGACGATAGAGCCGCGCGCGCAGGCCGCAATCCTGACCCGGTTGAAGTCGATCGCCGAGATCGAACGGGTGTTCACAACTTCGGGCCGGTTCGACCTGCTGATGCAGATTGCCGCCCCGAACACTCAGGTGCTCGATCAGGTGCTTGACCAGATCGGCGCGCTGACCGGGGTGAAATCATCCGAAAGTCTGATCCATCTGAGCACCCGGATCGACCGCGCGGTCTAGGTCCGGCTGATGGGCAGGGCGCGGTGCAGCACGGCCAGCAGCATCGCGTCGCGGGTTTCGGGGTCGAGCATCTCGACCGCCTTCATGCGCCCGGCGGTCAGCAGGTCGGCCAGCCCATGCGCCGCCGACCAAAGTGCGGCCACATCCGCCAGCCCCTGCCCGCCCGCCGCGGCCACCTGCTCGGTCAGGTGCTGATAGGCCGCGTCGGCAGCGGCCTGCAGGTCGGGGTCGGCATAGTTCGGGTGGTTCGACCCGAACAGCAGGCGGAACAGCGCCGGCCGGCTCAAGGCAAAGTCGATGTAGCCCAGACCCGCCGCCAGCACTTGCGAGCGTCCGTCCGGTGCCGCCGACGCCTCGCGGACGGTTTGGGTCGCCAGAAACTGCCGGAAGCCTTCGGCAGCCAGGGCGGTCAGCAGACCCCGACTGTCGCCAAAGTGATGCGCGGGGGCGGCATGGCTGACCCCGGCCCGCCGCGCCACCTGTCGCAGCGAAAAACCCTCGACCCCCCGTTCGGCGAGGACCGCTTCGCCGGCCAGCAACAGGGCGTGGCGCAGGTCACCATGGTGATAGGGCTTGTCCGTCATGCGCACGGTCTACCCCCCCATCTTGTCGGTGTAAAGATTTGCTTGACCTGACCCGCGCCCCAGATATCTTGCCAATGTAAAGATGGAGGTGCCCGATGTCGCCGGATCAGTTGTTCCAGCTCAGTTCCACGTTTGTTCTGCCCGGTTGGCTGGCGCTGGCCTTTGCCCCGTTTGCCCCACGATTGGCTGATCTTTTGGCGACCATCCTTGTGCCCCTGCTGCTGTCGCTGGTCTATGCCGGCCTGGTGCTGGCCTTCTGGGCCGGGGCGTCAGGCGGATTGGGGTCGCTGACGCAGGTGATGCAACTGTTCGACCAGCCCGAAATCGCGCTGGCCGGGTGGGTGCATTACCTCGCTTTCGATCTGTTCGTCGGGGCCTGGATCGTGCGGACCGCCCGCGTCGAGGATATCAACCACCTGTTCGTGCTGCCCTGCCTGGTGCTGACCTTCCTGTTCGGCCCGGCCGGGTTTCTCGCCTTCAGCGCCCTGCGCGTCACCCTCACCGGCCGGAGCCTTGCATGACCCTTGCCGCCTTCGCCCCCCGCCCCTCGAACCTGCCACTCTCGCGGCAATGGACAGCCGCACCCGCTTTTGCGGCGCTGACCGGGCTGATCCTGCTGGCTGCGGTTCCGCTGCTGCTGGCGATGGCGCTGGACCCCCGCGTGTTTCAGGGCGAATCGGTCTGGATGAAGCCCCTGAAATTTCATCTGGCGCTGTCGGTCTATCTGGGGACGCTGGCACTTTATGCCCGATATCTGCCGTCAAGCTGGCCTGCGGCGCGGCGTTGGAGGGTTTATGTGGCGGTGGTGGTCGGCTGCATCCTGCTTGAACTGCTGTGGATTGGTGGTGCGGCGGCTCTCGGCACCGCATCGCATTTCAACGTCGGTTCGCTGTTCTGGAGCATGGCATACGCGGCCATGGGGGTCGCGGCGGTCACCCTGACCTCGGCCTCGCTGGTGATGGGGATCGGGGTGTGGCGCAATGCCGGGACCGGGCTGCATCCGGCCCTGCATCTGTCACTGGCCCTCGGGCTGGTGCTGACCTTTGGGCTGACGGTGCCGGTGGCGGGGTTCATGTCGCAAAACCTGTCGCATCATGTGGGGGTGCCGGCCACCGGGGCCAGCCTTGCCGTCATGGGCTGGTCGCGGGAAGTGGGCGATCTGCGGGTTGCGCATTTCCTTGCGACCCACGCGATGCATGCGCTGCCGCTGGTGGGCCTCTTGACCCGGTCGCAAGGTGTGGTCTGGGCGGCGGCGGCGGGGTACGGTCTGCTGGTCGCAGGCAGTTTTGCCCAGGCCATCTCGGGGTTGCCGTTTCTGCCCTGGATCGGCTGACACACGATAACGACCTGCCCGGGCCGATCCCGCGCGGCAACCGGCAACGGAAGCCGGGCGAGCGGTCGGGGTCCCCGATCCGGGGGGATGCCGGTGACCGGGATCTTGCGGCGCGGTGCTGATCGGACCGCGCACATAGTGCCGCCCCCCGTTTTAGGCGGACTTGGCAAGGCCCTGCGGCGCATGAAAACACGCCCGCGCCCGCCCTGCGCGTTTGGAGGCATAGGTTGCCTCGTCAGCATCCGACAACATCTTTTCACCATCGGGAGCGTCGTAATGGGTGGAAACCGTCACTCCGATCGACGCGGAAATCCGGCACTCTCGACCCTCGAAGTCGATCGGCTGAGTAAGCCGCTCGATGATGCGACGCGCCACGAGTGAAAGGGTAAGATCGTCGTCCAGTCCATTGAATATGATTACGAATTCGTCACCTCCCACCCGTGCGACAGTGTCGCCTGACCGGGTTTCCCCGCGCAACACGGCCGCCACTTCGCGCAGAACGTGATCGCCAGCGGCATGGCCGTGGGTGTCATTGACCTGCTTGAAGAAATCGAGATCGAGATGCATCAGCCCGAACCGTGCGCCCGACCGGGTCAGGTCGGCCAGACCGAGGTCCAGCGCGCGGCGGTTGCGCAACCCGGTCAGCGGGTCGGTCAGGGCCTGTTCCTCGGCCGCCCGCTTGGCCCCCTGTTCGCGCAAGGTCAACGCCTTCCACGCACCCATCACCGCTGTCTTGGCCTCGACCACAAACAGCATCTCGACCGCGAGGTCGGTGGGCGCGAAATCGGCATGGGTCAACGTGTGCAGGCGCACAGCGTCGATCACGCCGATCCCGAACGACAGATTGACCAGCATCCCCTGCCCGGCATCCACCGGCAGGGCGAGGCCGCGAAACACCTCGGGCCGCGCCTGGCCCGGCAGGGTCAGCGTCAGGTGCAGCTGTTCGCCTGCATAGAGGCGAAGATCTGCAAGCCCGGTCAGCAACGCAAGGCGGCGGACGACAAAGCAGGCAAAGAAATCGGCCCCGATCAGGGCATTGCCCGGCACCAGCTTGGCCAAAGTCGGGCCGGTCGAAACGATGAGCCCGGACCCGTCGAGCCGCAGATGCAACGGCATCAGCCGGTCGAGCATGGCGGGCAGCAGGCTGACCGGTGCGGTCATCGCCTAGCCTGTCCGCACAGCGAGATCGAACTGGCGGCCTTTGGCATAGCCCTGCTCCAGCAGGTGGATCGAGATCACGTCGCCACCCTCCCGCCCCTCCTCATGGTCGAGCAGCACGAGCGCGCCATAGTCATCGGCCATCGCCCGCAGCAGGCCCAGCAAGACATGCCCCGTTCCCGGCAGGAGTGCGCCGCAGGTCAGGGTAAACAGGCCTTCGCCCCGCTCCGTCAGGTGGAGTTCGGGCAGGTCGAGGTCGCTGACGGCTAGTCTTGCCCGCTCCCGCAGATCGGGCAGCGAATGCAGGAATTCGACGTAGTCGACCCCGCTGAACCGCAGCAGCCGGCGCAACGCCTCCATGTTCTGATGCGACACAAGATAGGTTCCCAGATCCTCGAGCATGGTATCGCGCGGATGCCCCAGCACCTTGTGGCACGCGGTGATCAGATGACCGGTCAGCCCCGGGGCGTAGGTCAGCATCGCCTCATACCCATCCTGACTGATCCGGGCCTCGCGCGCGACAGCGGCCCAGGTCGCCGGACCATAGGTGTCGCGGACAAAGCATTGGATCGATCTGTTGATCAGGCCGTGCATGGGCCGCCTTCCGAGTGATTCTCCGGATCAGCCTAGAACCAATCGGTTAACAATCGCCGAAAGACGTCAGGGCGACAGGCTGAGGTGGCCGCCCCCGGGCACGCTGATCTGGTTCAGCGGGGCGGGTGAAAGGGCCGGCGGTTCGGCCTGCAGCCCGCGGACGAGGGCAGCGGCGGCGGCGTCCTGCGGCAGGGTTGCCCCGTCGGTCAGCCAAAGGGAATGCCGCGACAGCAGACCACCCCGAAACGACAGACCTTCGTAGCGGACGTAGCCTCCGGCAAGGTCGGGCAGGATCAGCACCACTTCCTCGCCCGGAACCGCGGGCAAGAGGTCGGCCACCACCATCACGCAGGCCGGTCCACCCTGCGGCAGCGTCCGGTTGCACAAATCCAGCCAACTGCGCAGGTCATAGGCATCGGCGGCAGCCAGAAACTGGTCGCGGGTCGCGGTCGCCGTGGCAGGTTGCAGCGGCAGGATCGCGACCAATGCAGACCGAAGCGGCGCAGGGTCTTCACCGTCCGGCATTGGCGGGCCCGGTTCCGGATCGGCGAGCGCCGGCCCCAGACCGGCAAATCCAGGCTGCTGCGCAAGATCGGTCAGGCGCAGGCGCGCCGCTGCGCCGGCCCTGCCCCATCGGTCCATTGCGTACAGGTCCAGGGCCGCCACCGGGATCCGGCCATCGGCGACCCGGGCCACCTGACTGCGGGCCGAAATCGCCTCGGGGTTGGCCAGCGGCGTCAGCCACAGCGCCGCCACCCCGATCACCACCAGCGCCATCGCGATATTGCCCTGCCGGATGCGCGCCCTCCAGCCCGCGCCGCGCAGAACCGCCAGCGCATAGACCACGCCGTAGCTCAACCCCAGGGCCGCCGCTGTCGCTGCAAACAGCCGGTCCGGCGTCCAGCCATATTGCGCGACGCGCAGCCAGACCGCCATGGCCGCCAGACCCGCAGGCACCGGAAGCACCAGCGCCAGCGCCTGCGTGGCCCGCCGCAGCACCTCGTTGCCATCTGCGGCCGCATCGTCCTGATCGACCGCCGAGGTCACCAGCGTCGCCGCCGCCGCCGTCATCGCCAGCAGGGTGGCGGCCACCGACAGCCCGTCGAACAGCCCCGACAGCCCGCGCAGGGGCAGCGCCACCACGAACACCGCCAGCACCACCAGCACCACCGGCACCAGAAGCCGCAGCAACCGCAGCACGAGGTAGGGCGTCACCACATCCTCGAGTTCCTGCACCACGGCCAGCGCCAGCCCCAGCACGGTGCCCGTCACCAGCCAAGGCACCACGTCGACCTGCAAAAGGTCTTCGATCAGGGTCAGACCCACCACGCCGAACAGCGCGTCCGACAACAGGATCACGCCCCAGACCACGCCGACGAACACCCAAGCCGCGGAGTATCGCACGAATATTCCCCAGGCCTGCGCAAAGAGCCATGGATAGTCGCGCCATCCGGGGCCCGACGCCGAGGCGATGACAAACGGCAACGGCAGCGTCGTCAGCACCAAAACCGCCGTGCCGGGAAGGGGGGAATTGGCCAGACCCTCGATGCTGTCGAACCGCAGGCCGGCCAGCGTCAGCAACCCCGCCACCGCCACGCCCACTGCCAGCGCCCCCACGGCTGCCCGCTCGACCCGCAACGGACCGGCCATTCCAAGCAAGGCAAAAAAGAAACTCCAGGTAAAAGCCGCCAGCGCCAGCGCCATCCGGTCGCCGATCAGGTCGCCTGCCAGAACCTCGCTCAGGACATAAAGGCCGACCCCGGCCGCTGCGCCGATCAACGCCAGAATCATTCGTTGCTGCATCATGCCCATGTGCGCCCCGGCCTTTGCTGTCTGGAGCAGCCTAACCCTGCGGGCCGCCGGGGACCAGTAGTGCAGACCTGACCTGCATGGCCCAAAGCGGGCCAAAGGGCAGCGCCGGTCCCGCGCATCAGAAATCCGTCGGCGCGCCACCTTCCTGTTTGCGGCGTGCGACGAACCGGCGCAGATCCTCGTGATGGTCGTCGTTCATCGCAGGCGGCTCGAACTCGGCAAGGATCTGCTTGTAGATCCGGTGCGCCCGTTCCGCCGTCCACAGCGATCCGTCGATCTGCCACGCCTCAAAGTTGCGCCAGTCCGAAACGATCGGCGCATAAAAAGCGGTGGCATAGCGTTCCTGGGTGTGCTGGCAGCCGAAGTAGTGGCCAGAGGGCCCCACTTCGCGAATCGCGTCCAGCGCGATGTCGTCATCGGTCGTGGCAAAGGTGGCCGGTTCGAAATAGCGCTGGATCATCTGCAGGATTTCGCAATCCATGATGAACTTCTCGGGGCTGGCGATCAGCCCGCCCTCCAGCCAGCCCGCGGCGTGATACACCATGTTGGTGCCCGACTGCACGGCGGCCCACAGGCTGTTCGAGGTTTCCCACATCGCCTGCCCGTCCGGCACGTTGGCGGCACAGACCCCGGACGACCGCATCGGCACCTTGTAGTGCCGCACCAGTTGCCCGGTCATCTGGGTGGCGCGCATGTATTCCGGCGTGCCGAACGCCGGTGCCCCCGATTTCATGTCGACGTTCGAGGTGAAGGTGCCGATCGCCACCGGGCAGCCCGGGTTGATGTATTGCAACAGGGCAATCGCCGCCAAAGCTTCGGCGAGGCTCAGCGTCACCGCCCCTGCCATCGTCACGGGCGCCATCGCCCCGGCCAGCGTGAAGGGCGTGACGATCACGGGTTGGCCGCGCCGCGCCAGCCGCATCGCGCCGTCCAGCATCGGAAAGTCGTGTTTCAACGGCGAGACCGAGTTGATGTTGGTGTACATCCGGGGCCTTGCCTGAAACTCGGCGTCCGATAGCCCTCCCGCGATGCGGGTCATTTCCATCACGTCCTCGACCCGTTCAGCCCCCAGCGAATAGGCGTGGACCGCCTTGTCGGTAATGGTCAGCTTTTCATACAGACAGTCGAGATGGCGCACCGAGGGGTGAATGTCGATCGGCTCCACCGGATAGCCGCCCGCAATGTGAATGCAATTGAAATACTGGGTCAACCGCATGAAATCCTTGAACGTCTCGAAATCTCCCGATCGTTTGCCGCGCTCCATGTCCCACGAATTGGGCGGCGAAGACACGTTGACGAACACCATGTGCTTGCCGCCGATGATCACCTCGCGCTCGGGATTGCGCGGGGTGATCGTGAAACTTTCCGGGGCGTGCGACAGCATTTCCATCACGAAATCCTCGTCCATCCGGATATTCGTGCCGTCCACCCGGCAGCCTGCCTGTTTCAGGATCGTCACGGCATCGGGGTTGAGGAACTCGATCCCGATGTCCTTCAGGATGCGCATCGTGCCCCGGTGGATCGCCTGCACGCCGTCGGCGTCCAGCGGTTCGACCGGCCGGTCGGGGTTCACCGGAATGCGCCACGGCATCTGATCAATCACGGCCGTGCCGGCACGGGTCTTGTAGCCCGCCCGTCCTCCGGCGCGGCGCCTGCGGTCAGGTTCTTCGCCCATGATGTTGCCCTCCTCTGCGGCCCGCCGGGCACGCCCGATCCCCCGGGCAGGATGGCGCAGCCGCCGCGGGTTGGACGCGTCACGACCGACGACAAAGTGTCGTTTTTGGAAAGGCCTCCTGTTCGGGTGCCTCAGGCAAAGGTCAGATCGTCGATCCACCCGCCCAGAGCCCCGATGTCGGACAGCACGGCATCGGCATGCGGGGCCAGTTCATCGTGCCCGGCAATGCCGGTCAGCACCCCCACGACACGCATTCCCGCCGCGCGCCCCGCAACCAGATCGTGCAGACTGTCCCCCACCATGACCACGCGGCCGGGTGCCAGACCGAAAGTGCGGGCAAAGGCCAGCAGCATTCCGGGCTCTGGCTTCGCGCCATGCCCGGAATCGCATCCCGCGATGAAATCGAACAGATGCCCGACCCCCGCTTCGGCGAGGTGAGTGCGGGCAGGCACTTCGGTGTCGTTGGTCGCCAACCCCAGCCGCAGCCCGCGCGCCCGCAGATCGCCCAGAACCACCGCCAGCGGCACCGCCGGAACCATCGTGGCGGTGACCGACAACGCGCTCAGCCGGTCAGACAGGTCCGTGACCGATGTTCCGGGCAAATGCGGCAGCAAGGCCAGCGCGATGTCGTCCGCGGTGCCTGCGATCATCAGGCTGTCACGGGCGAACTGCCCGGTGCGCAGGTCAAAACCGACCGCCTTTGCCAGTCGCCCGGCCTGCGCCTCGGTCCGCCCCAGCTCGGCCAGCACAGTGGCCGCGAGGCCGCCCCAGCTGCTGCGAAAGTCGAACAGCGTTCCGTCCTTGTCGAAGATCACGGCGTCGATCATCACGGACCTTTCATGTCCAGTGCATCTGCGAGAACCCCGGCAACGCGACCCGCGCCCGCATCGGGGCGGTATAGGGCTGGCCCGCAGCATCGCAGAAGCCGGTCACCCAACCATCGTCCGTCAAAAGGAAATCAAGAACCGCCCCCAGAAAAGCCGGCGTTCCCGCGCTGGTTGCAAGGTCGGCCGGGTCCGCCCCGGTCGCCGCCAGAAAGGCCTGCGCCCGGTCATCGTCCTGCAACAGCCACGTCAAAACCTGCAACGCCAGCGTTTCGGCAAAAACCCGCTCGTTCATGCAGTTATCCCCAGATTCCCGACATACCTCAGTTCGACCCCGGCATCTTCGATAAGGAATCCTTAACCAGTTGCGCCACATTGTGACATCGGGTGTAACGGGCATAACAGGTATGGACGCCATGGTCGGCAGAATACTCATCGTCGATGACGTTTCCACGAACCGGATCGTGTTCAAGGTCAAACTGGCGGCAGCCGGGTATGAACCCCTGCTTGCTGCCGACGGGGCGGCCTGCCTCAGGATCGCCGCTGCCGAACGCCCCGACCTCATTCTGCTCGACCTGATGTTGCCCGACATGTCGGGGATCGAGGTGCTGATGCGTCTTCGGTCGGACGCGCTGACCCGGCGCATCCCGGTCATCATGTTCTCGGCCGGCACCGACAAGGCGGCGCGGATGGCCGCGCTGCAGGCGGGGGCCGATGACTTCCTGTCCAAGCCGATCGACGATCAGGCCCTGCTGGCCCGGCTGCGCAGCTTCATGCGGGCCGGTGGGGCGATCGGCGGTCTGGCGGGGCCTGACGGCGAACTGAGCCTGTTCGGCATGGCCGATCCGCAAAGGACGTTCGACCGGCCGGGCGTGGTGGCCCTGATCACCGCCCGGCCTGAAACCGCGCTGCGCCTGCGCCACGAGTTGTCGATCCGGACATCGGACCGCATGCTGGCGCTGACACCCGAACAGGTGGTCCGCGACACGGTGACCGGGACGGGTGAGGTTCCGGACGTCTATCTGATCGAGGCCGACCTCGATGTGCCGGGGGCCGGGCTGCGCCTGATGTCGGAACTGCGCAGCCGGTCGGGCTCGCGCGATGCGGCATTCTGCATCCTGAACCGGGCGGCCGATCCGACCAGGTCCGCCATCGCCTTTGATCTCGGGGCGAACGATCAGGTCGACGCAACGATGCATCCACACGAAATGGCGCTGCGCCTGCGCACGTTGCTGCGTCGCAAGCGCGAGGACGACCGGCTGCGCGCTTCGGTGCAGGACGGCCTGCGTCTGGCGATGATCGACCCGTTGACCGGGCTTCACAACCGACGCTACGGGCTGGCGCATTTGGCAACCATCGCCGAACGCAGCGCGGCCGAGAACATCGAATACGCCGTGATGGTGGCCGATGTCGATCGCTTCAAGGCGGTGAACGACCAATGGGGCCATGCGGCGGGCGATGCCGTGCTGGTCGAAGTGGCCAACCGGCTGGCAGGCAGCCTGCGCGCCAGCGACCTGATCGCGCGGATTGGCGGCGAAGAGTTTCTGGTCGCGCTGCCCGCGACCCCGCTGATCGAGGCGCAATCGGTGGCCGAGCGGTTGTGCCGCGCCATTGAAGAGGTGCCGGTGGTATTGTCGAACGGGGCACGGGTCAACGTGACGATCTCGATCGGCCTGGCCATCAGCACCGAAGTCCTGTTGCAGGCCGACAGCGATACGCTGTCCGAAAGCAACGGGTTGGCCCATCTGGTCGAGTGTGCCGACCGGGCCCTGCTTGCGTCAAAATCCGCCGGCCGCAACAAGGTGACGCTCAGCCGCAACGCGGCCTGACCGGCGCGTCTCACTCCCCCGACGGCGGGCCTCGGTCATCGCGCCCTTTGCGGTGCCGTGGCATCGAGGTCTCCAGCCGGTCGGCAAAGGCGCGGCGGTCGTCCGGAGCGAGGTCGATCAGAAAGTCGCGGATCAGCGCCTGCCCGACGGCCAGCCGGTCGCCCAACTGCTGCGCCTGCGCCTGCATGGCGGCCTCGAGTTGGCCTGCATCGAAGGGTTCAGCCCGCAAGGCGACCAGCAAGGCCTGCAGACCGGCCTGCATCTCCCGCCGGTGTTGCGCAAACCCGGGCGCCTGCCGGATGAACCGGCGGCGCAGGTCGGCGCGGTTCTCGGCGGTCAGGGCCGCTGTGAACATCCCGAATCCCGGATCCCGCAGCCGCGGCTCGCCCCGCGCCGGTCCGTCCGGGCCAAGCAAGGCCCCGCCGACCACTCCCAGCACCGCCAGATTGAGGGCAACCGACACCGCAAGCGCGATCCGCAGGCCGCGGCCGGAGGGCGGCGGTTTTGTCGAGAGGTCGGTCATTCAGTTCTCCGCCCAGAAGAGATCGCCGTCGGGCAGCAGATCGACGCTGTCCGGTGCGGACCCGGCCAGCAGAACCGAGGTCAGCGCCGCCACCGGCTCCGGTTGGGTCACGCCAAGCAACACCCCGGCCATCAGGGCAAAACTCATGCCGGCGAGCGCCCCGCCGCCGCCGAATGTCCCGGCCAGTCGCTGCCAGGGCCCGCGCCGCCGCCGCGCGATCGGTGGGCGCGCCCAGGCGGCCCCCTGCCCGGCCGCGGCATCCGCCATAATGCGCGCCTGCAGGTCGGCCGATGGCACCAGCCGGGGCAGCGCGGCCAGCGCTGCATCGAGGTCGTCGGGCGCGTCGGTGGCGTGGGGATTGGTCATCCGCTGTCGTCCTCATAACCCAGGGCCTGCTTCCGGCCTGCCAGCGCCGCCGTCAGCGCCCGTTTGCCCCGCGCGGTCAGACTTTCGACCGCCTCGAGGCCGATGTCCATCACCACGGCGATCTCGGGGTTGGGCAGACCTTCGATGTGGCGCAGGACCACCGCCTGCCGTTGCCGGTCGGGCAGGGCTGCCAGCGCGACGGTCAGGGCCGTCATCCGGTCGGTCTCGATCAGCCCGGCCTCGGCCCCTGCCCCGCCATCCGCCACGTCCGGGGCGTCGTCCAAAGCCATGGCCGGTCTGCGCTGTCGTCTGCGAAGCCGGTCGGTGCACAGATTGGTGGCGACCCGGTAAAGCCAGGTTGCGACTTGCGCCTCGCCCGGCCGCCAGTCGCGCGCCACCCGCCACAACCGCAGCATCGCCTCTTGCGCCACATCCTCGGCCTCGCCACGGTCGCCCAGAAGCCGCCCGGCATAGCCCAGAATGCGCGGCAGCAGGCGGTGCATCAAAACGCGCGCCGCGTCCGGGTCGGCGTTGGCGTAAAGGACCAACAGCGTCTCGTCCGGCAGGTCTGCCAAGGTGTCGCGCGCCATCTGCATCCTGCCTGCGGCTTACCCGCCTTGCGGCGGGCAGGCAATCCTTGCGGCTGCAGGCTCAGTTCTCGACGCCCGATCGACCCCAGAAGCCGCCGTGCCGGCCATGCCCTTCGGCCATCCGCCCGTGCATCCTGTCGCGGGCGGCTTCGGCCTCGGCTTTGGTGACCGCGCCGTCGCTGTCGGCATCCAGACGGTCGAACAGCAGCGCAGGCATCGGCCGGGCCGCGAGTTCGCTGGCCGACAACGCGGCGTCGCCATCGGTATCGAGGGTTTCGATCATCCGGGCGGCACGGTCGCTCGCGCGTTCGGTCATGAGGGCCAGATGCATCGCCGCCAGTTCGGCCGCGTCAAGCTTGCCGTCGGCATTGCTGTCCATCGCCTTTGCCTCGGCGGCGCGCCAGGTGTCCAGCTCGGCCTTGGTCAGCTTGCCGTCCTTGTCGGCGTCGATCGCCTCGAAGGCGAACAGGGGCATCGGGCCCATGCCATGCGCCTTCTGGGCAAAGCTGGCCGTGGTCAGCCCCGCCACGGCCACGCAGGCCAGGGTCAGGGCGGTCAGGATGCGGTGTCTGGTCATGATGTCTCTCCGGTCTTGGGGCGGCGTGCGGTGCCGCGACCCTTCATGGACAGTCAAACGCCGCGCCCGGCGGGTTCCGTCGCTGGCTGTCCGGTTTTCTTGCGACAAAGTCGCACGGCGGCAGACGGTCCCCTAACCATCGCCCGGATGATCTCTTATGTAGGTCAGGAACGAAGGGATGGGCCCGATGGCGCTTGAGGCTGCACACTCCGAGGCCGATGACCCGACGCAAGACCGCCCGGTGTGGCAGGCCTTGCGCCGTGGCTGGCATCGCCGGTGCCCGGAGTGCGGTGCCGGACCCATGTTGCGCGGCTTCCTGCAGGTGCGCGATACCTGTCCGGTCTGCGGCGAGGCGTTGCACCATCACCGTGCCGACGACGGCCCGGCCTACCTGACCATTCTGCTGGTCGGGCATCTGATGGCACCCTTGCTGCTGTTTGTGTTCACGACGTGGCGACCCGAGCCGATGGTGCTGTTTTCGGGCTTCGCGGTCGGCGCGGTCGGACTGTCGCTGGTTCTGTTGCCCCGGATCAAGGGGGCGCTCGTGGCGCTGCAATGGTCACGGCGGATGCACGGATTCGGTGAGCCCGGCCACGATGACTGAGCCTGCGATCCGCCCGGCGGCGACCGTCATCCTGTGGCGAACGGGCCCGGGCGGCACGCAGGTGCTGATGGGCCAGCGCGGGGCGGCGGCGGTGTTCATGCCATCGAAATACGTGTTTCCCGGCGGGGCGGTCGATCCGGGCGATACCGGTCAGCTTGCGATGGTGGCGGACCGCTGCCTGGACCGGCTGTCGCAGGTCTGTGTGCCAGATGCGCCCACCCCTGCCGCCCTGATCGGCGCGGCCTGCCGCGAGCCGGCCGAAGTAACCGGGTTGATCCTGCGGGGTCTGCAGGCCCTGCGGTTCGTGTTTCGCGCCATCACGCCACCCGGCCGCAGCCGGCGCTTCGATGCGCGGTTCTTTATGGCCCCGGCCACGGCCATCGCAGGCGACCCCGACGATTTCAGCGCCGCTGCCGATGAACTGGGCCATCTGCACTGGATCGGTCTGGCCGAGGCGCGCGCGCTCGACCTGCCGTTCATCACCGAAGTCGTCCTCTCCGAAATCACCGCCCTTCTGGGCGGTGCAGCTCAGCCGGGCGTCCCGTTCTTTGACAATTCCGGCTCCGTTCCGACATTTCGCAGGATCGACTGATCGACCTTGGGTTTGGGTGACCACAGCGGATGCGGCACCGGGTCTTTGGCGGTCAGGGAGTACTGCCTGAACACCTCGGCATAGTTTCGATACACATACCCGTCGTTGCGCCGCAGAAACTGCGCGCGGTTGGCGGCGTATCTGCCGGGCAACTCATACCAGGCAAGCCCCGGATGCGCGTGGTGAACCGCGTGCAGATTGTTGTTCAGAAACAACAACGCCAGCGGCCCGCGATCCTCGACGATCACGGTGCGGGCGCGCGATGCCTCATGTGCGCGGTGTTCAAGGAACGTGCGGATCTTCAGCAGGCCAAAGCCCGCATAGGCCGCCAACAGATACGCCCAGACCGGCATCATCCCCGGGCCCCACAGCCAGACCAGCACCAGTCCGACGCCGTAAGCCTGCAGCACCCAAGCCCGCCGCACCTCCCGGTCGCCGGCGCGGATCAGCGCCAGATCATCGCGGATCAACGCCCGGATGGACAGCGCAGGTCCGATCAGAATGCGACCCATCAGCGTGTTGTTGAACCGGTACAAGGCCCGCCCGACCCGCGACATCCGGATCCATGCCGCAGGGTCGAGGTAATTCGTCTCGGGGTCGTCATAAGGGTCGGTCAGATCGGGGTCGTAGTGATGTGCAAGGTGCAGGTCGCGAAAGCGCTGAAACGGCACAAACAGCGTCAGCCCGGGAAACACCAGCGCCTCGTTGATCCTGCGATCGGCGAACGGGTGGCCGTGCAGCACCTCGTGTTGCAGCGAGGAAAACTGCGCGATGGCCAGCCCGGTCAGCACCCACCCCAGCGGCGGAAAGGCCGTCCAGGCCAGCGTCGTGCCAAGCGCCCAGACCAGATAGGTCAGCCCCATCATCAAAAGCGTCGGAACTTCAAAGACCTGCCTGCCACGCGCCATTTATGGCATCCTTTTTCGACCATTGACCGGCACGATAGCACTTGCCACAGGCCGCGAGTATTCAGAGAATACGCAACATATAGTCACCCCTGTTTCGCAAAGGCCGCAAATGCAGGAAATTCCCCCAAGACTTGACCGGTCCGGCGTGTTCCGCACCCGCCTCGCCGAGGCGATGGCGCGGCGCGGCCTGACCCAAAGCGCACTGGCCCGCGCGACCCGTGTCGATCGGTCGACCATTTCGGCGTTGCTGGCGCCCGGCATGCGGTTGCCTGGCGCGCAACTGGCCGCCGATTGTGCCCGGACCCTTGGCGTCAGTGCGGACTGGCTGTTGGGCCTGTCGGGGCGGCCCGAGCCGCTGGCCGATTTGCTGGCGACTTCGCTGACCATGACCGAAGCGCCGCGTGCCATGTTCGACGAGACGATCTTTGGCTGGCACCGCGAGGCAGCCGGCTACAAGATCCGGCATGTGCCTGCGACCTTGCCCGACATGCTGAAAACCCGAGCCGTGGTGGAATGGGAGTATCAGGACACGCTGGGGCGCACCGCCGAACAGGCCATCGGCGCGTTCGAAGATCAGCTCGACTGGATGCGCAAGGCGCAGTCGGATTACGAGATTGCGCTGCCGCTGCACGAGTTGACCGGCTTTGCCGAAGGGCGCGGCTATTACGCCGGCCTGCCGGTTGACCTGCGGCTCGCGCAACTTGACCGGATGATCGAGTTTGCCGATCAGTTGTACCCCTCGCTGCGGCTGTATCTGTTCGACGCGCACCGGGTGTTTTCCGCCCCGGTCACCGTGTTCGGCCCGCTTCTGGCGGCAATCTATCTGGGCCGGCACTATCTGACCTTCCGCGACAGCACGCGGGTGGCCGCGATTTCGCAGCATTTCGACTGGCTGGTGCGCGAGGCGGCGATTTCGGCGCGCGAGGTGCCCGGGCATCTGCAACGGTTGCGGGATACGGTGACGGGCTAGGGCAGCAGCCGCAGGGTGTTCAGATCGTAGCCATTGAAGGCCAGCACGTCACGCAGGGCGGTCAGCCGGTCTGCCGGCAACGGGCCACCCCGGTTCAGCACGAACCCCACCTGCCCCGACGGCGTGCCGATCACCAGCGTCCGGCGATCTGCATCGGCCCACAGCACCCACCACGGATCGGGCAGCCCCGGAGCGGCAAACCGTCCGGGGCCAACCGGGATCAGCCGGCCCGCAACCGGCACCGCCTGCCCCGACAGACACAGCCGCGCGTCGATCTGCAAGGCTGGCGTGATCCCGACCGGTCCCGCGCGGCATGGTCTGGGGGCAGCGGCAAAATCGGCCACCTGCCGCCATTGCCCGGCAATCTGATCCGGGGTCAACACGGCACTGGAATAGATCGGCACCGCGGGGTCACGATAGCTGTACGGCGTCACCAGCACCGGTCTGGCGCAGGCGACGACCAGCAACAGCGCGGTCAGGCTCAGTCGAGGCACAGCGTCACCCGGCGGCCATCGTCCTGCAACACCTCGTTGCAGCCGAACATCGGCGAGAACGGCGCGCAGGTTCGTGACCGCGCGAGGCAACTGCCCTCGCAGTCGCGATCCCGCGTGCACTGCTTGCCGCTGTCGCGCAGGTGTTTGATGCACGTCATCGTGCCGCTGGCCCCGGCGCGCGACCAGGTGCCTTTCTGCTTTTCGCAGGCGATCTGCGAGGCCGATTTCGGTAGCGTCGCCGCGGGCGCAGCGGCCTCGGCCGGTGGCGGCACGGCATCTGGCTGGGCCGGTGGCGGCGCGGCATCTGGTGGGGCCGGTGGCGGCGCGGCATCTGGCGGGGCTGGTGGCGGCGCGGCATCTGGCGGGGCCGGTGGCGGCGCGGCACTCGCCTTTGCTGTCGGTGGGGCAGTCGGTGGGTCCACCGAAGGCACGGGCGGTGAGGCCACCGAAGGCGCGGGCGGTGAGGCCAGCGGGGTGACCGTGATCGCCCCCCCCACAATCGGATTCTCCGCGCGGGGGTTCGTTTGGTCGCCACCCGGCCAGGTCAACTGGCAGGCCGACAGCAGCAGAAGGGCGGCGATCAGGCAGCGGCGCATCGGGGCGGTCCGGTTGGGGTACGCGGGCAGTGGATGCGATCCGCGCCGGCGACGCAAGATCAATAGGGCTGCGGATGGGCGCGGTGGGCGGCGTCGATCTCGGCCAGAACCCCGGGCGACAGCGTCAGATCCGCCGCACCGATGTTGATGGCAAGCTGATCCAGATTGGTGGCCCCGATGATCGGGATGGTCGGAAACGGGCGGCTGCTGCAAAAGGCGATGGCCATCTGTGCCGGGTCGATCCCGTGGCGCGCGGCAATGTCCAGACAGGCGGCGACAGCGGGAAACATCTGCGGGGTGATCCGCCCGCCCATCAACGGGTTCACCATGCGGCGACTGCCCTCGGGCGTCACATCGCCGGCGTATTTTCCGCTCAGAAGGCCGGTTGCCAGCGGCGAGAAGGCCAATAACGGCATCTGCTCGACCACCGATAGTTCCGCCCAGTCGGTGTCGAACTGGCGGCACAGCAGCGAATACTCGTTCTGCACCGAGGCCATGCGCGGCAGGCCGAGCACCTCGGCCAGATGCAACCAGCGCGCCGCCCCCCAGACGGTTTCGTTCGACAGACCGATATGGCGGATCTTGCCTTCGGCGATCAGGTCGGCGGCCACCGACAGAACCGCGGTCATGTGCGCCTCGGTCGCCGCCCGGTCGATCCCGCGCGCATCATAGGTCCAGATGCCGCGAAAGTGATAGCCGGTGCCGCGGTTGGGCCAATGCAGCTGATAGAGGTCGATGCAGTCGGTCTGCATCCGCCGCAACGACGCCTCGACACCCGCCCGCAGCACCGCGCCGCTGATCGGGCGCCCGTCGCCGACCGCCCGTTGCCCGGCTCCGGTGATCTTGGTCGCCAGCACCAGCCGGTCGCGCCCACCGCGCGCCGCAAGCCACGATCCGATGATCGCCTCGGTGTCGCCGACGGTCTCGGCGCGCACCGGGTTGGTGGGATACATCTCGGCGGTATCCCAGAACGTCAGCCCGTGATCCACCGCAAGGTCGGCCTGCGCATGGCCCTCGCGTTCGGTGTTCTGGCTGCCCCAGGTCATCGTGCCCAGGCACAGGGCGGAAACGGTCAGGCCGGTCTGGCCAAGCGGAACTTGCTGCATCGTGGTCCTTTGCGGTCGCCGTATGCGAGATGCGCGCACCCTAGCCGACGAAGGTGCAAGGGCAAGCCCCGGCACAGGGCGCATTGAGAACGCAAGGCGAACGTCCTATGGTTTGTGGATGAGTCTGCCGCTCAGCCATCTGCATCCGGCCCCGCGCCCCCTGCTGCCCTTGCCGGGCGGTCTGGGGCTTGGCCTGCTGCGCGGGCGGCTGCACGAGGTCTGCGGGGCGGCGCGCTGGACCCTTGCCGCGATGCTGATGGCGGCCGATGCAGGGGCTGTGGTCTGGGTGCTGCCCGGCTGGCTGGCCGAGCGCCCCTATCCGACGGGGCTGGCCGATTTTGCCGACCCTGGCCGGGTGGTCTTTGCCCGCGGCCGACGGCCCGAAGACCTGCTTTGGGCGGGCGAAGAGGCGCTGCGGTCGGGGGCGGTGCCGCTGGTGCTGATCGATCTGGCCGAACCCCCCGGCCTGACGCCGGTGCGCCGCCTTCATCTGGCCGCCGAGGCCGGGGCGGCGGCGGCCCGCAATCAGGGCCGTGCCGCCCCGACAGGCGTGCTGATCACCCCCGGGGCGGGCGGGGCGCAAGGCGTGGAAAGCCGCTGGCAGATGACGGCGGCCCCCAGCGCCTCGACCCTGCTCGACCGGCATGCCGCATGGCTCCTGACGCGGTTGCGTGCCCGGATGGAGCCGCCCGCGACCTGGGCGCTGCACATGGGCGCCGGCGGCGCGATCACCGGGCAGAAAGCCTGACCACTGGCCACCGCTGCGCCCTTGCGCTAGACCGGCACCGATACCCAGCAAAGGCGCGCCATGGCACGGATCCTGATCACCTCGGCCATCCCTTACATAAACGGGATCAAGCACTTGGGTAACCTCGTTGGCAGCCAACTGCCCGCCGACCTTTACGCCCGCTACTGCCGGGCCCGGGGCCATGAGGTCCTGTTTCTCTGCGCCACCGACGAACACGGCACCCCCGCCGAACTGGCCGCCGCCAAGGCCGGCCAGCCCGTCGAGGTGTTCTGCGCCGAAATGCACGCCATCCAGGCCGAAATTGCCCGCAACTTCCGGCTGTCCTTCGACCATTTCGGCCGGTCCTCAAGCGCGCGAAACCGGGTGCTGACCCAGCACTTCGCGGCAGCCCTCGACCGTGCCGGGCTGATCGCCGAGGTGATGGAGAAACAGGTGTTCTCGATCACCGACAACCGCTTTCTGCCCGACCGCTACATCACCGGCACCTGCCCGAACTGCGGCTACCCCGCCGCCCGCGGCGACCAGTGCGAAAACTGCACCAAGCAGCTTGACCCCACCGACCTGATCAACCCGCGCTCGGCGATCTCGGGCTCGACCGATCTGGAGGTGCGCGAAACCAGACACCTGTTCCTGCGCCAGCGGGCCTTGCGCGAACGGCTGGCAGCCTGGATCGACAGCCAGACCGACTGGCCGATCCTCACCACGTCCATCGCGCGCAAATGGCTGAACGACGGCGACGGACTGCAGGACCGCGGCATCACCCGCGACCTCGCCTGGGGTGTGCCGGTGCGCAAAGGCCCGGACCCCTGGCCCGGCATGGACGGCAAGGTGTTCTACGTCTGGTTCGATGCGCCCATCGAATATATCGCCTGCGCCGCCGAATGGGCCGACGCGCAAGGCCTGCCCGACGCAGCATGGGAGCGTTGGTGGCGCACCGACCGCGGCGCCCATGATGTCCGCTATGTGCAGGTCATGGGAAAGGACAACGTGCCGTTCCACACCCTGTCGTTTCCCGCCACGATCATGGGCTCGGGCGAGCCGTGGAAGCTGGTCGACTACATCAAGTCCTTCAACTACCTCAACTACGACGGCGGCCAGTTCAGCACGTCGCAGGGCCGCGGCATCTTCATGGATCAGGCCCTGTCGCTTCTGCCGCCCGACTACTGGCGCTGGTGGCTCCTGTCGCACGCCCCCGAAACATCGGATGCCGAGTTCACCTGGGAGAATTTCCAGACTGCGGCCAACAAGGATCTTGCCGACGTGCTGGGCAACCTCGTGTCGCGTGTCACCAAATTCGCGACCGCCAGATTTGGCGACACCCTGCCTGCGGGCGGGACGACAGGCGACCGCGAGGCCAGACTGATCGCCGACCTGACCACCGGCCTGCGCGCCTACGAACACCACATGGCGGCGCTCGACGTCCGCAAATCCGCGGCGGAGCTGCGCGCGCTGTGGGTCCTCGGCAACGAATACCTGCAATCCTCGGCACCCTGGACCGTGGTCAAGACCGACCCCGACCAGGCCGCGGCGATCATCCGGCTGGCGCTGAACCTGATCCGGGTCTTTGCGATCACCTCTGCCCCGTTCATCCCCGACGCCGCTCTCGCGATGATGAGGGCCCTGCACAGCGACGACTGGTCGTGGCCCGAAGACGTGCAAGCCGCCCTGCAGACCCTGCCCGCCGGGCACAGCTTCAGCGTCCCGGACAACCTGTTCCGCAAGATCACCGATCAAGAACGCATCGACTGGCAGACCCGATTCGCCGGGGTGCGGGCCTGACCCCCTTCCCCTGTCCCTTTCAGCTTGGCACAAATATCCCACGGGGGTGCGGGGGTGTGAAACCCCCGCCCTCACGTCAAGACCGCCGTCCGGAACCTCGCCAGTGCTCAAATAAACGAACGGCGGCCCGCAAGGGACCGCCGATCGAAATGGACAGCCGGCCGGCGTTCACGCCGGCCCGTCAGGCCGCGCGTCCGATCAGCACCGCACCCACTGTACGCTGGGCGCCCGCCTCGTCAACCCCGGCCACCGCCGCCACTTCACGGGTCAGCCGCTCCAGCGCCGCTTCGTACAACTGGCGTTCGGAGTAGCTCTGCTCGCGCTGATCGTCGGTGCGGTACAGGTCGCGCACCACCTCGGCAATCGCCATCAGATCGCCTGAATTGATCTTCTGTTCATACTCCTGCGCCCGGCGCGACCACATGGCCCGCTTGACCCTCGCCTTGCCCTTCAGGGTATCCAGCGCACGCGTCACCACGTCGGGCGACGACAGCCCGCGCATGCCGATCTCGGTCGCCTTGTGGGTCGGCACCCGCAGCGTCATCTTGTCCTTCTCGAACGAGATCACGAAGAGTTCCAGCGACAGGCCGGCAATCTCCTGCTCTTCGATCGAAATGATCCGCCCCACGCCATGCGCGGGGTAGACGACAAACTCGTTGGGGCGGAACTCAGGCTTCTTGGATTTGGTCATTCAGTCACTTCCTCGGTTGGCAGCCGTTCATACTTGCGACGAAAACCCACCGTTCGCTGCAAGATGCCGCGCCGATGGGATGGATCATGGCGGTGGGTCTTCCTCTCAGGCGAGCAGCGCTGAGGGGGTCTTTGCATGTTTGTAACAATTGTATAGCACAAAAAAGCCACTATTCCAAGACAAGCCTTGCCCGGGCTTGCGGCTGTTTCCAACGCAATTTCAACGCTTTCGTTCGGTCAGGAACGATCGGTACGCACCGGCATCCGAATCATCCCGTCAGCCGCCCGCGCCGGGCATTTCGGAAAAGTATTTCTCCAGCTTGCCGGCCTCGCCGTCCCGCGCCTCGGCATCGGGCAGCATGTCCTTCTTGGTCACGATCACCGGCCACATCAGACTATACTTGCGGTTGAAAGTCACCCATTTTTCCATGTCGGGTTCGGTATCCGGGCGGATCGCGTCCGCAGGGCACTCCGGCTCGCAGACCCCGCAGTCGATGCATTCATCCGGGTGGATGACCAGCATGGTTTCGCCTTCGTAAAAGCAGTCCACCGGGCAGACCTCGACGCAGTCGGTGTACTTGCAGGCGATGCAGTTGTCGGTCACCACATAGGTCATGGCAGGTTCCGTTCCTTGAGTGCAATACCTGACTAGAACAGTCGGGCGGATCATTCAAGCGGGTTTGGGGACGCATCCAGATCGGCATAAAGCGCTTGCGCTTCGCAGGCCGGACCCCGGCGCAGCCCCAGCGCCGCCACCCGGATCAGCCGGACCCGCGCACCTTGCGGGATGGTCAGCACATCGCCGGGCACGACCGGCTGCGCCGGCTTCCCGACGCGCCGGCCGTTGATCCGGCAATGTCCGGTTTCGACGACGTCCGCCGCCAGACTGCGCGACTTGAAGAACCGCGCCTGCCACAACCATATGTCCAGCCGCGCCTTTGGCGAGGTGGCCGGGGTCGATGGCGCGCGGTTGCCCGGCAATCAGATCTTGTTGCGCAGCGCCGCCAGCACCGCGAACGGGCTGTCGGGGTCCATCGGTTTTTCGGGGCGCGGCGGGCGGGTCTCGAAGCTTTTTGGCTTGGCATCGCGGGGCGCGTCCTTGGGTCCGCGATCGTGGCGCTCGCCCCGACCATCGCCCCGACTTTCGCCCCGACTTTCGCCCCGACCATCGCCTTCGGCCCGGCCTTGCGGCTTGCCGCCCTGACGCGGCTTGAAGCTGTCACGCTCGCGGCGTTCGCCCTGCGGACGTTCGTTCTGCGGACGTTCGTTCTGCGGACGTTCGCCCTGCGGACGTTCGTTCTGCGGACGTTCGCCCTGTGGACGTTCGTTCTGCGGCCGATCCTGTCGGCTGCGGTCCTGTTGCGCACGCTCGTTCGGCGTGCCGGGGACAGCCACGGCGTCTGCTGCGGCCGACAAGACCGCAGGCTCAACCGGGGCAGCGTCGCGCCGCGGACCATGATCCGGGCCACGTTCCGGACGTGCCCCACGATCCGCCCCACGATCCGCCCCACGATCGGCCCCACGGTCCGGGCGGGTGCCGCGCTCGCCGCGAGGCGCGCCGTCAGGGCGCGGCGGACGGGCAATGCGTTCCGGGCGCTCCGGGCGTTCCGGGCGGGCGGGGCGCGGTTTCGGGGCCCAGGTAAAGGTGTAGTAGACCTCCATCTCGGGCGGCAGCGCAGCGGCGGCTTCTGCGGCAGCAACGGCCGCAGCCTCGGCCTCGGCCAGCAGGGACACTTCTTCCGGGATCGGCAACAGGGCTGCCGCAGGGTCGACCGAAGCCGCGACCGGCTCGGGTTTCGCCTTGGCCCGCTCGGCCCTTGCACCGGCATAGCCAAGCCCGCCCATCAGCCCGGCAAACTGTTCCAGCGTCATCCCGGTGATCGACAGCATTTCCGGCGCTGCCTCGAACCCCGCCTTGCTGTCGCGGGCACGTACCAGATCGGCCAGCCGTTCCAGCATGTCGATGCGGATCGCCCGCGCCCCGGCCGGATGATAGCCCGCCAGCGTATAATGTGCCTTGGGCACATCGGGCAGATTGGGGATGGTGACCAGCCCGGGCGGCGGGCTTTCGGGAAACTCCTGCATGCCATTGGCCAGCGACCACATCACCAGCCGCAGCCGGGTCGGCGCAGGTTTCAACAGCGGCTGCAGAAAGATGGTGAACTGCCCGAACCGCACGCCATGCTTGCGCAGGGCACCGCGCGCGTCCTGATCCAGATCCTTGACGTCACTGATCACCTGTTCGCGCGGCAGCACCCCCAGAGCCTCGACCAGCCGGAACGCAAACCCGCGCGCGAGGCCGACCAGCGTCTCGTCCCGGCTCATCGCCAGCAAAGGCTCGAAATGCAGCGCCACCTTGCGGTCGAGGAAATGCTGCAAACGGCGGCGCACCTTGTCCGCGACATCCGGCCCTGCCTCGTCATCGACAAACGCCTCGACCTGCGGGCGCATCACGTCGGTGCCCTTGACCAGCTTGCCCACCGCCGTCGTGCCCCACATCAGGCCACCTTGCGTGGTGAAATCCATCTCGGTGTCGGGTGCGTTGTAGAATCGGTCGGCCCGCAGATGGAACTCGGGGCGCAGCGCGGCCTCGGCCGCCTGCCGCAGGGTTCGAGCCTCGTCAGGCGAGGAGGACGCATCCTGCCGGAACCGGAACCCTTCAAGACGGCCGACGAATTCGCCCGACACCGTTACTTCGCCCTTGTCATTCACCTCGGCCACGAGGGTCTCCTTCTGCTTCAACCGGCGCAACAGCACGCTCGTGCGCCGGTCTACAAATCGTTGGGTCAGCGCCACGTGAAGCGCATCTGACAGGCGATCTTCTACAGCGCGCGTCTCGTCACGCCAATGGTTTTCGTCTTCGACCCAGGAATTGCGTTGCGCCACGTAAGTCCAGGTCCGAATATAGGCCAGTCGTTTCGACAAGGTCGCGATGTCGCCCTCGGTCTTGTCGATCCGCTCTATCGCCTGTGCCAGCCAGTCCGACGGAATACGCCCCCCCCCAAGGCCGCGCCCTACCAGGAAATCAAAGATCCGCGCCAGCATCGTGATATGCTCTGCGCCGTTGTCGTTGCGGAAATCGGGGATCCGGCAGACGTCCCACAGCAGTTGCACCCGCTTGGGGCTGATCAGCCGGTCGCGCACCTCTGGCAGGTCTGACAGGGCTTTCAACGCCAGCACGTCATCGGCATCGCGGGCACGGGTCAGCCAGTCGTCCGACGTGGGCGCTTCCAGGCTGCGGATCAGCCGGTCGGCGGTGCCGAAGTCGAGCACATCGTTGCGCCAGTGCAGCTTGCGCACCGGCGCGAACCGGTGGCTTTCGATTGCGGCGACCATCTCGTCATCCAGAGGGCGCGCCTCGCCCGTGACGCCGAATGTGCCGTTCGCGGTATGGCGCCCCGCCCGCCCGGCGATCTGCGCCAGTTCCTGCGCGTGCAACGACCGCATTCGCCGCCCGTCGAATTTCGCGGTCGACGAAAACGCGACATGGTGGATGTCCAGGTTCAGCCCCATGCCGATGGCATCGGTCGCCACCAGATAATCGACGTCGCCATTCTGATACAGCGCCACCTGCGCATTCCGGGTCCGCGGCGACAGCGCCCCCATCACCACGGCGCAGCCCCCCTTCTGCCGCCGGATCAGTTCGGCAATCGCATAGACGTTCTCGACCGAAAACCCCACGATGGCGCTGCGGGCGGGCATCCGGCTGATCTTTTTCGATCCCACATACGTCAGCGTCGAAAACCGCTCGCGCCTGACAAAGCTGACCCCCGGGACCAGCGAGGCAATCGCCGGCCGCATGGTGTCAGACCCAAGAAACATCGTTTCCAGCAATCCGCGCGCCTTGAGCAACCGCGCGGTGAACACGTGGCCCCGCTCGGGGTCCGAACACAGCTGGATTTCATCGACCGCCACGAAATCCGCGCCGATCTCCAATGGCATCGCCTCGACGGTGCAGACCCAATAGGCCGCTCGAGCGGGGACGATCCGCTCTTCTCCGGTAACCAGTGCGACGACCGACGGGCCGCGCTGCGCCACCACCCGGTCATAAACTTCGCGGGCCAGCAACCGCAAAGGCAGGCCGATGACGCCGGTGCGATGCAGCAGCATCCGCTCGATGGCAAAGTGGGTCTTGCCGGTATTCGTCGGCCCAAGGACCGCCGTGACCCGCGGGGTCGCATCCATCGTTTCCGCCTACAGGTCCTGCCCGGACGTGTCTTGTTCCAGCCGTTTCACCGACTGCTCTATTCCCGTCAGATGCGGATTGACAGCCAATGCGGCACGGTATGCTTCCAGCGCCCGTTCGGGCTGTTCCAATTGCTCGAAGATCATCCCGAGCCCGGAAAGCGCCCCGAAATGCCGCGGGTTCAACGTCAGTACCCTGCCGATATCGCCGATCGACGGACCAAGATCGCCGGTCTGGAAATACGCCGTTGCACGTGCGTTCCAGCCTTCGGCAAACTCGGGCGCATGGTCGATCAACGCCGACAGATGCTCGACCGCCACTTCGGGCTTGCCCGCCGCCATGGCATCGCGGCCGCGCTGCAACAGCAGGTCCATCGCGGGCGACCCCGATTTCGACCATTCGATCCAGATCTCGCGCTCGATCCTGCCGGCCTCGCGGCCCTCGGCCGCCGACAGCCGGTCGAACAGGTCATCCAGCGCAGCGGTCTGTGCAACCGAAGCAGCGCTCCCGAGGAAAATCATCAGGACGGCTGCAACGATGAGATTGTGTATCGGGACGATCGCTTTCATAAGCGGAAGCCTAGCGCATGCGCGGGGAAAATCCATATCCCTCGCGCTCACGATGGAGAGACCGATGAGCGATGTGATTGCCGAGGCGCTGGCCGCGCTGAAAGAGAAACTGCCCGACGGCTTTGACGGGCTGGCCAAAGTGATCATCCCGGGCGAGGGAAGCATCATGATCGACAGCGACGGTGCCCGCGCCGCCGATGACGAGGCCGATGTCACGCTGACCGCTGCCGCCGAGGTGTTTCAAGGCATCCTGACCGGCGACACCAATGCGACGATGGCCTTCATGTCGGGCAAGCTGTCGGTGGAAGGCGACATGGGTCTGGCCCTGAAACTCGGGGCGGCGCTGAGCTGACCGTGATGAAGCAGGCGCCGCTCCACGCCGAGGTAGCCGATGGCCCCGACGACGGGCGGGCCTACTGGCTGGCCGCGCGCGACGGCGTTCGCCTGCGGGCGGCAGTGTGGAACGCCCGCGCCGCCCGCGGCACCGTGCTGCTGCTGCCCGGGCGCACCGAATATGTCGAGAAGTACGGCCGCGCCGCGCGCGACCTGGCACAGCGCGGTTATGCCACGGTGACGCTAGACTTTCGCGGGCAGGGCCTGGCCGACCGAGCGCTCGCCGACCGGATGACCGGACATGTGCAGGATTTCGCTCAGTATCAACATGATGTCGACGCCCTGATCGAGTTTTCCGATCAGATAGGCCTTTCAGGGCCCCGCTACCTGCTGGCGCATTCGATGGGCGGCTGCATCGGACTGCGCGCGCTGATCCGCGGCCTGCCGGTGCAGGCAGCCGTGTTCACGGCGCCGATGTGGGGCATCTCGATGGCCGCCTGGATGCGCCCGGTGGCGCAGGCCCTGTCCACGGCCTCGACCTGGTTCAATCTGGCGCACCGCTATGCCCCGGGCACCGGCGGGCGAACCTATGTGCTGGATACGCCGTTCCATGGCAACGTGCTGACGTCCGACCCCGAAATGTGGGCCTACATGCAGACGCAGGCGCAGCGCCACCCCGACCTGACGCTCGGCGGACCTTCGCTTGGATGGCTGCACGCCGCCCTTGGCGAATGCCACGCACTGGCCGGCCTGCCCAGCCCGGCCTGCCCGGCCTTCTGCGCCCTTGGCCTTGCCGAAAAGGTGGTGGACACAGCACCGGTCCATCTGCGGATGGCCAACTGGGCTGCAGGCCGGATCGAGCTGTATCCCGGGTCCGAACACGAGGTCCTGATGGAGGTGCCGGCAACCCGCACCCGGTTCTTCGACGCGGCCGACCTGCTGTTCCGGTCGAACACCTGACCGCTCCGGTTTCATCTTGGCACAAGTATCCCGGGGGTCCGGGGGCTGGCCCCCGGTCTGCCGGCAGCGCCCCACAGCCGCCCCTCAGATCCTGATCTGCGAGAATCCGTCGCGCAGCGCCCGGCCCCAGCCTTCCGACATCGCGCGAAACGCCGCGTCGCCGGCCTCGATCCGCCGCCGCAGCGACACACGGCAGGCGTCCTTCTCGATCACGCACAGATCAAGCGGCATTCCGACCGACAGGTTCGAGCGCAGCGTCGAATCCATCGACAGCAGCACCGCCTTTTGCGCATCGACCAGCGAGGTGTCGGGCTTCACCACCCGGTCCAGAATCGGCTTGCCGTACTTGTGCTCGCCGATCTGCAAAAAGGGGGTGTCCTCGGTCGCCTCGATGAAATTGCCCTCGGGATAGATCAGGAACAGCCGCATTTCGCCGCCCCTGCGCTGGCCCGCCACAATCATGCTGGCCGATGCGCCCTGGTTCATCGTCGCCAGCTTTTCGTCGATCTCGACCCGCACCCTGCACAGCATGTCGCCGGCAAGGGCTGCCACCTTCAGCATGGTCGGCGCTTTCAGGATCGACGTCGCTTCGGTGCTGTCCTTGTCGTCCGCCGCTTCGCGCAGCCGCGCCAGCGTGGTCTGGCTGACCGACAGCGAGCCCGCCGTCATGATCACGATCACCCGCTCTCCGGGATCCTCGAAGAAGAACATCTTGCGGTAGGTCGCAATGTTGTCGAGCCCGGCGTTGGTGCGGGTATCGGACAGCAGAACCATGCCTTCATTCAGCAGAAGGCCGACGCAATAGGTCATGGGCATCTCCGCAGGGTGCGCGGTCACCCCGATGGCCATCACCCTATTGCTGGTCGGCCACGACCGCAACCGTCACATCCAGCGATTCCCGCCCCGGACCGCGCGAAACCCCGCGAATCGGGGCTGCATCCTGTGCATCAAGGCCGGATCCCAACCGGATATAGCGGTCATCCGGGCAACACAGGTTGGCCGGATCAAAGCCGACCCACCCCAGACCCTTGACATGCACCTCCGCCCAGGCATGCGCCGCCTCTGCGGCGTCGTCCAGGACCAGCAGATAGCCCGAGACATAGCGTGCCGGCAGACCCGCATGGCGGGCAGCGGCGATCAGCACATGCGCATGGTCCTGACAGACCCCTTCGGCTTGTGCGAGCGCTTCGGCCGCCGTCGTGCGGGCCCCGGTCGCTCCGGGGCGATACGCAATCGCCTCGGCTACCGCATCCGACAAGGCATGCGCGGCCGACAGGGGATTGTCGGCACCCTCGGCTACGGCGGCCAGCGCGATGATCGCGCCATCGGCCCGGGTCGCGGGGGTATCGTTCAGATAGCAGGCGGGCATCACCAACTCGCGGTGCCCGCGCAGCACGCCGACCAGATCGGTGGTCTCGACCCGGCCAGTCACCCGCACCTCGATCGCCGAAACCGGACCGCGCACCGTCCAGCCCTGCACCAGATCCCCCGCCCCGTCGCGAAAGCTGCCCCCCGCTGTGCCATCGGTGACATTGACCTGCCAGTCCAGCGCCTTCTGCCCGTCAAAGCGCGACGGCGTCAGCCGGTGGCTCTGCACCAGTCCGCGCACCGGGCGATCATAGGTATAGCGCGTGACATGATCGACCAGCAGCAGCATCAGCGCAGATCCCCGCTCAGATAGGTGTCATGCACCATCGCCGCGATGTCTGACGATTCGACGATGAACCGCGACAGGAATTCATGCAGGCCTTCCTCGAAAATCCGGTCGACGCTCAACCCGTCGACCTCGGCATGCAGGGCCGCCACCCGGGCCTGAACCTCGGTCGGCGTGCCGTACAGCTTGGCCAGCCGACCGAGGTGGTTGTTCATACCCGCCAGACAGGTGATCAGCGCCCGCGGGCTTTGCGGGTTCAGAATCAGGAAATGCGCGATCTTGCCCGCCGTCACTTCGCCGCCGTAAGCCCAGTGAAACGCCCGGTGCGACGACAGCGCACGCAACAGTGTCGTCCACTGATAATTGTCAAATCCGGTGCCGACGAATTCGACCTTGGGCAGCAGAACATAGTATTTCACATCCATCAGCCGCGCCGTGCTGTCGCCGCGTTCAAGATAATAGCCGAGGTTGAGAAAGTTGTAGCCGTCGTTGCGCAGCAGCGTCGCGTCAATTGACCCGCGCATCATCGCGCAGTGCCGCATGGTCCAGTCCGTCAGGCGGCTGAGGTCCAGTTCCGACCGGGCCTTGCGTTCGATGTCGCGCAGTTCCTGAAACGCGCCGTTCAGCGCGTCCCACACCTGACTGGTCAGCGCCGTCCGCACGATCCGCCCGTTTTCGCGCGCCGCCGTGATGCAGGCCGCCACCGATGACGGGTTGTCGCGGTCAAAGAACAGCCAGCTTTCGATGTTGCGCTGCACCGGGTCGCCGTATTTTGCCGCAAATCCGATCGACGATCCGGCCGAGCGCAGCAAGCTGTCCCATTCGTTGCGATAACCGTGCGCCGTCGGCAGCAGCGAGATCCGCGCACCCACTTCCAGCAGGCGGGCCGCCGTTTCGGCCCGCTCCATGTACCGGGCGATCCAGTAGAGGTTGGCAGCGGTGCGGCTCAGCATGTCCTCACTCCGCCAGAACCCAGGTGTCTTTCACCCCGCCGCCCTGCGACGAGTTGACCACCAGCGAGCCTTCCTTCAGCGCCACCCGGGTCAGCCCCCCCGGCACCAGTTCGATCCGCTCGCCCACCAGACAATAGGGCCGCAGATCGACATGGCGGGGGGCAATCCCGGCCTCGACAAAGGTGGGCGTGGTCGACAGGGCCAAAGTAGGCTGCGCGATGTACTTGCCGGGGTCGGCAACGATCCGGTGGCGAAACGCCTCGACCTCGGCCTTGCTGGAGGTCGGGCCGATCAACATGCCATAACCGCCCGAGCCATGCACCTCTTTCACCACCAGATCGCCCAGTTTATCAAGCACATAGGCCAGATCGTCGGTTTCGGCGCATTTCCAGGTAGGCACGTTTTTCAGCATCGGCTCTTCGCCGAGGTAGAACCGGATCATCTCGGGCACATAAGTGTAAACCGCCTTGTCGTCGGCCACCCCGGTGCCCGGAGCCGAGCAGATCGACACCCCGCCGGACCGGTAGACATCCATCAGCCCCGGAATGCCCAGCATCGAATCCGGCCGGAAACACAACGGGTCGATGAAGGCGTCGTCGATCCTGCGGTAGATCACATCGACGCGCTTGGGCCCTTCGGTGGTGCGCATGTAGACATATTCGCCTTCGACGAACAGATCCTGCCCTTCGACCAGTTCGACGCCCATCAGGTCTGCAAGGAACGAATGCTCGTAATAGGCGCTGTTGAAATGCCCCGGCGTCAGGATCACCACCACCGGGTCGTGCCGGCACTTCAGGGGTGCCAGCGACGCAAGGGTGCGGCGCAGCTTTTCGGGATAGCTGTCCACCGGTTCGATCCGGTTCTCGCGGAACAGGTCGGGGAACATCCGCATCATGATCTCACGGTTTTCCAGCATGTAGGACACCCCCGACGGCGTGCGGCAGTTGTCCTCGAGCACAAAGAAATCTTCCGGCCCGGTGCGGACGAGGTCGATACCCACGATGTGGCTGTAGACCCCCTTGGGCGGCACAAAGCCCACCACCGCCTTTTCATAGGCGTCGTTCTGATACACCAGCCGAGGCGGTATCCGGCCCGCCCTAACGATTTCGCCCCGGCCATAGACATCGACCAGAAAGGCGTTCAGCGCCCGGGCCCGCTGCTTGATCCCGCGCTCCAGCCGCGCCCATTCGACCCCGGTAAACACCCGCGGGAACATGTCGAACGGGATCAGCCGGTCGGGGTCGCCGCCCTCGCCATAAACCGCAAAGGTGATGCCGATTCGGCGAAACAACGCCTCGGCCTCGGCCTGTTTCAGGCTGCGCAACTCGGCCGGCATCGCGCGCATCCAGTCTTCCAGCCGGGCATAGGGCACGCGGACCTCTCCGTCCTGATACATTTCGTTGAAATGAGGGGTCATTCGCGCATCGTCCGGGTCTGCGAGGGTCCGCACCACTAAAGCAGCCGACCCGCCGCGTTGGAAGAGTGCGTTTGCGGATTTTGCCGTCACGGACTGCGTTTGCCCCGATTTTGCGCGACACGGCCGGGCTGATCGGGCCGGGCTGATCGGGTCGGGCTGATCGGGTCGGGCTGATCGGGCCGGGCTGATCGGGCCGGGCTGATCGGGTCGGACTGTCGCCGAGGGGCCGCCTGCGCTAGACTGACGCCATGCGAGACGCGCCCCTTTTGACCTTCACCCCGGCAGGGATCTTTTGCCCAGCCGGGGACTTCCACATCGATCCATCCGCGCCGGTCCAGCGCGCGCTGATCACCCATGGCCATTCCGACCACGCCCGGCGCGGGCATGCGGCCTATCTGTGCACCAAAGCCGCCTTGCCGGTCATCCGCCACCGTCTGGGGCGGATCGCTGCCGAAGCCATCGGCTACGGCGAGACACGCCTGATCGGCGGTGTCGAGGTCAGCTTCCATCCCGCAGGCCATGTGCCCGGCTCGGCCCAGATCCGCGTGGCGCGGGCCGGCGAGGTCTGGGTGGTGTCGGGCGACTACAAGACCGAGGATGACGGTCTGGCCGAGGCGTTCGCCCCGGTGCCCTGCCATGCCTTCGTGACCGAATGCACCTTCGGCCTGCCGATCTACCGGTGGGAGCCGCAACCGGTGACGATGGCCGCAATTGCCGACTGGTGGGCAGGCAATGCCGCAAAAGGGGTCACGTCGATCCTGGCCGCCTATTCGTTCGGCAAGGCGCAGCGGCTGATCGCGGGCCTGCCGTACGGACCGATCCTGACCCATCCTGCCGTGGCAGATGTGACAGACATCCTTGTGTCGCAAGGCTATCCCCTGCCCCAGACCCTTCGCGTGACACCCGGGATGACGCCGCAGACCCACCCGGGCGCGCTGGTAATAGCCCCGCCCAATGCCCTAGCCTCGGGTTGGGCCGACCGATTTGCCCCGCATGCGACTGGCTTTGCCTCGGGCTGGATGACACTGGCGGCCCGCAGACGGGGCGTCGACCGCGGGTTTGCGCTGTCCGATCATGCCGATTGGCCGGGGCTGAATGCGGCGATCCGGGCGACCGGCGCGACCCGGATCTTTGCCACGCACGGCTATACCGCGCCGTTCTGCCGCTGGCTGGACAGTCAGGGCTACGCGGCGGGTGTGGTGCCGTGACACCCGAACCAGCAACAGTCCCGGCCTGCGACCGGGCGCCCCGGTGATCCGCCTCGCCCGCCTGCTGGCCGAATTGAACCAGCCAGGGAACGACAAGGCCCGCGCAGTGGCGGGTTTCCTGCGCGATGCCCCAGACCCCGCGGCGCACCGCCTGCTGACCGACCCGCCACGCCGGATGATCAGCCTCGCCGTCTACCGCACCTGGGTCGAAGACGACACCGGCCTGCCGCCCTGGCTGATCGACGCCGCCCGCAGCGCGACCGGCGATCTGGCCGAGGCGCTGGCGCTGTGCCTGCCGCCGCCGCCGCCCCTTGCCCGCTTGCCGGACCTCGCACAGGTTCTGGCCTCGCTCGCGTCCCTGCCCCCCGGCCCGCTGGCGCGCGCAGAACTGTTGGCGCTGAGTGCGGCGATGCCCCCCCCGGAACGCGCCGCGCTGATCCGCCTTGTCACCGGCACGCTGCGGCTGGCGGTCGACCCCGACACGTTGCTTCGCGCGCACCGCCTCGCCGCCGGGCAAGCCTTGCCTGCACAGATATTGCACAGCATCCTGGCAGTGATGATCTATGCCGAGGCGACAGTCCCCCCGGGGGCCGGCGGACCCGAACTGACCCTCGCTCTGGCCTCGGGCAACGGGCTGGTGCCGATCGCCCGCGCCCGCACCGCCCTGCCTGCCGCCGAAACCCAAAGCCTGCTCGCCTGGGTCCGCGCCGCATCCACCGGGCGGTTCGGCCCGTTGCACCGGGTGCCGGCCACCCAGTTGGTCACGCTCGCCTTCGAGGCTGTCATGCCCAACCGCCGCCGGGCCAGCGGCATCGCCCTGACCCGACCGCAAGTCGTGGCCTGGCATCCCGACCGAGCGGTCTCGGACGCGGCCCCCCTTGCCGCCCTGACCGGCCTTTTGCCGAACGCGCCTTGAAGCCCCCCCCGCTTGCGCCCTAGATGAGGTCGGTCAATGAAAGGTCTCCGGATGCCCCTGCCCCTGCCACGCCCCGCCTTTGACACCTTCACCGGGTCCGCCAGCCTTGGCGACCTGCCGGAATGGGACCTGAGCGACCTTTACCCCGGCCCCGACGCCCCCGAACTGATCCGCGACATGGACTGGCTGAAACAGACCTGCGCCGGGTTCGCCGCGAGGTATGCAGGCCAACTGGCCGGCCTTGATGCCGCAGGCCTGCTCGTGTGCGTGCAGGACTACGAGCGGATCGACACCATCGCCGGGCGCATCATGTCCTACGCGGGCCTGCGCCATTATCAGAACACGCTCGACAGCGACCGCGCCAAGTTTCTGGCCGACGCGCAGGACCGCATCACCGACTTCACCACGGCGCTGGTGTTCTTCAGCCTCGAGTTCAACCGGCTGGACGACGCGCATCTGTCGGGCCTGCTCGACAGCAACCCCGATCTCGCCCGCTATGCCCCGGTGTTCGCCCGGATGCGCGCGATGCGCCCGCACCAGCTGTCCGACGAGCTGGAAAAGTTCCTGCACGACGAATCGGTGGTCGGGGCCGCCGCCTGGAACCGGCTGTTCGATGAAACCATGGCGGGGCTGATGTTCCGGGTGGGCGATGACGACCTGAACCTCGAAGCCACCCTGAACCTGCTGACCGACCCCGACCGCCGCCAACGCAAGGCGGCCGCCTTTGCCCTGGCCGCGGTGTTCGACAGGAACATCAAGCTATTTTCCCGCATCCACAACACCCTCGCCAAGGAAAAGGAGATCCACGACCGCTGGCGCCGCATGCCCACACCGCAACACGGCCGTCACCTGTCCAATCATGTCGAACCCGACGTGGTCGAAGCGCTGCGCAACGCCGTGGTGGCGGCTTATCCCAGGCTGAGCCACCGCTACTACCGGCTCAAAGCGCGCTGGATGGGACTGGACAAGTTGCAGGTCTGGGACCGCAACGCACCCCTGCCGGTCGAAACGCCGAAGCTGGTCGACTGGGCAACTGCAAGAGACACCGTCCAGAACGCCTATGCGGGGTTCGATCCGCGAATGGCCGCGCTCTCGGAGCCCTTCTTCGCCAAAGGCTGGATCGACGCCGCGGCCAAGCCCGGCAAGGCCCCGGGGGCTTTCGCGCACCCGACCGTCTCCACGGTCCACCCTTACGTGATGCTGAACTATCTCGGCAAACCGCGTGACGTGATGACGCTGGCGCATGAACTGGGCCACGGGGTGCATCAGGTGCTGGCGGCCGGTCAGGGCGAACTCCTGTCTGCCACCCCGCTGACCCTCGCAGAAACCGCCAGCGTTTTCGGCGAGATGCTGACCTTCCGCGCCCTCCTCGACGCCGCCACGACCCCGGCCGAGCGCAAGACCCTGCTGGCCGGCAAGGTCGAGGACATGATCAACACCGTCGTCCGCCAGATCGCGTTCTACGATTTCGAATGCAAACTCCACGCCGCCCGGGCCGAAGGCGAGTTGACCCCCGGCGACATCAACGCGCTGTGGATGAGCATTCAGGCGCAATCCCTTGGCGACGCGTTCGACTTCATGGACGGCTACGAGACGTTCTGGGCCTATATTCCGCATTTCGTGCATTCGCCGTTCTACGTCTATGCCTATGCGTTCGGCGACGGCCTGGTGAACGCGCTTTACGCCGCCTACGAGAGTGGCTTGCCGGAGTTTCAGGAAAAGTATTTCGAGATGCTCAAGGCCGGCGGCTCCAAGCACCACAAGGAGCTGCTCGCTCCGTTCGGCCTTGACGCCTCAGACCCGAAATTCTGGGACAAGGGCCTCTCGATGATCGCAGGCTTCATCGACGAGCTTGAGGCGATGGACGACTAGACCACCCCGGTTCCCGTCACCCCGGCCCCTTTCAGCTTGGCGCAAATATCCCACGGGGGGTGCGGGGGGTGTGAAACCCCCCGTAAGTTGTCACAAGGTTTGCAGGGTGTCTCAAGGGGCTTGAAAATATTGCGGGAATCACGGGATCAGCCGATGTCTCGCGGTTGGCCCGCAGCCGTTCGGCCGGCATTCGGGCGGGAAGGTCTCGGCCAAAGCGAGGGCGAGTTCCTTGAAGGTCATGGTGTCGAGGCGGGCGAGGATGAAGGCGCGCAATTCGGGGTCATCGTGACTCGTGGACCGGGTTCCGCTGCGGCAATTGCGGCGGTGTTCGGCCATCGCGTCGTCAGCGTTCAACGGCGGTCGGTTTGCGCGCGGGCATCCTGCAAGGCGGTGATTGTCGCCTGAAGAAGGGCGGCGGTGTCGGGGCTGTCGAGAGGATCAGGCATCGCTCACGACCCGACCTGCTGTTTGTGCAACCAGCCCCGCACGGCCACGTCGCTCGCATGAAGGCGACGGGCGATTTCGGCGGTGGAGTGGCCTTGCCACGCGAGCATCGCGGCTGTCCGGGGCTTTTCAAGCGGGATACGCTTTCGCAGCCGGCGGTCGGTCGCGGCGCGGGCGGCATGGGCCGTAGCAAGATCGACGCAAACCCGCGCCTCGACCTTGCCACAGCCCTTCGGGTCTTTGGCACGGTAAGGATCGCGTCCCCTGAAGGTCGGAAGGAAGGTCAGCGCCAACCCGTAGCCCGGCACGTCCGCGAAATGTTGCACCTGGGCGGGGGCCTTGGGGAAAGGCCGGGCAAAGGCTGTCATCCGGGGTACCTTCGGGCCGGGGGAAAAACGGGCGACGTCCGGCACCCCCGATTGCCCCCATGGAAAACGGCAACCGGGGGCTTCGGCCAGCAGGGGCCGTCACGTATCCTGCACGACCCGATCAGGGACGCCCTGCGCCATGCTCGTCTTCATCGAAAAGACGAACCTTCTCCGCAACAATCAAGGAGAAGTCGGGATGGGTCGCCGGGACCTTTCTGACCGCAGAGATCGCCTGTCGAGGGCAGACGACCCTGCCGGGAAACAGCTGTCTTTCGGGTGTGCGGTATTCGGTGTGCGGTGTGCGCGAAAGTGCGCACACCGCATGACACGCCATCATTGATTTCCTTACATATTTTCTTGGCAGAAAAGTTTCCACAGGCCAATTTCCTGTCCCAAACCCCTGAAAAAAGTCAATCCTGCTGAAACCGCCCTACTGCAACAACCTGAAAAAAAACAACTTTCAAGAACCGCAAGAAACAGACCTTTTGTCACCGCTCACCTGGGTTCCTTGCCGCGGGTAAGGCGGGCCGAAACCTTGCGCCGGCCTTACACCTCTGCCACCCCAAGCGCAGCCATATCCCCCCCGGCCCGGCGCATACGCTCCAGAACCGGGCCGATCATCGCAGGTCCGGTCCGCAGGTTCTGGCGCGCAAACCAGTCCACAAAGGCCGCAAAGGGCCAATCGACGCTCAGCGCCCGGTTGAGGGCCGCAGGCCAATCCTCGGCCTTCGTGACGGTTTCCGCGCAATGATGCAGGTCGGACCGCCCGAACAGGACCACCGGCTTGCGGTGCAGCATCGCCTCCAGCGCAACCGACGACGAAATCGACACGCAGACCGCCGCCGCTGCCAGAATGTCATGCAGATTGGCCTCCGTCACGATCACCTCGGGGTGGCGCCGCGCCAGACGGTTCAGCAGCAGCACGGTCTCGACGCCCCGGTTGCGCGGATGCGGCTTGACGATCACCGGGCGCCCGGCAGCCCCCCTGATGACGGTTTCGACCATCGCTTGGGCGTCCATGTGGCGGGCGCGCTCCACCGGTTCGGACCAGTCCTGCAGGAACACCGCAATCGCGCCATCCGGGAACCGCTCCACTGCGACGGGCTGCTTGTACCGGCTGGTCCGGGGGGTCACGTACTGCGCGACCAGCGCGTCGAACGTTGCCTGCGCCTCGGGTGCGGCGACGCCGTCGAACTCCGCCCCCGCAAGGCTGCTTTCAAAGTAGATGCCCTTCGGATCGACGTAGAAATACGGGTTCAGATAGGCAATCGCGCAGTTCAGCACGCCCGGCCCCAGCGCCGCCCCGTTGTGGACGAAGTGGACGTCTGACCCCGCCAGAACCGCGTCCTTGTCGCGGCGCACCACATCGACCTGCGCGCCCCGGGTCCGCAGACCAGCCGCCAGCACCTGATAGAAACGCGGCAGCCTTGCCGCCTCGGCCAGATGCCGGGGAAGGTGCAAAAGGACGCGCGGTCGGCTCACAGGGTGATGTCCTGCCCCACCTCGTAAGCCATGTCCAGCATGGCCTGGGTGCCCCGCACGAACTCCAGCGGGTTGGGGTATGGTGCCCCGCTGCGCACCGAATGGCTGAACGCCTCGACCTGCAGGACATAGTGGTTGGCGGCGGGGAAGCGGTCGATGATCACCCGGTTGCCGCCCTGATGCAACTCGACCTCGGCCAGATCGTTGACATTGGCGTTGAACGGCCCGCCTTCCAGCCGGATCATCCCCTTGTCGCCCTGAAAAGTCGCCACCTGCCGGTTGTAAAGCCGCATCGACGTCATCGAGCCATAGGTGAAGCGCCCCGTCGGACCCTGCATCACCGCCGAGATGTTGGCATAACTGTCGATCCCGTTGTCGCGGATGATCTGTGCCACCATCTCCGTGGGCTCTGCCCCCGTGACGAACCGCGCCGAGCCCATCGTGTAGACCCCGATATCGCGCAAGGATCCGCCGCCGGTGTCGGGGCGGTTGCGGATATTGTCCAGGTCGGTGAGGCAGAACGAGAACGCCACATCGACATGCCGCAGCGTACCGATCTCGCCCGCCTCGAGCCATTCCCTTGCGCGCTGCCATTGCGGATGAAACACGATCATGTAAGCCTCGGCCGCGAGCAGCCCGCTGGCATCGCGGGCGGCGATGATCCGGTCGATCTCGGTGGCGTGCAGCGCGATCGGCTTTTCGGTCAACACATGTTTGCCCGCCGCCAGCGCCTTCAGTGTCCATTCGACGTGCAGGTGATTGGGCAGCGGCACATAGACCGCGTCGATCCCGGGGTCGGCCAGCAGGGCGTCATAGCTGTCATGCACCTGAAGCCCGGGGCGAAAAGCATTGAACGGCCTGGCCTTTTCGGGGTCGGACGTGGCGAGCGCCACAAGATCGGCACCGCGCGCGGCATGAATTGCCGGTCCCATGTGGTGCAGCGCGAAATTCGCGGCCCCCAGAATCCCCCAACGGACCGCATCACCCATGGCAACCCCCTTGCGCTTTCGGAGCAACCCTAGCGCAAGGGGGCGGCCTTGAAAAGCATCAGGCAGGCACGACCATTCCCTTGACCCGCGCGAGGTCGCGCATCCTGACCTGCAACTTTTCGAAGGCGCGCACTTCGATCTGCCGGATCCGCTCGCGGCTGACGCCATAGCTTTCCGACAATTCTTCCAGCGTCACCGGCACCTCGGCCAGACGGCGCTTGACCAGCACATCGCGTTCGCGGTCGTTCAGCACGGACATCGCCTGTTGCAACAGCGCATAGCGGGTGTCGAATTCATCCTTCTCGGCATAGTCGCCGGCCTGATCGCTGTCTTCGTCTTCCAGCCAGTCCTGCCACTGGGTCGTGCTTTCGCCATCCGATCCCACGGTGACGTTCAGCGAGGCATCCGACCCCGACAACCGCCGGTTCATGTCGATCACTTCGGATTGCGACACCCCAAGGTCGGTGGCGATGCGCGCCACATTCTCGGGACGCAGATCACCCTCTTCCAGCGCACCAACCTTGGCTTTCGCCTTGCGCAGGTTGAAGAACAGCTTCTTCTGGGCGCTGGTGGTGCCCAGTTTCACCAGACTCCACGACCGCAGGATGTACTCCTGTATCGACGCGCGGATCCACCACATGGCGTAAGTAGCCAGCCGGAAACCTTTTTCCGGGTCAAACCGCTTGACCGCCTGCATCAGGCCGACATTCGCCTCTGATATCACCTCGGCCTGCGGCAAACCATAGCCGCGATAGCCCATGGCAATCTTGGCAGCCAGACGCAGGTGCGACGTCACCATCTGGTGCGCGGCGGCGGTGTCCTGGTGGTCGACCCAGCGTTTGGCCAGCATGTATTCTTCTTCGGGCTCCAGCAGGGGAAACTTGCGGATTTCCTGCATGTAGCGGTTCAGCCCCTGTTCGGGGCTCGGTGCGGGAAGAGTGGTATAGGTGCTCATCAAGTGCCCCCTGTGTGACCCCGGTGCGATTGCGCCCCCGGCAGCAAGCCTGATCTGACATCACGCCGCTAATACCAGATGAACGCGGATCGGCCGCCGGGAACACGCATGTTTCGCCGTCCTCACGCGGTTGTCAACGAACGGCGTCTCGGGCGGGCGCAGGCGGACGGGCGATGGTCCGGTTCGCCGGCTGCTCGATCGCGCCGGGACTTCTTCCAGAATCCCGCAGACGTTTTCCAGAATGCCCGGGACTTTTTCCAGTATGCCCGGGGCTTTTTCCAGAATGCCCGGGGCTTTTTCCAGAATGCCCGGGGCTTTTTCCAGAATGCCCCGGGGCTTTTTCCAGAATGCCCCGGGGCTTTTTCCAGAATGCCGGTGCGGATCCCGGATCATGCCCCGCGCCGATGCGGTGTCGTTGGCAGATACGGCGGCTTTGAAGCCGCGGTTCCTGCCACGATGCGGACGGTCAGGGCCGCCTCGCTTCAGTCCGGCACCTGCAAGGGCCGGCGCAGCCCGTCGATCAGCCCGGCCATGTCGGCAGGCAGCGGCGCGGTGAACTCCAGCGCCTCGCCGGTCACGGGGTGCACAAAGCCCAGGCTGGCCGCATGCAGGGCCTGCCGGGCAAAGCCGTTGGCCAGATCGGCCGCCGCATCGCCGAACAGCCGGGGCGACAGTTTGCGCTTGCCGCCATAGACCCCGTCACCCAGCAACCCGTGACCGGCATAGGCCATATGCACCCTGATCTGATGCGTGCGCCCGGTTTCCAGCCAGCATTCCAGCAAGGATGCGGCCCCCGAGAAATCCTCTGCCACCCGGGCGCGGGTGACGGCGTGGCGACCCTGCCCCCAGACCACTGCCTGCCGCTGCCGGTCGGTCTTGTGGCGGGCCAGATGCGTGGCGACCTTTAGGATCCCCGCCGCCTCGAAACTGACACCCCTCGTGCCACGCAGGCGCGGGTCTGCGGCTGATGGCACCCCGTGGACGACCGCCAGATAGCGCCGGGTGACCGAGTGATCCTCGAACTGCGCAGCCAGCCCGTGATGCGCCCGGTCGGATTTGGCAACCACCAGCAGGCCGGTCGTGTCCTTGTCGATCCGGTGCACGATGCCGGGGCGCCGTTCGCCGCCGATCCCCGACAGCGTATCGCCGCAGTGCGCCAGCAGCGCGTTGACCAGCGTGCCGGACGGGCTGCCGGGCGCGGGATGCACGACCATCCCCGCCGGTTTGTCGATCACGATCAGATCGCCGTCCTCCCAGACCACCGACAAGGCAATGGCCTCGGCCAAGGTCGCCACATCGACGGCCGGATCGAGCCGCAGCACATAGACCTCTCCCGCCGTCACCTTTGCCTTCGGATCGGTCATCGCTGCGCCGTCCCGGCTGATCGCACCGTCGGCGATCATCCGCATCAGACGTGACCGCGACAGCGCCGCCGCCTCTGGCACCCCGGCCGCCAGCGCCTTATCAAGGCGCAGGGGGGCCGCGTCGCCGATGGTAACGGCGAGGGTTTCGGGCCGGGTTTCGGGCCGGGTTTCGGGCCGGGTTTCGGGCCGGGTGTCGGGCCGGGTGTCGGGCCGGGTGTCGGGCCGGGTGTCGGGCCGGG
>Ga0105044_10000305_pt1 | contig 58567 bp, 44 predicted proteins | sample MAT01_FD_78092 | JGI IMG/M metagenome (GOLD analysis project Ga0105044, IMG submission 78092) | Freshwater microbial communities from Lake Fryxell liftoff mats and glacier meltwater in Antarctica - MAT-01 | ecosystem: Environmental > Aquatic > Freshwater > Ice > Liftoff microbial mat | place...
GGGGTGACATTATTGTAACTCAACCCCCCATCATCCTCAATACCAACCCCAGCGGGGTGACATTATTGTAACTCAACCCCCCATCATCCTCAATACCAACCCCAGCGGGGTGACATTATTGTAACTCAACCCGACATCATCCTCAACACAAACCCCAGAGGGGTGACATTATTGCTCCACCACCCAAAACAAAACCCCGTCAGTAACCTTACTGAACGGGGTTTGTTATTCAAGTATGAAAAGAATCAGTTTAATGTCTGAGTTTGTTTACTTTCCTCCAAAATGCGCATGGCAGATTGAAGTACCGCCGTATCTTCCAACCTGACTACTCCGCCGCCTAAACCTTTCTCAAAATGCACGTCAGCAATCTTGTTAGGTGCTTCAAAATGTTCAGCTCCAAAATAATTTCTAACCGCATCCACTTCAATATGAAGTTCCTTTGCGATTCGCTCCATACTACCATGAGGCAGGATGTCTTTGATGTGACGCAACTCTTCGAATGTAATTACCATAGTTTTAATATTTTAGTTAACAAATACTTTGAGGTAAGACGCTACTATTTTAGAGACTATTTTTGGCATTACCAAATAAATTACATTTTTTTTTAAAAAAATTTATCCAATCTATGGCACTTATCACCGAAAGTGCCACATATGTTAATTTTAACACCTCCATACCAAAAATAAATACTATAATTACAATACTATTTGAACTACAACCCAACGTTTAATTAAATCAATTAACCAACACCAAAACCCTCCCAACCACTATGCGGAACCCTGCTTTATGGCTGAGTATTATTATACTTGGTCTTTACTCATGTAATTCCGACCAAAATCTTATTGCCATTGACACCACAAACTTTAATAAGGAGGTTAATGTTACCCAAAATCTGGAATTTACACTCAACCAACACTTGTTTAATGATAGCCTGTTCGACAAATGGATTGACGAGCCATTAATGAAAATTGAACCAGCAGTGGCAGGCAAATTCAAAATTATATCTAGCGATAAGGTATTGTTTTCGCCGTCAGCCGGATTTGCTGAAAGCGAAGAATATACTGTCACACCTACTGAAAAACTGTATAATTACACTGACATTAGGCTGAACTTAAAAAAAGAACCCACGTATTTTCATACACCACTGGCTGCATTAAAAACTGCAAATGTTTATTGGATTAAAGAGGAATCAACTGGTGAAATAATGTTATATGCTGATTTAATTTTTAATGCGATAATTGATGCCCAGCAACTATCAAAATTACTTACAGTAGAGCACGAAAATACAAAAAAGCCAAACCGAATTACCACTGCTCAATCTGCAAAAACACTTACAGTGGCTGTCCAAAACATGGACCCTAAAAACGACAAACGAAAGCTGACATTTATAATTGATAAAGGCATTAGTTCGCCAGGAAGTAAATATATCAGTAAAAAAGAGCAACGTTTAGAAATTGAAATTCCATTTATTGAGCAACTGGAAATAAGAGACATCATTGCTGAACACAATGGCATTACAGGCACTGTTAGAGTAATTACGAACCAACAAATCGCGAATAGCAATATTAATAATTACATAAGCACGGAACCTCCAGTAGCGTTAACTATTCAAAAAACCATGAATGGATTGGTTATTTCTAGTGATGAATTCAATGCCGACCAAACATATACCATTACCCTTTCCGAACAATTGTATGGTGTTGCAGGCGGTAAAATGATTGATAAATATACCCAGTCAATTAGCTTCGGTGAACTAGAGCCAATGATTGAATTTGCAAATAGCAAAGGGAAATATTTAAGCAGCAAAGGAAATAGAAATATTGCAGTACGCATTGTTAATATACCTAAAGTAAAAGTACAAGTAATTAAAATATATGAAAATAACATCTTAGCGTTTATGCGCGATGGTTTTAGCTATAGATGGCGTGAAGTATATAATGAAGATGAAGAATATTGGGATTATTTCGATTATCAAGATGTAAATACAGAAGCCTTTGGGAATGTAATTTATGAAAAAGAATACGAAACAGCGAAACTCGAAAAATTTAATTCAGCCAGAGTATTAAATATCGACTTTGCTAATAAACTTGAGCGATTTGATGGTATTTATGTAATAAAAGTAGATGCTGTTGATAGACAATGGTTAACTGATGCACAAATAGTTTCGTTATCTGACATTGGTTTAATTACAAAAGCAACTACTGACGAATTATATGTATTTGCAAATTCTATTCAGACTGCCGAACCATTAAGCGGTGTGAAAGTATCTTTCATCAGCTCTAATAATCAGAAATTATATACCACTACAACAGATAAAAACGGTGTTGCCAAATTTACTGGTTTAAAGAAAAACGTTCCCGATTTTGATGTTAACCTGATAACCGCAGAACAAGGTTCCGACTACAACTTCTTACCATTTAACCAAACAATTGTTGCAACAAGCAGATTCGATGTTGGTGGAAAACGCATTAACGAAAGTGATATGGATGGCTTTGTTTATCCTGAACGCGATTTATACCGTCCTGGCGAAACAATGCACATTGCTGGTATTATTAGAACTTACAACTGGGAAGTTTTACAAAGAATTCCAATAAAACTAAAAGTGCTATCACCTTCTGGTAAAGAATTTAAAACAATTAAAAAAACACTCGATGACCAAGGAGGTTTTGAAACAGCTATTGCATTGCCAAGAGCTGCTGTAACCGGCACTTATACAGTTGAATTGTATACATCGAATGATGTTTTACTTACTTCTGAATACATCAGCGTTGAAGAATTTATGCCTGATCGCATAAAGGTGAAAAGCAACTTGAGTAAAAAAGAATACTATCCTGGTGAAAATGTGCCACTCAAAATAAATGCTGATAATTTATACGGCACACCTGCATCTAACAGAAATTGGGAAGCAGAATTAAACTTAAACAGATTTTATTTCTCATCTAAAAAATATCCTGAGTATTCATTTAATATTCAAGGAGGTGAGTCTTATTTATCAACTAAAACAACCGAAGGACAAACAGATGAGCAAGGCAAAGCATCTGCCGATTTTGAAATTCCAAAGGAATATGTAAATATTGGTATACTTACAGGCAGGGTTATGACAACCGTATTTGATGAAAGCGGCAGACCCGTTTACGACGTGCAGGATTTCAAAGTAATAACACAAAATACCATGTTAGGCATTGGCAATTTTGATTATTATGTTAAAACCAAACAATCAATTAAAATTCCATTAATTGCAGTAGATAAAGATGATAAGCTTGAAAATAATATTCCTGTTAAAGTAGAAATCATAAAACACGAATATGAAACGGTTATCGAAAAACGAGGAGCGTATTACACTTATCGTTCAAACAAGGTTGAAAAATTACAAAGCACACAACAAATTTCCGTAACTGGTGAAGCGAGCGCAGTAAGATTTATTCCCGAAATTTCAGGCGAATATGAAGTGCGATTGCGTTTCCCGAATGCAACAACTTATGTTAGCAGATATTTTTATGCTTATGGCTGGGGAAATACGCAAAGCAATTCATTTGAAGTAGATAATGAAGGAAATATTAATATCGTTGCCGATAAAGAAAATTATACTATTGGCGAAGAAGCAAATCTTTTATTTACGGCACCATTTAACGGTAAATTATTGGTTACCATCGAAAGAAATAAAGTTTTTGAATATCATTATTTAACAACAGAAAAAAAATCGGCATCATTAAAAATAAAAATGGACGATTCGTTTGTGCCGAATATCTATGTAACAGCAACATTATTCAGAGCAAACGACGATAGCCAATTACCACTAACCGTAGCACATGGTATTACCAACTTAAAAGTTGATAATCCAACTAAAAAAATGAATATTACGGTGACGCATGAAAAAAATTCACGTAGTAATAAAAAGCAAACCATTCAAATAAAAACTGTTCCAAATGCTCAAGTAACCGTGTCTGTTGTAGATGAAGGTATTTTGCAAATTAAAAATTTCAAAACACCTGACCCCTATACTTATTTTTATATGGGCCATGCATTGGGCGTATTGAGTTATGATTTGTACGCATATCTCTATCCTGAAATTTATTTAAAAAAACTACTAAGTGGCGGTGATGGTTTTGATACGCAAGGCAGATTAAATCCAATGACAGCCAATAGAGTGAAATTAGTTTCCTATTGGAGCGGAATTCTAAAAACTGATGCCAATGGTAAAGTAAAATTTGATATCGATATACCACAGTTTAGTGGCGATTTACGTGTAATGGTTGTCGGTTACAAAAACGACATGTTTGGGAGCAGTGAAACCCATATGAAAGTTGCCGACCCAATTGTTGTAACCACATCATTACCAAGGTTTTTAAGTCCAGGTGACACTATAACTGTACCTGTAACATTAGCAAACACAACCACTAAAAATGCGAGTGGTAAAGTAAATATATCTACAGAAGGTCCATTAAAAATTGTTGGCAACGCTAGTCAAAACTTTAGTGCGGATGCCAATAAAGAAACCCGGTCAGAATTTAAATTGGTAGCTACCAATCAACCCGGTAATGCAAAAGTTAAGGTGCAAGTAAATGCTTTAAATGAGCAATTTGCCGATATAATTGAAATACCAGTAAGGCCACCTGCTTCACTTCAAAAATATAATGGATCAGGTTATATTGATGGTGGACAAAACGGCACTGTAAGTATTACTAACAATTTCGTGCTTGATGGCGCCTCTGCAAAACTGGTAGTTAGTCGTTCTCCAATTATTCAATTCGCAGATGATTTAGAATACTTAATTAATTATCCGCATGGTTGTGTGGAGCAAATTACTTCTTCTGTATTTCCACAAATTTATTATGCTGATTTAGTTAAAGATATTTATGGTAAAGATAATAAGGATATGAATCCATCATTTAACGTACAAGACGGCATTCGAATATTAGAAAGCATGCAAATGTATAACGGTGCATTGATGTATTGGCCAGGAGGCGGAAACGAAAGTTGGTGGGGCACCATATATGCAACACATTTTATGCTTGAAGCTAAAAAAGCAGGTTTTGATGTTGATGATAAAGTATTGTCTCGTTCGTATGGATATATGAAAAATATGCTAAAACAGAAAAAAACATTTGTTTACTATTATAATTCCAATTTAAAAAAAGAAATGGCATCGAAAGAAGTATTTTATTCGATGTACGTATTAGCGCTAGCCGGCAAACCTGAGATATCGACCATGAATTATTACAAGGCAAACCTGAGTGTTGTTCCTTTAGATGGTAAATATTTATTGGCAATGACCTACTTAGCAGCTGGCGATAGAAAGAGTTTCGAAAAGCTATTGCCAACCGAATTTGCAGGTGAAGAATCTACTCAAGTTTTTGGTGGCAGCTTCTACTCTCCTATCCGCGATAGAGCTATTGCATTAAATTGTTTGTTGGAAACTGATCCAGATAATAAACAAATTGGTCAGCTCGCACAACAGTTATCTGAAATGATGAAGAACAAACAATATTTAAATACACAGGAACGTTCCTTCGCATTTTTAGCATTCGGTAAATTGGCTCGCCAAACAAAATCGAGCACTGTTATGGCAACAATTAAATCAGGTTCAACTGAAATTGGTAAATATGCTGGAAAAGACTTGGTGATTACTGATAAATTACTCATAAATAATCCTGTATCCATTACAACTACTGGTAGCGGCAAACTATATTATTTCTGGGTTACAAAGGGCGTTACAGCAGATGGTTCATTTAAACAGGAGGATAGCTATTTACAAGCTAGAAAATCGTTCTACGATAGATGGGGTCGCGAAATAAACCTAAAAAACGTGAAGCAAAATGATTTAGTTGTTGTAAAAATAAGCTTACAAAGTGCAACTGGCACTTTTGTCGAAAACGTAGTTATAACCGATATACTTCCAGCTGGTTTCGAAATTGAGAACGATAGAATACGTGCAACGAGCAGCCTCTCCTGGATTACCAATCAAACAACACCACAACACGAAGATATTCGCGACGACCGTATTAATATTTACACAGGTGCCAGCGCAACAATTAAATATTATTATTATACAGTTCGCGCTGTATCACCTGGCGTTTATAGAATGGGACCTGTAATGGCCGATGCGATGTATAATGAAGCATATCACAGTTACAATGGAGCAGGAATTGTGCGCATTAGTAAATAAAATTAAATACCTAACTTAGCATCAGTGAAACAATTTTCTCTGATTGCACTATGTGTATGTTATCTGCTCATTTTTTCATTTTTGGTGTATTATCCCAAATTCGAAAAAGATGGAACAGAAGCAACCATATCATACGATGTAGCCGGCTATTATTTATATTTGCCGGCTATTTTCATTTATAACGATGTGCACCATTTAGCATTTCAACAATCGATAAATGAAAAATATAAATTCGCTGATTCACCTTACCAGGGTGTGTTATTAGCCGATAGCACTTACACCATGAAATATCCAATAGGTGCGTCAGTAATGTATGCTCCATTTTTCTTTATTGCCCATGGATATGCTAAAATTATGGGATTAAATGCAGATGGCTTCTCTCCGCCTTATCAGCGTATGATTAGCTTAGGTTGCTTATGCTATGCATTTTTAGGATTATGGCTGTTAAGAAAAATACTGCTCAATTATTTTTCGGAGATAACAACGGGAATTACTTTGTTACTATTAGTTGCTGCAACAAATTATTTGAATTACAGCGCTATCGATAATGCAATGACGCATAATTTATTATTTACTGTATTTGCGCTAATACTTTACCTCACAATAAAATTTTATTGCACACCAACGTTTAAATATGCAATTGGAATTGGTTTACTATGCGGATTGGCAATTATTATTCGCCCCACCGATATCATTATTTGTTTAATACCGTTGCTATGGGGTGTATACAACATTACATCATTTAAATCGCGATATAAGCTACTTATTAAAAACTATGGTAAAGTGCTTATGTTTTTATTTAGTGCATTCGCAATTACATCAATCCAATTATTATATTGGAAAATTACAACAAACCATTGGTTGTTTTATAGTTATGGTGAGCAAAAATTTGATTGGTTGGCACCACATATCAAAGAAGGCATATTCTCTTATAAAAAAGGTTGGTGGATATATACACCATTTATGATTTTAATTATTCCGGGGTTTATACGCTTGCTAAAGCAGCATAAAGCGCTATTTCCTAGCCTATTCCTATTTACAATAATTAATATTTATATCGCATTCAGTTGGTCAATCTGGTGGTATGGTGGTAGTTTAGGGCAGCGCAGTATGGTTGAATCTTACGCACTGTTGAGCTTTCCGATTGCAGCTTTGGTATCTTTTATTGTACAATCAAATAATTTCGTAAAAATAATGACTGGCGTATTTGCACTTTTTACCATTTGGTATAATTTCGTATTAACCATTCAAGCGCACTCGCATCTCGGAATTTTAGATAGCGAAAACACCAACAAAAGTTACTTCATTCAAACTTTCGGAAAGACAAAAATCAACACCGATGTAAAACGTTTTCTCGACACCGATGAGGTTTATAAAGGAAATGCCAATAACAAAGTTGAAATCTATTTTAATGATATTGAATACGATACCATGCACATAGATACCAACAGTATGTTATTTGGCAAAAAAAGTTTATTTGTAACGCACCAAATTCAAGGAACCCAACCTTATGCTGTTCCAATACCAAATTACAAGGCTGAATGGCTGCGTGTTTCTGGCGACTTTTTAACTGTAGAAAAAGTTTGGGACGTCTGGAAAATGCCACAATTTACTTTGCAATTCAAAAATGATAATCAAATTGTAAAATCAAAATTTGTACGGCTGCACAGGTTAATTAACCAAGGTGAAAAAAAGCATATTGCATTTGATGTTAAAATACCTGAGCAGCCATACAATTCATTAACCATTTTCATGTGGAACGCTGATGGCAATTCAACCACATTTATGGACAACCTACGTGTTGAAATACTTGAATAATTAAAATTAGGCCTGTAATTTCAATCAATATTTAATACGCACTGCACTGTTGAATTCCTCAGGCAAAGGAATAACTTTCCCATCGGCATCATAAAATTTCATGCTATATTCGCCTCTATCGAGCAATTCATTTAAATCTGTAAAATGATTTAACACATCTGGAATCTCCACAACAATATTTCCTTTACCGTCAGTAACAACTGCTTTTACAGTATCATGACCAGCTAAAACACGTTTTAATTTCGGTAATTTGTTGGTTCCATTAACAACCCAACCTGGCATGCTTGGATCAATAATTTTACCTGGCTTAACTTTTTCATCCGAAGCAGTTGCAGGTTCTAGTGCTGGCATTGAAACTATCATTGCATCATCTACAACAAATTTACCTGCGAATGCATGTTGCATTTCATCATTTATTACATATTTATAAGTTCCGGGTTCTTTAATTTCAATTGCAAAAACAGCTGAACGTTTTGCCTTATTATTTTCATAAACAACAGTGGAATCCTTTACTATGGCAATTCTAAATCGCTCACCAATGCCATCAATTAATATTTGTTGAACGGTAGTTGCATTTATTTGAACCGACATAAATGCTTGTGGCTCTGCTGTTACAACATTTTTCGGTGTTTCCAAAAACCACATTTGAGCAACAGGATCTTTCGCCCAAAATTCAACTAAATCTTTAGATACACGTTGTATACCAGCTTCAGTTGGATGCACGCCATCATTTGAAACTAATTGCTTATTCCAAGTGTATCCATCTTGTCGGGGTTTATCTCCTTGAGTCCAAAAATAAGGTCCCCATAAAATAAGCGGCGCAACAGCATTATCACCCTTATATGCTAAAGTTGGGTCGCCATTAATTTGTTTTTCAATTAACCACTTGCATGCCCATCCATTAATATAAGCCTTCGGTTCACGATGCTTATCTTTGCCTTCGGGAGGCATAAACTCAGTTGTATGTCTGCCCGAAACATAAAATAATTTTAAATTGGGATATCGCTCTTTACAGAACCTAACCATATAAGCAAAATCATCAACCAATTGATTCCCTCTAGCTTCAAATCCATTTTCACGATTTCTCAAATTATCTTCCTGAAACCAAATTACTTGCACTTGGTCAAAATCTAATCCTGATTCAGCAAGTCTGCCGTCAATTACTTTCCAATAATTTGCAGCAGGATCCATAATATCACTTAAATCTTGTCCACCAATTCCGCAGTTCACAAAAGTTAATTCCTTATTTACACCAACATAATCAGGCACCATATTTTCTAATCCTTTACTGAACATCGCCACAGTTGATGCTCCAATTGTAATCAATCCTATTTTGCCATTTGCGTCTGGTTTACCTTTTGCATCTAGTGGTTGTATGGTGCTGGCCAACGCAGTTGCATCCGCTAAAAAACTTGTTGGCATTGAATTGCTACCATTTGGATATAATCCACCAGTTTTACCCATATACATGCCAGAACCTAATTCATCTATTGGAGGCAAATCTTTAACATCGACACCTTGCGCTTTAACAAATATCGAAGCAATGGCTGTAAAAAGTGAAAGCATAACTATTCGTTTCATAATTTAGGGGTTTGTTTAAATGTAATTTTACAAATATCATACCTTTAATGAGAAAATGAACGTTTTAAATGAATTCTTATCACATGTATAACAAATTTTTAAGCGGTTTTACCTTTTTTACACTGTATCTGTTATTTAGCTCAAACTTACTGCAAGCTCAAGCAATGTTAGGTTATACAGATGCCCAGGGCGATTTTTATATTAACGATGGTGGTAAAATGATACATCTTGAACACCAACGTATTAATTCAATGCAGCCCAGTGCGAACAGCATTACCTACGTGAATAATTCTGGCAACTTGATTTATTATGCTAATCACAAACAACAATCACTTAATGTTGCGAATCCTAACTTTTATAAAAACACAGATTACTATTTATACTACAGCACTGGCGGTAGCTTTTCAGTTTATAATGGATCATCACGAAAATATCTTGGTAATATCCAACAATATCCATATGCTTTTGGCGACAGTATTGCTTCTTTTCACGACTTTTCAGCATTTTGTTATGCTTACTACAAAGATGAATTTATTGAACTTGAAAAATATCCCGTTAAAAAAATAATTGCAGGCGATAACATATTAGCATATGTTAATCATCTTGATCAATTCAAAATATTTTACGAAGGTAACAAAGTTGACGTTGACGATTATATGCCAATTAAAATTGAAGCTGGTGCAAATATTGTGGCTTATATTGATTCCTATAACTATCTCAAAATATTTTACAAAGGCAGCATAACTGAATTACATAATGTTAGCGAAATCAATTGCCTTGAAATACCAGGAAGCACTTCCGAAGATTATATTGAAACTTATTGCAATGCTTTGTTGGCTTATGATATGGCTTCATTAATGCCTGTATTTTTAGCAGGCGACGATATGGTTGCTTATATAGATGACATGGGCCAATTTAATGTATTTAGCGAAGGCAATATTGTTCAATTAGAATCGCAGCCACCAATTTATTATGTTGTAAAGGATAATTTATTATGGTATATCGATAACAATAATTATTTAAAAGTATTTAACAATGGCGAACTTTCGGTTGTTGAAACATATCGGCCTGAGAAAATACTTGCTGATCAAAATGTAATTGTATATACCGATTTAGACAAACGTTTGAAAGCCTTTTACAAAGGAAAATCTATCGACATTTCAGCAAACATTATAATTGATTTCAGTCTTAACAATACGTTGATTATGTATAATGAAATAGCTAATAAATATAAATTTTACTACTTACCGGAATGATAGGTAATTACACACAATTACAAACTTTTATTAAGCGCACACACCATGTATTTTCTGCGCGCGGCTACCTAAGGCGATTACAACGAATATTAATATTTTTTGTTGGGTTGATGTTACTATTTTTTTTACTTAACATTTTATTTCCAATAAAAGTAAATATCGAATATTCACAGATTGTTACCGCTAAAGATGGCACAGTGCTCAACGCATTTTTAACTTCTGACGACAAATGGCGCATGATGACCGAATTATCGGAAATAACCCCAGAAATGCAGGAAGCAGTTATATTTAAAGAAGATAAATATTTTAATCAACATCCTGGCGTAAATCCGGGTGCAATTATACGTGCCTTGTATAATAATATCACAACCGGAAATAGAACATCCGGTGCTTCTACAATTACAATGCAAGTAGCACGTTTGTTGCAACCTAAAAATAGAACATACGTTAACAAATTAATCGAAATGTTCAGAGCATTGCAATTGGATATGCTCTATTCTAAAGATGAAATCTTGCAAATGTATCTCAATCTAGTTCCTTATGGTGGAAATATAGAAGGTGTAAAAGCCGCTTCGGTTTTATATCTTGAAAAAACACCTGAAGTATTAAGTCTGGCAGAACTTACAGCATTATCTATCATTCCAAACCGACCAACTTCACTCCGTCCGGGCATTAATAATGATGTAATAATAATAGAGCGAAATAAATGGTTACAAAAATTTAAATCTGCACAAATTTTCCCCGATGAAATAATTGAGGATGCAATGCTAGAACCATTTACAGCTTTTAGAACGGAAGGTCCAAAAATGGCACGACATTTTTGCACTAGACTTAAATACCAGTATCCCGGCAAACCAATTATTAAATCGAACTTAATTGCAGAAAAACAAGCTCAAACAGAAAAATTGGTGAGTAATTATGTGAAACAATTATGGGGTTTAGATATTCATAATGGCGCAGCAATTATTATTGATAATGAAACACATGAAATTGTGGCTTATGTAGGCTCAGGCGATTTTTACAATACTTACGACGGCGGGCAAGTAGATGGCGTTCAGGCAATTCGTTCACCGGGCAGCACACTGAAACCATTGTTGTATGCACTGGCTTTCGATAATGGATTACAAACACCGCAATCAATAATCGCAGATGTGCCTGTAAACTATACTGGATATAGTCCTGAAAATTACGATGAAGATTTTCATGGCAATGTGACAATTGAATTTGCATTATCACACTCACTTAATGTACCCGCAGTAAAAACTTTAAGTGAATTAGGGATGGACAAATTTATAAATACGTTAACTACTTGCGATTTTTCAACTATCGATAAAAAACGGAACGACCTTGGCCTTTCTATCGCATTGGGAGGTTGCGGGGTTTCTTTAGAGCAACTTACAAAACTTTATGCTTCATTTGCCACCAAGGGTCAGTATAAACACATTAAATGGCTGCAAGGTGATGATGATAATACATCTGTTCAAATTATAAGTGAAGGCGCCGCATTTATGATTACAGAAATACTAACACAATTAACTCGTCCCGATTTACCAAATTATTATAAAAATGCAAAAAATGTTCCCTTGGTTGCGTGGAAAACTGGAACATCATATGGTAGAAAAGATGCTTGGAGTATTGGCTATAACGACAACTATACTATTGGCGTTTGGATAGGCAATTTTTCGGGAAAAGGCGTTCCTGAATTGTCGGGTGCAAATGTGGCTACACCGCTGTTGTTTAATTTATTTAATGCAATAACATCCGACAATAACAAAGATTGGAACACTATGCCTGATATGGTGAATTTTAGATATGTATGCGCCGAAACGGGAAAAAACCCGGCAGATTTTTGTCAGCATGTTGTTTTAGATTACTTTATTCCTGCAGTTTCAAAAAATCTAACCTGCAATCATTTAATTGAAGTAAAGGTTAATGAAAAGGAAAAAATAAGTTACTGCACAAGTTGCTTACCTGATGCTGGATACAAATTAAAATTTTATACTAATTACAGTCCTGAAATAATTAGTTGGATGACATCAAAAAACATTCCGGTGAGTTTAATTCCAATACACAATCCTGCCTGTGAGCGCGTTTTTGCAGAGGATGGCCCAGTAATTACATCTCCTATAAATGAATTAGAATATTTAATAGATAATCTGGATAAACAAAAAATAATGCTGGATGCGCATGTTGGCGCTGATGTAAAGAAAATTTACTGGTATGTGAATAATAAATTATTAATAGCATCTGACCCCAAAACGCCAGTATTTTTTGAGCCCGAAGAAGGTAAAAGTAAAATTAGTTGCAGCGACGACAAAGGCAGGAATACCGATATAGAGATAGTTGTTGATTATTTTTGAGAGCTTAAACAAAGCAGCAAAATTATTTGATTTCTTTTCCTGGTAATTAAACCTAAATAAAGCAATAGCATTAATGCCATCTTTCATTTTGTACTAATTTCAAATATTCCCTAACAATTATAGTCTATTTTCAAATTGTTTGCTAATCAGATTAAACCTAATTTAACCCACATTAAGCAATAGACAATAACAAAATTATTAAACTATTGCTTTAGTTGGGTTTAACCCCTATAGTAAACAATTTGAAAAGAGCATTTTATTAGAAGCAAACATCTGATTTTATTACATAACATAAGATGTTACGATAGCTATTGCTTATTTTGGGTTTAATGTTGATTTACTTCTTTCAATTAATTAACTTGGTTTAAACGAAGAAAGGCCCTCCTTTCGGAAAGCCTTTCTAATAGTGGTTATTATCAATTATTTATTCATCCCACCAAACAGGTGTTAATAGATTGCCAATAATATGACCTTCAGCGTTTGAATTGTATAAACGTTCATCTATACAAGTAGCAAATCTGCGTGGTATGCCATCAGTTTTTCCATCAGGGTTTGGTGTAATTGCAGGAAGGTTTGTTCTTCTCCAATCGGCCCAAGCCTCAGGTTGCGTAAACATGGCAATATACTTCTGTGACATAATTTTATCAAGCGAAATAGTAGCTGCAGTTTCAGCTGCAAATATTAATTCATAATCAGGATTTGCGCCACCAGTTGTTGCTATAATGTTTGCTTTAACAGCATCATTAAACGCGTTTGCGGCAGCCTCATTATTACCCAAACGGAAATTTGCTTCTGCTTCAATAAACTTCATTTCATAATAAGTAAGCAGCGGAAGTGGTGCAGCATCTGAAGAATACAAAGCACCTGTATTTGAAGCATCAAAATTAATTCCATTATTAGGAACGCCTACATATAAAGTATCAGTTGTTTGAGTTGCATAAAATGGCAATCTTGGATCATTAGTTGTATTTAACAAATCAATAAAGAATTCTCCCATTTTAATATAATCCTGACGCGCATTGTTAAATGAAGCCCATGAATTTAATTCATTACCAAGTGCGCCAAAAATCGCCATGGTATTATCTGCATTAGATGTTAATCCAGCCAATGTTAAATGAGCAAGGGCATCGTTTGCAGAACCCGTTGGATCTTTTTTACTTAAACGATTTGCATATCTTGCCTTAAGCATGTATGCAGCCTTTATCCATTGCGTTGTATTGCCACCATGAATAAAATCATCTGCACCAGGTAAAAATGCATTGGCAGAAAGCGGTGCACTTAAATCGTTAATTGCATTATTTAAATCAGCTTGTATGGCAACAATTATTGATTCTTGTTCATCATATTCCGGATTGAAATTTTCTGCACCTTTTAATGCTTGTGAATAAGGAATATCTCCCCAAAGATCGGTTGCTAAACCAATTGTCATACATTTTAAAACAGTTGCAATACCACGGTAGTATGGACTTCCATCTCCAGCAACATCAATTAATTCTTGTTGGTTAACTAATGCATCTGCATAAATAGTTTTCCATTCGTTGCTATTATCTTGCTCATCAAATGCATAATCACGCACTTCAATCATTTGGAAGTCGTTACCTGCATGCTGCTGCACTAAAATAGAACTTGTTCTTGCAAGTTGGCCAGTGTATAGCGATTGCATTGCAACTTCCGAAACGGTAAGTAATAGTGCAGGCGTAACTTCAGTTGGCAAGTTCGGTGATTTCGAAACATCCTCTACCCAACCTTTACAACCTGTATTAAACAGAATGACAGGTATTGTAATTATTAATAATATCTTTTTCATAATAATAATTTTTAGATTGTTAGAAAGAAGCACTTACGGTGAATAAATAAGATTTAGTTCCAGGATTATTAAACCAATCGAATCCTGCAATATTTGAACCTGCACCAGTTAAACTAGTTTCAGGATCAACACCCGGATAATCAGTTTTTAACCAAAGATTTCTTCCAGTAGCAGAAACTGTTAATCCTTTCACAACATTTTTCGGGTCTAGCTTAAATTCGTAAGCTAATTTTACTTCACGTAATCTAACCCATCCGCCGTCAAATACTTGTTGCTCAGAAACACCGTTGTCGCCAAGGTAATTTTGCCAGTAATTTTCTGGTGATACTTCAATTGTATTTATTTCACCTGTACCTTCAATTACACCTTCAATTAAGAATGTAGTATCGCGGTCAGCTGAAGCTGCTGAAATACCTAATCTATTCATACGCGCAATAGTTCCGCACCAAATATCTCCACCTTTACGAATATCCAATAATCCACTTACTGTAAATCTTTTATAGGTTAATCCTGTATTGATATTCATTAACCAATCAGGATATGGATCGCCGATAATTCCACTCAATGAATCTGCTATTGGCATACCAGTGTTTGCATTAATAATTAAATTACCTTGTTCATCACGCAACCACTGAGAGCCATATAATACGCCATAAGGCTGTCCAACAATTACATATGCACCAGGGTCTCCAAATCCTGCTTCAATTTCAATTTCTTCTACGCCATCAGCTAATTGTGTTACTTCGTTTTCATTTTTACTAAAGTTTCCACCAATATTCCAAATTAAATTTTTACGTTTAATTACATCAGCATTTAACGTTAACTCAATTCCTTTATTTACCATCGCGCCAGCGTTATCATAAACAAAAGAAATACCTGAGGTTGAAGCAACTGGTTTAGTTAATAATATATCAGATGATTCTTGCTTGTAAACAGTAATATCCAAATCGATGCGACCTTGCCAGAATTTTAATTCTAAACCAAGTTCGGTTCCTGTTAATCTTTCAGGTTTTAAATCAGGATTACCTTGAGCATTTAATTGACTAAATCCAAAACCTGGTAAACCTAAATAAGGGAAACTGAATCCATCAGTAAATCCATCTGTATAAATTGGAGATGAAAAATAAGTATCTGCACTATATGGCTGTGGTTCAATACCTGCTTGCGCATAGGCAAATCGCAATTTACCGAACGACCAAATTTTATTTGTATTAAATACTTCGCTAAACACAAATGCGGTACTTACGGAAGGGAAAAATGCAGACCCTTGATTTGGTCCATAAGTGGAAGACCATTCATTTCTTCCTGTAACATTTATGAATAACATGCTTTGATATTCAAAACCGAACTCACCAAAAAATGCAGCACTGCGCTGTTTAGTGGTGGTTTGACTAGCATATAAATCGGCTGCGTTTAATAAATTGTAATAATCAGGAATAGTTAAATCACGACCTCGTGCATACAAATAATTAACATCCTGATCGGTTAAGTTATTACCGAGCGTTAAATTTAGTGTTACATCTTTATTTACTTCTCTGCTAGCTGAGGCAATTAAATCGCTGTAAATCTGACGATAGCGAATTGTATTTTCTTCAATTTGGCCACCCGGCGCATTTGCTGGGTCATTTGAGCCGATTGAAAAAATCTGTTTGCGTTCGTCAGTGTAGCTGTCAGCACCTAAACGATAGGTAATGTTAACCCATTCCCATGGAGTATAGGTTGCAGAAAAATTACCCAACATACGATTAATATTATCTGTGAACGGGTTGTTATAAATTGTCCAATATGGATTATCGTAAGCAGAATAATAATTCCTATTTGCGCCGCTGGCATATTCATAACCGTCTGATAAATCGTAACTAGTTGGTGCGCGCAATAAAGAAAGCATTACACCTGAAAGGTTACTTCCATTTTGTGCTTTTGTTCCGCCACTATTAATATAGTTTGCATCAGCAGCAATTCTGAATTTATCCCAAATACGCATATCAGAATTTATACGCACAGATGTTCTGTTATAATTTGTAGTTGGAATTACACCGTTATCTTGTGTATTTCCAATCGACAAGCGCAAAGAACCGCGGTCGGATCCACCACTTATTGATAAATTATTATTATAAGTTAAACCAGTTTCAAAAAAATCAGCAACATTATCTACAGGAGTTCTTCCTGCATTTTCCATTGTTGGGCCCCAACTGCTTGGTGTTCCCAATGAACCATCATCATCCGTATCCCAAAGTAAATCTGGGCCAGGATCTGCTTCTATTAAAGTACCTTCGGGATCAACAGAACCATCATTTTTCTTTTTACCACCCCCGGTACCTTGAGCATATACAAATTGTTGCGCAGGTAACTTACTTACTTGATTAACTTCAAGTGATGATGAAAAATTAATATGCACTGCCTTATCACCTGCTTTATTGCCTCGCTTCGTTGTAATAATAATTGCACCAGATCCAGCACGTGAACCATATAATGCTGCAGCAGCTGGCCCCTTTAATATGTTTATACTTTCAATATCATCAGGATTAATATCTATAGCACGATTCGAATTACTTACACCGTTTAAAGTAGAGTTAAAAGCATAATCGCCAGCAACTGTATTATTAGTTCCATTATCAATTGGCACACCATCAATAACAACTAAAGGCTGATTTTCATTTGTAAATGTTGATGGTCCGCGAATAATAATCTTACTCGAAGCACCAGGAGTTCCTGCAGCACCTACAACTTGAACACCAGCTGCTTTTGCAGATAAACCTTCAATAAAATTTTCTTCACCTGAACTAGTAATGCGATCACCGCCTACTTCTTGCGTGGAAATACCTAACGAAAGCTTCTCTTTAGGAATACCCAAAGCTGTTACAACTATTGTTTCGAGCCCCAGAATGTCCTCCTCGAGTGCAAAGTTAATTGTACTCCTCCCTCCAATACTTTCTTCATGCGATTTGAAACCTAGGTAGGTATAAACTAAAACTTCCTTTTCTTGTGGAACTACTAATACATACTTACCATCAAGGTCAGTGACTGTACCTGTAGTTGTCCCTTTTACCAAAACGGTGGCTCCGGGTAGCGGTTCATTGTCTGTTGCTGATGTAATTGTACCTGTAATCGTCTTGCTCTGCGAAAATGCAGCATTGACCATACAAACACTAACCAGCAGCAGCGTTGCGGCTAATTTTCTCATAGATTTGGTTTTAAATGAATAGAATTAGGTTAATTGACTTACAAAATTTTAATGTTAAATTTACTTTAATCAAACAAACTTAGTATTCTTTTCTGTCAATTATTGCACAATAACTGCAAATATGTTTATGTCAATCACCACTTACTATGGTTTTCAACACTGTTTCCATACCTTATTTATGTGTATCGTAATAACCGAAAACCTTCTGCACAATTTCTGCTGCTCTAGCTCCTGGGTCTTGACGAATTTTTAATTCCTCTTGCTCAATCATATAAAAAAGTCCTTCTAAAGCTTTTTGCGTAACATAAGATTTTAAATCAGGATTTAAATCTTCCATTAAAGGAATTTTGTTGTAATAATTCACAGCATCACTCCAATATTTTGTTGCTCCAACTTTATTGAGTGAGCTTTCTACAATTGGTGTAAATTTTGTTGTAAGCTGCGCTGTAGTTGTTTTTTCGAGGTAGGTTGTTGCAGCATCATTTGCCCCGAATAAAATATCCATCGCATCATTAATAGTCATTGACCTGATGCTATTAATTAATATGGGCTTGGCTTCAATTGCTGCATTTTCTGCAGCGCGATTTAGCGAATTAATTACGTCATCACACATTTTATTTAATCCTAAATCACGCAAGGTTTTTTCAATTTTTTGCGCCTCTGTAGGGAACGGAATTTTTACTTTAGGATTACCTAAATAACCATTTACAACCGACAATACATCAGAGCCATTTGTGGCACCTTGCACTAAAGCCTCCATTAAACCGTTCGCAGCTTCTTGCTCGGTAATTGTTGTTTCTAGAACCGTATTTAAAACGTCCTGCATAACCTGAGGGTCGCAAGTTGAGCCTGTTAATAAACCAATGGTAAGTATTCCTATAACAAATTTGTTCAGCATATACTAATTTTGCTGCCAATATAGGAAATTTTTGTTTACCTGCTGCTTATAAATCAACAATGACAAAATCATTTCTTAAGCTGATGGCACAGGATTTTGCACCTTGAGTCAATTGCGAAGGGTAAATATCCTCCAAAAAGTTAAATTTGGAGCTACGAAAAGGAAAATAAAATGATAGTTAAATTCAGAATAAGCAATGGAAGTAGCAACAAATCTTAGTTTGTAATAAAATCAGATGTTTCCTGCTAATAACATACTCTTTTCAAATTATTTCTATTCAAGATAAACCCAATTAAATATTAATTAGTTAGTGACTATTGATTAATTTGGGTTATAACGAAAGTTTGCCTTTGTAGGCAATTCCAATATTAAAAACTGGAGCTGAATAGATATTTTTTCGTTGAACTGGAATGTCACCAAACACACCTAATTTTGTATTTATAAAAAGGGACTTAGAAATTTGAGCAATATATTCAATTTGATAAAAACTATACGCTGACCCTTCGCCTCTGCTAAAATCAGTAAACTCGGTTACTTCTCCCAATGTGGCAAGAAAATTACTTTTAAAAATTAGCCAATTTTTTGCTCCACTACTGAAACCCATTTCAAAAGAACCAATAAACTGGTTATGAAAATCGATAGTATTATATGAGGTTCTTATATTATAATCGCCAGTTATGCTTGCATAAAAATTAGCTGGATGAAATGATTTACTTAGGGCAAGTTTATTGTGGAAATTTATCTCACCGTCGCCAGTTGGCAAATTAATAAATTCAACAAGGTTAGCTTGGTTAAATGCTTTCAACTCTGCATTCCCAGTTGGCAATTCCACCTCTATGGTATATGCTAAAGGTAATATTTTTTGAAACACCCCTGTTTTTAAAGCTATTGATATATCGCCAAGACCAAAAACAGTATTGGTAGAGGTGTAACCTTGAAATTTTAAAAATGGAACAGATGTAATTAACGTTTGATATTTATTGATTCCATATTCAGCATACAGTGATGAAATTCCATTGTAAAATGGAGTAGTTATTACTTGATCTCCAGCAATGCTGTAATAGCTGTCGGATTGCATATATTGTTGCCCAAATGCTATATACCATTCATGCTTGTCTCTAAGCCAAGCTGTTTGAGCCGCAGAAACAAAACAATGAATTAAAATTATAATTAATATTAATATTTTCTTCATACATATAAAAATCAGCACTGCAAAAAATAATCAGTGCTGATACTTTAATTAACACATTAATTTAACGCTGCATAACCAAATGGAATATTTGCGGTTCCGCACCACAAAATAACATGGGTAAATTTATCTTCCAACGAAGGGTCTAGTTTAAAGAACATTTCACCACTGTCTTGAACAATACTTATTAACCTTAAATCAGGATTGCCTGCACCAGGATCAGCAATAAAATCCATAGATGTAGAACCATACAAAGTTACCGTACCTGTGGCAAGTGAAGTAGAAAAATCACTACTGAGCTTAATAAATTCTGCTCCTTCTTCATCAGTTCCTAAACTCACTAAACCAACACTGCCTGCAGCATTTTGGTCGATGAATGTTCCTGATTTTTCAGCTACAAATGAGCCTTGCGGCATTGCCGAGTCTACAATTATAGTTTCTGCGTCTTTACTGCAAGATGCAACTACTAAAATAATTATGGCTCCTGCCAAGTTGAATAATAAATTCTTTTTCATAATGATAATATATTTAAATTTCAGTAAAAGTATCCTCATTTTTATCACACATATTGGATAAAAGCGAAAAGAAGTTGGACAAAACGGAATATGAATTAAAATGACGCTTTGCTGACAAATCATATCAAGCAATCTCGTTCCGGAAAATCCCCAAGGATTTACGATATTCACCAGGTGCTAACGAAGTTTTCTTTTTGAAGACTCTATTGAAGTATTGCAAATCAGAAAATCCTACTTCAAAGGCAATTTCTTTTATAGGTTTATTGGTAAGATATAATGATTTTTTTACCTCCAAAATTATCTTATCTTGTATAATTTCGATTGGCGATTTTTTATATACTTTATTGCAATAATTATTTAATGTTCTAAGTGTAACACCCAACAAAGAAGCATACTTTGTTGGCTGATGCATTAAGTTGTAGTTGGTGTTGAGTAAGGCTTCAAATGCCCGAATGGTAATACTTTGATAGTCTGAAGGAAGAATGTGCGCTGAATGAATTTGTTTTAATTTGATTCTTACCGCATTAACCATAAATATTTTAAGATAAGAAATCAGCGCCTCATCACTTGCTACACCGCCTAATTGTATTTCGTTCACTAATGCATTAATATTTAATTGCAGTTCATCCAGTTCAGATTTTGTAAGTTCAAAATGTGGGGTTCCATAAATATCGTTAAATAAAACACCATTACATTGAAGCTCTTTCCCGTGTTTTTCAAGGCAAAAAAAGTCGGAGTGAAATCGAATTATTAAACCATCACTTTTTGTATTAGTGTTAAATTGATAAAATTGAAAAGGTGTGTAACAATACATTTGAATTGCATTATATGGATACTCAACCATATCACTTAAGTTGATACCGTTTCCATTTAAGATTATAACGCATGCATAGTATTCATCTTGGTGTGATGAATCAAAGTGATTATTATCAAATGCTTGAATACCTAAAAATATTTTTTTATCATTTTTCTGAAAATCGTTCCCGAAATAATTTGCATTCAATAATTCCATAAAAAACCATTTTTTAATATTTACAGGTGCGAAGGAACTGGCTTTAAGCTTTAATATTAACTTTGCACAAAGATATCAAATGAAAGCAATAATTGTTTCCATAGGAGATGAAATTCTGAATGGCACCACTATCAATACAAATGCTAGTTGGATTGCATCACATATTCAACCCTTAGGAATTGAAATATATGAAATGCTGTCCATTGCCGACCGCACCGAACATATTCTACAAATGCTTGCACGCTATTGCGGAAACACCGAAATTATAATTATTACTGGCGGTTTGGGCCCTACAAAAGATGACATCACCAAAAAAACATTATCCACCTTCTTTAAAAGTGAACTCGTTTTTCATGAGGATATTTACTTACGTTTAAAGGCAGCATTCTTAAAACGCAATATCCCATTTACAGCAAACAATCGAGACCAAGCCATGTATCCTCACAATTGTGCTGTATTACACAACTCATTAGGAACTGCTCAAGGCATGTGGTTTTTGAAAGATAACACCGTAATTGTAAGTCTGCCAGGTGTTCCCTTCGAAATGAAAGGTCTAATGCATGAGCAGGTTATTCCAAGGATTATTAACACATTTAATTTTCCTGCAATTGTTAACCGATATTTTATGACCAGTGGAATTAGTGAAAGTTTTCTCGCTAAACAGCTTGAACCCCTTGAATTGCAGCTGCCTGAGCATATTACCCTTGCCTATCTGCCCACTCCCGGGGTAGTAAAACTAAGGCTCACGGGCAGAGGTGGAAACGAGCAAGAAATAGCTCAAGAACTCGATAAACATGCCGAGCACATGAGGCAAATAGTCGGAAAAGGTATTTATGCCGAAACCTTGATCCCATTGGAGGCTTACATCGGACAACAACTTAGGGCAGCCAAAGCCACATTAAGTACTGCCGAAAGCTGCACTGGCGGCAAGATTGCACATAAAATTACCTTAGTTCCTGGCAGTTCCGACTACTTTAAAGGAAGTATAGTTGCGTATTCAATTGACGTAAAAAAACAACTGTTGCATGTGCCCGAAGCAACTTTATTACAATTTTCGGCAGTTAGTGAGCAAACTACAGCAGCAATGCTTGATGGTTTGTTAGTAACAATGCAGACTGATTATGGAATAGCAGTTACGGGAAACGCAGGCCCCACGGCAGATGGCGGCGAAGACCTTGTTGGAACAATCTATATTGCCGTAGGGTCAAAACATCAAAAAGTAGTGAAAAAATATTTTTTCAACAAGAACCGTGACATTAATATCGAATATGCATCGATGTTTGCGCTGCATGAATTGCGTATACTGTTGACTTCAAACCTTGTTAAAGCATAATAAAGAGAGTATTTTTGCGCAAGTCAAATGCATGGCAGTTGCCGAATTAGCAAAACTGTCGGTTTTCACCAAATTAGCTTAACCTAGCAAGGAAAAAATATGTCGCAAAAAGAATTGATTATGCCCAAACTGGGCGAAAGTATTATGGAGGCCACCATTTTGAAGTGGTTGAAGAAAGAAGGTGATACTGTTCAACTCGATGAAGCAGTGCTGGAAATAGCTACCGACAAGGTAGACAGTGAAGTGCCAACACCTTATGCAGGCACAATAACAAAAATTTTATTTAACGAAGGCGATGTTGTGCAAATAGGCAAAGCAATCGCAATAATTGAAGCATCAGGTGCTGGAAATGGCATCGTTCAGCCTGTTGCAGAAAATATTGTGCAGCAGGAAGTTAAAGTAGAAGCGCCAAAAGAGCAAGTAATTGCAGTAAAAATGGAAACGGCACAACCAATTTCAGGCGACCGCTTTTATTCTCCATTAGTTTTGAATATTGCACGTGAAGAAGGTATTTCAATGTCAGAATTAGAGCGTATGCCTGGAACAGGGAAAGATGATAGAGTTACAAAAGCTGATATTTTAAACTATTTACAAAATAAAGGCACGCAGGAAATTGTTAAAACTGAAGCGCCTCAAATACAAACTCCTGCAGTACAGGAAAAAACAACAACTGTTGTACAAACTGCATCTATAAGCGGCAACAACGAAATTGTTGAGATGGACCGCATGCGTAAGATCATTGCAGACCATATGGTGATGAGTAAAAAAACATCCCCACACGTTACTTCGTATGTTGAAGTAGATATGAGTGCAATTGTAGAATGGCGTAATCGCAACAAAGCAAAATTCGAAAAACGTGAAGGTCAGAAAATAACATTCACACCAATTTTTATTGAAGCATTGGCAAAAGCGATAAAAGATTTTCCAGGCATTAATGTATCGGTTGACGGATATAACATAATTTATAAAAAGGATATTAATATTGGCATGGCAGCAGCTTTACCAACAGGAAATTTAATTGTGCCAGTTATTAAAAATGCAGACCGAATGAATTTAGTCGGATTAACTGCGGCTGTTAACGATTATGCAACTCGTGCAAGAGCTAATAAATTAAAGCCTGATGAAATTCAAGATGGCACATTTACATTAACCAACGTAGGTTCTTTTGGCAGTTTAATGGGAACACCAATTATTAATCAGCCTCAGGTTGCTATTATTGCGGTTGGTGCAATAAAGAAAAAGCCTGTTGTATTAGAAACTGCTCATGGCGATGTAATTGCAATTAGACATATGATGTTTATGAGTATGAGTTACGACCATCGTGTGGTTGACGGAACGCTCGGCGGCAGCTTCCTAAAGCGCGTGTCCGATTATCTTGAAGGATTTGACACAGAACGCGAAATTTAATTATTGATAAAAAGGATATTTATTAAAATGTATATCGAACAACTTTATACGAATTGCCTTGCAGAAGCAGCTTACTATATCGAAAGTGATGGCGAAGCTGTTGTTATTGATCCATTGCGTGAATCTGCTCCCTATTTAGAAAAAGCGGCAAGCAGAAATGCAAAGATTAAATACGTTTTCGAAACACATTTTCACGCAGATTTTGTTTCAGGTCATATCGACTTAGCGAAAAAATCTGGGGCAACTATTATTTATGGCCCTGAAGCAAATACCAGTTATAGTGTAATTAATGCAAAAGATGGTGAAGAATTTGCTGTTGGCAAATTAAAAATTCGTGCATTACATACACCTGGACATACACTCGAATCAACTTGCTATTTGCTGATTGATGAAACAGGAAAAAACCATGCTATTTTTACTGGTGATACTTTATTTGTTGGTGACGTTGGCAGACCCGATTTATTAGATGGCGTAATGACGAAAGAAGTATTAGCTTCAAAAATGTATGACTCGTTAAATAACAAAATAAAACCGTTAGCCGACGATGTAATTGTTTACCCTGCGCATGGTCCTGGAAGTGCTTGCGGAAAAAGTATGGGTAAAGAAACATTTTCAACAATTGGCATTCAAAAGCAAACTAATTATGCCTTACAAGAAATGTCACGCGAAGCATTTATTGCTGCTGTTACAGATGGCTTGTCGGAACCACCTCAGTATTTTTTTGAAGACGCCCGTATCAACAAAACTGGCTATACAGCAATTGAAGATGTAATTTCAAATAATACAAAAGCGCTTGACGTAAATCAATTTGAAGATGCTATAAATACTGGTGCCTTAGTTCTAGATACACGTGTTGCTGATGTTTTTGAAAAAGGATTTATTCCAAATTCCCTGAATATTGGGCTCAATGGAATGTTTGCAGTTTGGGCAGGCACGCTATTAGATATAAACAAACGCTTAATTTTGGTTACCGAACCAGGTATGGAAGCCGAATCGGTGTTGCGACTTGCTCGTGTTGGATACGAAAACGTTGCTGGTTACTTAAACGGTGGCATTACAACATGGTCAGAAGCAGGAAATAAAACTGAAAATGTAACTTCAATATCAGCGGATGACATTCAGCATTACATTGCCGATGATAGTTATGTTATTTTAGATGTTCGTAAACCTTCAGAATTTGAAAGTGAGCATTTAAAGGGCGCTATTAATATTCAATTAAGTGAAATAGCATCGCGTGCAGGCGAACTCAATGCAAACAAAAAATATATTATGCATTGTGCAGCAGGTTATCGAAGCATGATGGCAGCATCTATTTTAAAAGAACATGGATTTAATAATTTTTTAAATGTTTCAGGTGGTTGGACTAGTATTAAAAAAACCGGATTACCAACAATTGTTTCAATACCAGAATTAATTTAATCTATTTATAATAATTAGAACAGCGAAGAATTACTGAATGCGGAAGATAATGTTGATTTTATGTATAGTTAGCTTTTCTACTTCTTGCGGCGACGTAAGAATAGATCAGGCTATCGATCATATTAGTCGCACATGGTCGGTATATAAATATGAAATTGATGGCTACGATCAAACACCATTATTTACCGCTGCATATTCAGCATACAACATCACTTTTACCGATACATCAGATTATACTGAAAACTACACTTTTCTTGGAACACCATTAAGCATAACAGGTATTTATATCTTTAGCGATAAAGGCAATATACTTACATTGTCTGACGAGTTTCAATCTCGTGTTTATAATGTGCTTACACTTAGCAACAATGAAATGACACTTGAAGACAGAAATGCGGAAAACAATCAAGTGTATTATTTCGAGGTTGTTTTATAATCCAATTCACTTTAGCATAAAAAAAACTCAAAACAATTCAACTTTTTATTGTTGAAATGCTTTGAGCTAATTTATCTAAAAAATTTACTTGTCTAAATTAGTTTACAAAAATAATTTAATTGCTGCGTCGTTTAACGTCACCTTTAGCTTCAAATTCTTTGAAAATTGCAGCTGGGTCATATTTTTTTACAGCCTTACCTTTTCTGATAATTTTAATATGGTTAATCATATCGTCTTGGGCAATAGCAATAACTATGTCTTGGCCTTCAACTACGTGGCCAAACACAGCATGCTTGTTATCCAACCAAGCAGTTTCCTTATGTGTAATAAAAAACTGGCTGCCGTTTGTGAATTTACCTGAATTCGCCATCGATAATATTCCAGGACCTGAATGTTTTAAGTCGCTGTGAAATTCATCTTTAAAAGCATAGCCGGGTCCACCGCTGCCGTTACCAACGGGGTCACCACCTTGAATCATAAAATCTGCAATAACACGATGAAATTTTAAACCATCGTAAAATGGTGTGCTAATTGGCTTTGCAGTATTTTCAATCTTACCTTCAGCTAAACCAACAAAATTGGCAACCGTTAGTGGTGCTTTCTGGAACTCAAGAAATAATAAAATATTACCTTTCGTAGTTTGCACTTCGGCGTATAGTCCGTCAGGTAAATGTTTATACTTCTTTTTGTCGCTTTGACCAAATGCAAATGCATGCACCATCAAAATCATCATTAATAATAAACTTGTTTTTTTCATATTGAATTTCTGTTTTTGTTTATGTTGTGTTTGTTGTTAACCATTTTGTTGTTGTTGGAATTCAGGTAGCACCGCAATAAATTGCTTTACTGTATCTTCCAACGATATCCTTGTTACACCTCCCGAGGCATTACGGTGCCCTCCTCCATTAAAGAAATTTCGTGCCAAATATTCAACATTAACCTCGCCTTTCGACCGGAATGAAATTTTTATTTTATCACGATCCTCTGTAAAGAGCACAGCCATCTCAACATCGCGCATAGCTAATGGCAAATTTACGATTCCTTCTTTATCTCCATTATTGAGTTTATACTTTTCTGCCTCCTGCATGGTAATACTCATATAAGCAGCTTTATACGCCGGCAATACAACCATTTTTTCGGCAAGTAAAAATCCTACAAAACGCATTCTATTTTCACCATACTGATTGTAAACAGCATTATGTATTTGTTCTACATTAATTCCTTTAGCCATTAATGTAGCCGCTATTTCGTGCACGCGTGAAGTAGTATTACTAAATTGAAATATTCCAGTATCGAGCGCCATACCTGCATATATGCAAGCAGCCATTTCAGTATCAATTAATGCACCATCATTTGCCATGTGAATAAAATCGAAAACCAATTCAGCCGTTGAACTTGCTTGATCGTTCCATAATTCATAGTCTGCAAAATGGTCAGGTTCTCTGTGATGATCAATCATTACACTCACATAAGGCTTGTTAAGCTTCTTAACATCTTCACCTAATGCCTCTATTCTTTTAATCGCATTAAAATCTAAAAAAAAGATACAATCAGCCCGTGTTAATACTGCAAAGCATGTTTTTGGATTCTTTTGGTGATTAAAACATTTGTCGCTTTGGGACATCCAATTTAAAAAATCAGGGAAATCATCCGGCACAATTACGTCGGCATTATGACCTTTCTTTTCAAAATATAATTTCAATGCAAGCGCCGAACCCACAGCATCTCCATCGGGTCGCACATGTGTCAACAACACTATTCTTCGTGGTTGTTGCAAGTAAGTAAAGAGGAGCCCGATATCTTTCATATTAAATTTAGCACAAAGGTCACCATTTTTTACATTTTTTAAAAATGGCGATAGTTAATTCCTATCTTTGCGCCCGAAAAAACTTATTATATGGCAACAAATAGAACATTTACCATGATTAAACCCGATGCAGTGAGAAAAAATTCGATCGGGGGAATTTTAAAAATGATTAACGAAGCAGGCTTCAAAATTGTAGCTATGAAATTTACAAAGCTAAGCAGCGAGAAAGCTGGTGAATTTTATGCAGTGCATAGCGAGCGACCTTTTTATGGCGAATTAGTTGAGTTCATGAGCTCAGGTGCTATAGTTGCTGCAATTCTTGAAAAAGATAATGCTGTTGAAGATTTCAGAAAATTGATTGGTGCAACTGATCCATCAAAAGCTGATGAAGGTACTATCAGAAAAATTTATGCATCAAGCATTGGAGAAAATGCAGTTCATGGAAGCGACAGTGATGAAAATGCTAACATTGAATGTGATTTCCATTTCAGCAAACTTGAAAGATTTTAATTACACCTAATTTTAATACTTATAATCCGGTTCTAATGAACCGGATTTTTTTTGTCGGTAGAATAATCAATTACATTTCTACACTAATTAATTTGTGCATAATCCAAAATTACTTCGACAAAACAAATAAAAAAACCCGTCACGATTCTTAACGTAACGGGTTAACCAAAACAGGTTTCCAATGACAAAAATATTATTTGGAAACCACTATCTTTCTTATTGAAGTTTCATCTGTTGTGCTTATCTGAAGCAAATATAATCCGTTTGGAATTGCCTTCAAATCAAATGCAAAAATATTTTTTCCCACACTACATAACTCGTTGATTATCATTAAGTTACGGCCTTCAAGGTCTTTAAACTGAATAGAAACCTGCATGTCACTAGGCACCGCAATTTCAACAGCCAAATCGTCAGTAGTTGGGTTAGGGTAAACCTGTATTTCTGACAGGTTATTAGATGTTATTCCAACAACCGAGGTAACCGTTACAACATAGGTTTTGGGAGCATAAGTTACTTGCTCATAAGCCGTATAAGTAACAGGCGAAGTGAAGTTCTGAGCCGCTCCTGAAGTAGGGTCAACATGCTGAGATGTGTAGTCAATAGTAGGCACTAAGCTTGTTACGTCAGTCCCCATAGCTACAAACAATTCAATTGTTCCAGCTGCATCATTAATAATGCCGGTTGCCGGAGGTGAAGCCAAGTTAAAGGCAATTATGCTATTAGGGTAGGTTGTTACAAAACCTTCAATATCGTTACGGTCTCTAGGAATCAATTTCCAGTTACCGAAGCTGTAATACATAGCACCTTGAATATAAGTAAGTGATTCACCAAGTGTAAGTTCACCAGTTGCGAACTCAAAAGGTAATTCATAACTGTAATCATCGCAACGCATACCGAGTTCTGGTGTATTGGTAAGATTTACCCTCCATTCGCCAAAAGCCCCACCGGCTGCAGCATCGGCATTGGTTGAAGTAACAAAAGCGTTATCGAATTTTACCAACATGCCTTCATACGGTTCGGTTGCTGCATATAATTTAGCATCAACATCTAATGGATTAACTCCAGTAACAAAAGCTGGGAGCGAATTAATTTGAGAAACCAATGTATAAGTGATATTAGAAAGCTTGGTTACGCCAAACTCTTCTATTACTTTACCAGATGTTATTAGGATTTTGTCGCCGCGGAATAAAATATCCGTTCCGTCGCCTGGTGAAGATTTAATAAAAATGCCTTCGTAAGGGCCACTTCCTTCTTGCACTGCAACTAAGCCGAGATCGTAAGTGCGGGATGTTGACGTTACAATTGCTTCAATATTCATACTTGCAATACTATCATTTGCCCATATTGATGTGCCTGAAGCGAAAGGTGTATTTTGAATTTGTACAATTGAGTTGATGCCGCCATCATACACTATATATGATATTGGTGAAGAAGGAACTGGATTTTGTATTGCGTTACCTTCGTCATCAATCGCCTCAAGATAAAAATTCACATAGAAGCTATCAATTCCAGGTCCTGGTATTTCAGCTTCCCACGTTGAACCACCAATGTTTGTCATTGTTTGCAAGTTCCAATCTATACTGCCTAAACCATAACTATAATACATATTAGCCGAGGCTACAGTGCCGTCAATATCAATAATATTTGCTGAAATAGTAACTGTTTCAGAAGAAGTAGCAACTACAGGAGTCCTGGTAATTTCACTAATAATTGGCGGTGAAGCTAATGAAGGACCAATATCTGACAATAATAATGGAGCAATGCCGTATTGTGTTTCAGCTGTAAATTCTAAAATTACACCACGCACATAGGCAAGTTTTGTTCCTATTGCAGGCGGCGTATAAGCATCAGGTGTGTTAGACTCACCAGCTGCACCACCAGCCCAAAGGTTACATTCATCGTCGTAAGTATCGTTGCGGAAATGACCGCTCACATCGCGAATCTGAATTTTATTGCCAGCATCATCTTGCAAATACCAGAACCAACGCAAACCAGAAGGGACAACATCAGTTACATATACGTTTATAAATTCAACATATTTGCCTTCATATTTTTCTCCATCAATAGTATTAATTACTTGTCCACCAGCGCCATCACTTACCATAAATTCGGAAATAGCGCGTGTATCTGCTAATGGCATAGATGAAAATCCAACAATTTCAGATTCTACAGGCAACAACCAAAACTGAGTATTTCCCTCAAAGGTGTTAACAATACCAGTGCATTCAACAATATTTCCAACCTGAAAATTATCTACAAATAAGGTAGCATCGTTAAGGCTTTCGAGGTCTGTCCAGCCAATTGCCGGCCAATCTATCAATACGTGTACACCTGCAAATTGATCAGCATCAGGGTCCTGAAGAAAGGTTCCCATGCGGCTTCCTGAGCTGGAAAGGGCATAATCACAAGGGTTTAAAGTTACTATACCTTGAATTCTAACAGTGTCGCCGTCGTAAGCTGATAAATCGTCACCTGCGCCAAGTGCGGCATCATCTTTAAACTGGATATTCGTAATTTCTACCAACGGATATTGTGCCGAGGCTGTTAATGCAGCCATAGTAGCGGCTAAAACGAAAGTAAGCTTTTTCATTAAATACATTTGGGGATAAAGGTAATGAAACCGATATCCCCAAGGAAGAATTTTAGCTTAATTAATCGTTAAAAAGAATATGTCATACCTGTTTGGAATGAAGGAAAAATTGACAAATTCGCTATATCTGTAGATGTTGCTATTCCACGTAATGTAATTTCGAGTGGAAAATCTTTTCCATTTATTTTTTGAAAGTCGTAGCCAATACCAACTCCAGCCATTGGCATGAAACCGCTGTGAGCTTCAGAGCTAAGGATACTTCCTTTAGCATTGTCGGCTGGTGCACTTGCAGGAGCTTGCTCTAACATTTGCGCATAACCTGGTGCTCCGAAAACACTTAAAGTTAAACCATGACGGTATGTAATATTATAGTTAAATTCCAAATTACCAAAAACACTCAATGTTGAAGCTTCATTTTGAAACATACCTATTGTAGGAATCATAACAAACTGCCTGTCACTAACGCGTGAACCTTTGCAGCCACTTTTTTCCATTTTAGTCCATGATAAGTTTATCTCAGTTCCGATTGCGAAACCTGGATTAACCACATTGTAACCAAAATAGTAAAGATTAATAGGATTGTGATCCTTACGGTATGGTGATTTACCAAGACCATTTTCAGCCGAAACTGAAGTCGAAACCAATAATAAGGCTCCAATTCCTAAAAATACTATTAAATTTTTAACTGCTGACATAAAGTTCATTATCCTGTTTTTCGAATTAAGTTGCAAAATTAGTGCTAATAATTGTAAATAGGTCAAATTTGAAGTAATCCACCCCAAATTAAAGATTAATTAACAAATAGCCCTAAAATCTGACGCAAAGGTACGCTTTAACTGTGGTGCGGTGTTTCCAAATTATCCACACCATACCCCACATATTGCCCTATTTATCAACAAGTTAGTCAGCACTTTAAGCCAACTAACTCAATAATAACATCTATTTAATACAATCTTAATTTAAGCTTAAAGGTTCATTTTTAGGGTAGGTAATATCAAACGACAAATTGTATGTCTTCTTATCTTTTGCTTTTACATTTTCGCGCCACGTTACAATTCCCGTAAGCTCATCAAGTTCTGCGCCTGTCTTGTTTATTAGTTCTACTTTGATGTTTTCTTTTTGTGAAACGGGAATATGGTCCTTTATAATCACTTCAATCGTAATTGCTTTAGCATTACGAACAACAATTTCGAACGTCATCGATTTCTTACTGTTGGACCCTAGTAGTTTTTCGGATGATTTATCTGTCAACATGGTGCGCTTAACTTCTATTGATTGGTCACGACCGAGCGACAATGATAAAGTATCTGCTAAACTCATTGGGTTGATATTAGTTTTTCCAACGTAGGTGTTATTAAAATAAATATTGGCATTTCCAGGTAATAAATTTAATGACTCCCAGTCGGTAACACGCGCAATTAAAAATGCAGTTTGTTCTACTTTCGGAACAATTAGATAATTGTAAACCGTAGGTAATTGAGTGGTTTTTAAGGCAACTATATGCCCCTTTCCATCGGTTGGAATTGAATACTTAAGTGCGATATCAAATTCTACATTAGCAATTGTTTGCACTTGAGTGGTATAATTGGCTGATGTTACTGCTTTAATTTCTTCCTTTTCTTTTTTATCATCAAGATAAATATCTAAAGATTCTGATTGAGCAGAAGGTTGGGCGCCCAATGATTCTTTAAAATCATTTTGGTAATACTGAGCATAATTTCCTAAATACCATGCTGTTATTTCAGGTAAATTATTTCCCATAGTAGGGTTGCCTGTTGAGCAAGTTAACTTAACATCTTTCCAATCAATACCACTAGTTTGCCAAATATTTGCTTTGTAGGCAATGTCTATTGGTTTGGCAATGTCGCTTGCGCGGATGTCGTAAGTTGCATACCAGCCGGCGTTATAGGTTACATAATTTACTTCCACTTTAGCCGCTACTGCTGCGTCAGCCAAAACAGTCATAATAATTTGAGGAACTGGCTTATTAGGTTGTTGTAATGATGATTGTTGATTGAGATAATTTTGTAATTCATACACTCGCGCTTGCATTTGGCTGCGTATTATGTTGAGGTAATATTCTTTCTTTTCAACATTTAATAATTCCACATAAATTTCATTCAATTTTTTATCGTAATACTCAACACTTTGCTGAATTAAAGCCAGCGAATCGCTGCCTGCTCCTTTGTATAAAGTATTATTCAACATCATTTGCTTTTGCACATTTAACACTTCTCTCCTATTATAAAACACACGTAAGTCGTAATCTAATTCAACAATAGAATCCTGCACCGATTTAATTTTTTTCTGTGTTTCGTTTAGGCCTAATATGCTTGGCGTTGGTTCTGGATAAAACAATCGGTATTGAATGTCCAAAATAGCAAATTCACCTTTGCCACCACCTTGAACTGAGTTGGCGTCGAGACTTGCAGATAAGCCTTGTATAACGATGTCGGAAGTTCCTTTAGGGAGCGAAACTGAAGCAGTATGAAAAAGCTGTGCTCCGTTTAAAAAAACCGTAGCCTTATCTACAGGCGCTTCAACTATTATTTGTTTTTGTGCGTTTACCTGCAATCCTGCGAGCGTTAAGCATAGCATTATGATTAGTTTCATTGTATAAGTTTTGCAGTAGGATGCTTTACAATTGTAAATTCCATAACTACTGCACAAAAATCTTTGTAAAATTGTTTAGGCAACGCAACTACACAATTAATATCAATACTGCTCAATTGAATCCAGTATAAGCATTGAAAGTAACATCCTCTTATAGTTTGTAATAATCTCTAATATTTCAAGCCGCTACAGGCTATTTTCAAATTGTTCGGTATTGAGTTAAACCCAACTAAATCAATAGGTTGATTTGTTTACTAATGCCTAATGATTAATTTTCGTTCAAACAATCAAGGGCAAAAAAAAGGCGCAGTTTATCACTGCGCCTAAATAACATAACTTAATTGCTAAGTCGAGGACAAGATATAAAATGCATGAATAACACCTGGTATCCAACCTAATATTGTAAAAAGGATATTCCATAAAGTTGGTGTACCTAAATCAGTGTAAATTGCCACAGCTAACGGTGGTAACAATACAGCTAAAATATACAATCCAATAGATGCTTCGGCAGCATTAAATGCTTTCGCAGCATTTGCATCAGCTACTGCTAATTGTATCAAGTTTGTCTTTTCACGAGCAGAAAGTTTTTCAAACTCTTGCTTAAGGACGTCAGCGGTTTCGTAATTTAGTGTGCCAGCTAATTCGAATACGGATTCTGCCGTTGGTTTTTGCTGCTCAGGATTACCTGCAAAAACTGCCATAGATGTTATAGATAACAACAATGCACTCATTAAAAATCTCAAATTTTTCATATAAAAAGGGGTTTATTTGACGTCAAGATACAACATTAATTATGATTATTACCCTTTTAAATAATATTAAGTAAAACTAACGTATACCTAAACAAGCAAAAAGGTACATTTTGGACCTATCTACTTAATGCCAGCTTATAAACCTTAAGCACACGGTCACGAGCAAAGGCATGATCAACAATAGGCGTTGGGTAACTCAGTTCATCTAATTCCGGAATCCATTTCCTTATATACAAAAGCTTAGGGTCAAATTTTATGGTTTGTGACTGTGGATTAAATATGCGGAAATAAGGAGCGGCATCAACACCGCAACCAGCAGCCCACTGCCATCCTCCATTATTACTTGCTAAATCGAAATCCAATAATTTTTTTGCGAAGTAGGCTTCCCCCCAACGCCAGTCGATGAGCAAATCTTTAGTTAAAAAACTGGAGACAATCATCCGCACGCGATTATGCATAAAACCAGTTGCGTTAAGCTCTCGCATACCAGCATCCACAATTGGAAATCCGGTTTTACCTTGACACCACGCATTAAATTCTGATTCGTTATTTCGCCAAACAATACGATCGTATTCTGGCCTGAACGAATTAGTTATAACATGCGGAAAATGTGCTAATATCATTTGATAAAATTCGCGCCAAATTAATTCATTAAAATACTTTTCATTTAGTGGCATAGCAATAGCCGCTAATTTACGGATGCTTATAGTGCCAAATCGCAAGTGAATACTAAGCCGAGTAGTACCATTAACGGATGGAATATCGCGAGTATTATGATAATGTTTTACAATATCTGTGTTTATTTCGGAGCTGGGAATTTGTATTAATGATGGGGTAAAACCAATTTCCGATAATGATATTTCATTTAATGGCTCCGTTTTATACAATCTATTGAAATATTTTTCAGATGGATAACCTTGCAAATCTTTTTCTGTTAATTTCAACTTCCATTTTCTGCTGAATGGCGTATAAACATTATAAGGCTTGCCATCATCTTTTAAGACATCATTTTTTTCAAAAATAACCTGGTCTTTAAAAGTTAAAAATGGAATCTCATTTGCTTCAAGTAATAATTGCACTTGTTTGTCACGCTGTAAAGCGTAGGGTTCAAAATCGCGATTAGTGTAAACAGATTGAATATCGTATTTATCTATCAGTTGTTTCCAAACAGCTAAAGGTTCGCCATATTCAATTAACAAATCGCTTTTAAGTTTGCGTAATTGACTGCGTAATTGACTGACGGTGTTAAAAATAAAATTTACGCGGGCATCCGATTTATCTTCCAATTCATCGAGAATTAATTTATCGAAAATAAATAACGGTAACACATTGTTATATGCTGATAATGCTTGAAATAATGCAGCATTATCTATTAAACGCAAATCGCGCCTGAACCAGTGAATGGTAATTTGTGGTTTCAATAAAATCAATTTATTAATTGGTAATTAGCACAAATTAGGATAAAATTAGAGACTTTAAATTTGTTAACAACTTGCGACTGAAATTGTTCAAATAGCTGCTATCCTGAAACTGTGCAACAAATTTAATTCCGTGGATGGCATTTGTAAGAAATACCTCATCGGCGCCTAACACTTCTGAAACAGTCATATTAATGCGTGCTATTGCAATATTAAGACTTGCAGCATTATCGCAAATAAAATCTTGCATTGTTCCCTCTATACCTCCATTGCGCGGCACTGTTGTATATACTGAATTATTTTTAACAATAAAGATATTGGAGCTGATTGCATCTGCCACAAAGCCCTCGGTATTTAGTAAAATAACATCATCTTTTTGGTGAAGGGCCGCAAAATTAGCTGCCAATACATAAGGAATTGCATTTGCTGTTTTGCATCCTGAAATTGGATGTATTAAACGCTGTATTTCATCATAAATGCCAAGTGTAATTCCGTTTTGGTCCCATTCGAGCGGAGGCGTTGCAAGCTCGAATATTTCTACCAATAAATCAGGTTCATTAGACTCTGGTTGATAAAGGCCACCACCAGAGCGCCAGACCGTTATTTTACATCTTGCGTTAGTAATTTGCCATTTAGTGCATAATGTGGCAATTATGTTTTCAAAAAAATCGGCATCCCAATTATCAGGTATTTTTATACCGAGCAGCTGCATACCTTTTAATAACCTTGCTAAATTATATTTGATGAGCGGTGCATTGCGGTTTATTACTAAACAACTTTCAAATAAACCATCGCCATATTTAAATGCGCGATTATTTGCAGAAACAACAAATTCGTTACGATGTATATAATCGTTATTAAAATAAATCATAGTTGGATCAATGTGAATGAACGTTCATTTATAATACCATTTCTGGAATATCCCCCTCCACCACTAAACGACCTTCTGTTTTTGCAATTATATCCTCAACCGAAACACCTGGTGCACGTTCAAGCAATTTAAAACCTTCGGGAGTTACATCAAATACGCCAAGTTCGGTAACTACTTTTTTAACAACACCTAATCCTGTAATTGGCAACGAACAACGCTTAAGCAGTTTGCTTTCTCCAGCCTTATTTACATGTTGCATTGCAACGATAATATTTTTTGCACTTGCTACCAAATCCATTGCGCCACCCATTCCTTTAACCATTTTTCCGGGAATTTTCCAGTTGGCGATATCACCATTATCTGCAACTTCCATTGCACCTAATACTGTTAAATCAACTTTACCTGCTCGGATCATCCCGAAACTAAGTGCACTATCGAAAAAGGCTGAGCCTGCAAGTGTTGTTATTGTTTGTTTACCAGCATTAATTAAATCTGGGTCAACTTCACCTTCAGTTGGAAATGGACCCATCCCTAATAATCCATTTTCACTTTGCAGTGTTACAGAAATGCCTTCGGGAATATAATTGGCGACTAAAGTTGGAATACCGATACCTAAATTTACATAATATCCATCCTTTAATTCTCTGGAAATGCGTTTCGCAATTTGATTTTTATCTAACATGATTGGTTGGTTATTAAATTAAGTTCTAACTGTTTTTTGCTCAATACGTTTTTCATAATTCACACCTTGAAATATGCGGTGAACGTAAATTCCTGGCGTATGAATTTGGTTCGGGTCAAGCTCACCTGCAGGCACTAACTCTTCCACTTCTGCAATTGTAATTTTTCCGCCCATTGCCATCAACGGATTAAAATTGCGTGCTGTAGCTTTAAAAATCAAATTGCCATGTGTATCACCTTTCCAGGCTTTTACAATGGCAAAATCTGCTTCAAAAGCGTATTCTAACAAATATGTTTTACCATTAAACACGCGCGTTTCTTTTCCATCTGCTACTTCGGTACCTACACCAGCTGGTGTAAAAATTGCAGGCATGCCATACCCTGCTGCCATGCATCGTGTAGCTAAGGTACCTTGCGGAATTAGTTCCACTTCCAACTCACCACTTAATAATTGGCGTTCAAATTCTGCATTTTCGCCAACATAGCTAGCAATCATTTTTTTTACCTGACGTTGTTGTAACATTAAACCAATTCCGAAATCATCAACTCCAGCATTGTTCGAAATACAAGTTAAGTTTTTTGTTCCTTGTTTCACTAATGCATTAATACAATTTTCGGGGATGCCACATAAGCCAAATCCGCCTAACATAATAGTTGCACCATCAAATATATCTTGAATGGCAACTTCGGCGTTACTTACTATTTTGTTCATTTGTAGTTGATTTTTTAACTTTTAATTGTTTACTCTCCATAATATTCAGTTGCTCAACAACTTTAGTGTAAATATGATTCATCAACACAGGATCATTGGCATAATATTTAAAACTACTATTGTATTTTTCTGCCTCAACCTGATGCATACTAAAAATTGTAGCGTAATAAGTTTTTAACCTAACATCGGTAGGTATCGTGTCTTTTTTGTTCTCTTGCGCCCAAGCTTCGGCTAAATGCACATCAGTCATGATGCTTATCATTTGTTCCACACTCAAGACTGAATCGGGCACGCTGTTTAGCATGGCCTCATCTACTTCAAACTCGCTTTTAGGTTTGCAGGCACTCGCAAGCACTAATAACACAGCAATAAAAATTGTAGTTAGCCTCATTATGCGAAAAGCATTTATTTTTGCGCTAAGTTAGCCAACTATGAGCAATTTTGAAGATATCAGCAGGTTCTTAACCGAAAAAAATGTGTGCCTCGTGGCAGTGTCTAAAACCCAGCCTGTTGAAGCAATTCAAGCACTTTATGGCAAATTACAACGCGATTTTGGTGAAAACCGGGTGCAAGAGCTGCGCGATAAACAAGCTGCACTGCCGAAAGATATCCATTGGCACTTGATTGGACATCTTCAAACTAACAAAGTAAAATACATTGCAGAATGGATTTATATGATTCACTCAATAGATAGTTTAGAATTATTACAGGAAATTAATAAGCAAGCTGCAAAATACAATCGCGTAATTCCGTGTTTATTGCAAACGTATATTGCTACTGAGGATACAAAATTCGGAATGGATCAACAGGAGATTATAAACTTATTAGAGAGCGCATCTTTCAAAGGAATGAACAACGTTGCTATTTATGGATTAATGGGCATGGCTACAAACACAATAGATGTGCATCAAATTAGAACAGAATTCAACTATTTAAAATCATTATATGATAAATTAAAGGCAACGTATTTTGCTACCTCAACTATTTTTACCGAAATTTCGATGGGCATGAGTGGCGATTATCAAATTGCAGTTGAATCGGGCTCAACAATGGTGCGCATTGGGAGTTTGTTATTTGGTGAAAGAACAAATCAATAATGAAATCAAACATAAATAATATAATCCCGTTTATTAACAAAACTAATAATCGAATAGCAAGTCAGCATATGCACTACAAAACTATCTTCAATTTATTTTTATTATCTATCGCCATTTCTTCTTGTGCAACTATGCCAGTTAAAGGTGATTTCACAGCAACTACAACACCGCCTCCACCAGACTACGCGCAAACAGCGTATTGGAGTGCATTGCCTGATAAAAAAGATTCAGCGGATCATATTCCAGCTAATTCAACTATCTTGTTAACGGACGGACAACAATCTGCTGAAGTAGATGTATTTTATATTTATCCAACACATTTTTTTTCTCGGAAAGAATGGAATGCTGATGTAAATGATGAAAAACTGAATCGCGTTGTTGATACCCGCTCAGTTTATCATCAAGCGAGTGTTTTTAACGGCAGTTGTAAAGTGTACATCCCCAGATACCGACAAGCAGCATTTAATGCCTATTTTTCGTTGGATAATCCCGATGCATTGAAAGCATTTGAATTGGCATATGAAGATGTAAAAACTGCCTTTCAATATTATTTAGATCATTACAATAATGGTCGCCCAATAATTATTGCAAGTCATAGTCAGGGCACCACGCATGCAAAATGGCTGCTCCGCGATTTTTTTGATGGTAAACCTTTGCAACAACAATTAGTGTGTGCATATTTAATTGGCATGCCTGTATACACTTACGATTTCACTAATATTTCGCCTTGCAAATACGCAGGTGAAACTGGCTGCTTTGTAAGTTGGAGAAGCTATTTGGAAGGTGCTGAACCCAAGGCAAAAATGCAGATTCCTGATAGCGACAAAGTTGTGGTGCATAACCCGATAACTTTTACAAGTGAAAGTGGTATTGCAAAGGCCAATTTAAATTCTGGTGGACTTGGGCGCGATGGAGAAACTATTTATCCAAGTGTTTGCGCTGCTCAAATTCACGGTGATATTGTTTGGGTATCAAAACCAGATATTCCTGGTAAATTATTTGTCCCCAAAAATTTACATCCTGCAGATTACAATTTATACTGGATTGGAATTAGAGAAAATGTAGCATTGCGAATTAGCAATTATCAAAAAGAATAAATCTTACTTTAACTAATTGGTAATTGTGAAATTTATTTACCTAAAATTTTAATACATTAATTGATTGAGGCAAGATGGAAATCGAAACAGGTGTTGTTCCAATGAATTCTCCATCAACATCAATATAAATTGGCGGTTCGCTATCAATTTTTATATTTTTACCACGATAGGTGCTCACCGATTTCACTTTAACATGAGCGCCACTTTGAAGCTTTGGCAAATTAACAACCATTTGCCATTTGCGCATGCTGCCGATAATTGTCATGTCGAGTAAACCATCGTCAAAAACTGCATCAGGCAATTGTTTTAATCCTCCGCCATTAAATTTACAAATACCAGCTGCAACCGATAATGCAGGTTGTTTGGTAGTGCTATCATCCACAGTAATTGTAAGTGAAGTATGCTTATAAATAAACAGTGATTTTAGTATTGAAAGTTGGTATTGCAATTTAGTGCCTTTTAACCATCCTTTACTTTCATAAATATTTTTTGCCACGTGGCCTTCAAAACCTAAACCGGCAATATTAATAAAATAACGCTGTGCAATTTGATTTCCACTTTTATACGAAACCAGACCAGCATCATGTAAAAAAGTTTCGTTGCGTATTATGGCTTTCGGAATATCGCTAACCGATTTAAATGCGCCAATTGTTCTAACCCAATCGTTTCCAGTGCCAGCGGGTAACATGGCTACTGTGATTGTTTTAGTATCAATTTGTGCGGAAAAAATACCGTTAATAACATCATTTGCAGTGCCATCTCCGCCAATAATCATAAAATGCGTATACCCTTCTCCCACTGCCTTTTTTACCAAAATGCTAGCGTGGTCGATGTATTCGGTTACCACTGCATCATGCACAATATTGTTTGTTGCTAAATATGGTAAAATTTTGTTCCATAACTTAGGCGCATATTTTCCTCCAGAAACTGGATTAATTATTACAAACCATTTTTTATTCATAGTATATGCTTTCAAAATCAGAATTTCGTCAACAAGCTCATGTAATCGTGGATTGGATTGCCGATTACCTCGACAATATTGAAAAATTTCCTGTTAAATCACAAATCAGCCCTGGTGCAATAAAGGCACAAATTTATGAATCGGCACCAAATGCAGGTGAATCGATGGATATAATTTTTCGCGATTTCACCACAATTATTCCGCCTGGCATAACGCATTGGCAGCATCCGGGCTTCATGGCCTTATTTCCAAGCAATAGTAGTTTTGAAAGTGTGCTGGCAGAAATGCTCACAGCAGGATTAGGTGTTAATGCAATGGTGTGGGAAACATCGCCAGCGGCAACTGAATTAGAAGAAAAAATGATGGAATGGGTGCGCGATGCCTTTGGTATTCCTAAAAACTGGAAAGGCGTTATACACGATACCGCTTCAACATCTACATTAACTGCAATTATAACTGCACGCGAAAAATTTAGTCAATTTAGCATCAACAATGCAGGTTTTTCCGATTATACTCAACTTACAATGTATTGTTCTGACCAAACACATTACTCCATCGAAAAAGGCGCCAAAGCTGCTGGAATTGGTTTAGCGCATGTGGTCAAAATTCCAACTGACTGCAATTATGCATTGGATGCAACATTACTCGAAGCTAAAATAATAGAAGACCTTACTGCTGGCAAACAACCATTTATGGTGATAGCAGCATTAGGCACAACTAGCTCCTTAGCATTTGATCCAATTGATAAAATTGGTGCTATCTGTAAAAAATTCAACTTATGGTTACATATTGACGCGGCCTATGCTGGTTCTGGATTTATTTTAGATGAATACAAGCACTACCTAAGTGGCATTGAACTAGCCGATAGTTATGTTTTTAATGCCCATAAATGGCTATTTACTAATTTCGATTGTTCACTTTATTTTATGCGTGATGCACAATTGCTAATTAATACGTTTTCATCAAACCCCGATTACTTAAAACGCACAATTGATGAAGTTACCAATTTTAAAGATTGGGGTTTACCGCTTGGAAGAAGATTTCGTGCGTTAAAGTTATGGTTTCTGTTTCGTGGTTACGGATTAGATGGCATTCGAGAAAAACTGAGACAACATATTGCCTTAGCAAATTATTTTTATGCAACTATAACTAAAAATCCAGATTGGGAAATTATGGCACCGTTTGTAATGAATGTAATTTGTTTGCGATACCATCCACAGTCAATTAATGAATCGAATAACTTGGATGCTGTGAACGAGCAAATAGTTAAGATAATTAATACGCAAGGTGATTTCTTTTTATCAGGCACGAAATTGCGCGGTATTTATGTAATAAGGGTAGTAATTGGTCAAACAAATGTAGCAGAAACACATGTAAATGCTTTGTTACAAGTACTTACAGCAGCAACAAAAAATGAAAAATTATTGCCGTATTAAAAACGATTAACTAATAGATTTAATAGCATTTAATAATGCTTCGCGTTGTATTTCAAGGTTCAATCTTTTAGATGTATCCATGGTTTTGAAACGTAAAACTGACCACCACTTTTTAAAGTCGTAATAATAAAAATAGGCAATATTTCCAGCTATAGGGAATGATATTAAGAAAATGAATGCAGAAAGCAAACTTCCTAAAATTGCGTAAACAATAAGCATAAAAATGAGGTAGAAAATGGGGAAAACGATAAGTCCAATTACATATTTCCCTGAGCTCCAAAAAATGGAACGTTTTAATTTACGCTCAACATACATTTGCGGAATGCGATAAGGAACAAAATTGACTATCAACCCAAATAAAAATATCGGAAATAAAATTAAAAAATACAATGCCATAAAAATTAAAGCAAATGGCGATTGCCTAACCTTGTCGAAAGTATTTTCTCTGAAATGAGATGCTGCTATATTTTGTTTATACGATTTAAAATCATGGGTCAAACTTTTCATTTGCGCTTGATTTTCGATATTCAATTTTTCGAGCATTGGTGTAATAGATTTCAATGCATTAAACCTGCTTAATGGCTCGTACCTTTCTCCAGCAGAAATTACTTGGTTGCGCGCATAAAACTCCGCCATTTCGATTATTTCGTGATGTAACGGACCATGCTCAACATGCGTGCTTACAGCCTTCATGCCCGTTTCAATTTCATCCTTTAGATGATTAATTGCCAAAGCAGGATTGGCTTTATATTGTTCGTTATACTTTTTAAGTAGAATTGGTTTACCAAAATTTACGAACTGCCATTTTTTGAAACTTTCTGCTCCTGTATAATCTATGCCAACCGGAATAATATGCACATCTAATTCAAAATTATGTCGCTCTTCGGCCTTAAATGCAATTCTACAAATTCCTTTTTTTAGGGGACGAATATGGATTTCGTTAATACAATTTCCTTCAGGATAAATACCCAGCATGGTGTTAGCAGCCAATAAGTCGGTGCAGGCATCAAATGTGGGTTGATTCATCGCTTTTGTATCTACGCCGTCATGCTCGCGCCAAACAGGTAGCATATGAAAGAAATAAAAAATTTTAGCAAACATGGGCTTGCTAAATGCATCACCCCTTGCTATTTGCCACACCTGGGTACTTTCGGTATTAACAAAGGCAAGACTATCCATAAATGCATTTCGATGGTTGATAGCAAAAATCACTGGTTTATCTATCGGCACATTTTCCCACCCATTCACTTGAAATTTGCTATAATAAAATCTGTAGGGTATAGAAATTAACAATGGTTGTATTAACCAGTAACCTTTACTGTAAGGTTTCAGCATGCTACCCTTAAAATCGATTGTAGATTGCTTCGCGAATACTTTCTTTGTTATTTCCCAGTTGAGCATAAAAACCGTGCAAACTTATCATTTTTATCTGTTAGCTGCACGTTTTGCCGCCATTCGAGACCAAATAGTGGCCACCAAAAAACCAGTTACGAGGTCCCAAATACCCCACCAACCCGCAACAACAGCCATTCCGCCCATGCCGTTAAAGAATGTGAATATTATTATAAGTCCCAATGCCGCATTGTGAATACCAGTTTCAATGGCAAGGCATTTTTTATCTTCAAAGTTAAGCCTAAACAGTTTCCCCATGCCGTATCCAGCCATCATTGCCAAGCCGTTATGCAGTAATACGAGGAGGAATATCATGCCGATGATATCCATAAAAATAGTATAATTTTTCAGGAATGCGAATACAATAAAACATAAGAAAATTACTACAGATAGCAACTGAATTGGCTTTAGAATTTTTTTTGTAAACCCTGGGAATTTGTAATTTATAAACATGCCTACAAGTAATGGAATTCCGAGAATTACCACTATGGTGGTGAATAATTGAGTTGGTTCAACACTAATAGATTCCATAAGTTGCGCTGTAGGTGGATATAAACTCCCATAAAAGGCAAAATTAAGCGGTGTCATAATTGGTGCTAACAAAGTGGAAGTTGCAGTAAGTGTAACAGAAAGCGCTACATTGCCTTTTGCCAATGATGATAAAAAATTACTCATGTTACCTCCCGGACAAGCACCGAGTAAAAAAACACCCAATGCAATGCTAGGACATGGCTTTAAGATAATTACAATAAGATAAGTTAAAAATGGTAAAACGAGGTATTGGCTGGCAATTCCAACCAACGATTTTTTTGGATATTGCCATAAACGTTTAAAATGTTCAACTTTAAGATCTAACGCGATTCCAAACATCAAAAATGCAAGTAGCATGTTTAGTAAAAACATATTCTCACTGCTGAAATTAAGTTGCAGGGCGTCGACCGATTCGCACATAGGTAATGATTTTCGATGCAATATAGTTGAAAATGCCCACCTTTTTAAATGGCGATATTCAACTAACTTTGCAGCAAAAGGTAAAGGTGAAGCTATTTCCGGGAGATATTACTCAAGTAATTGAATTTGACAAAGTGTTGGGCGAAGTATTGAAGTATTGCGATAGTGAGCTTGGTGCCGACCGTGTTCAAAAAGTTAGGCCATTAGACAAATTTGATGAGGTAAAGAAGATATTGCTGCAAACCAGCGAAATGAGTGTATTGCTGCAATTTGAAGAGCATTTTCCGCATGATAAAATTTACGACATTCGTGAAATAACCCATGTAATGACTATTGAAAATTACGTGCTGAACGAATTGCAATTAAATGAAGTAAAAAAAGTAGCATTGTTAATCGGAGCCATGTTGCGATTTTTTAGCACTAAAAATGAGAAGTATCCTATTTTATTTAGTCTGTTTAGCAATTTGGTTTACGAAGTTGCAATTGCGAATGAAATTAAGAAAGTAATAAACGATGAGGGTGCCATTCGCCAAGATGCATCGTCAGAATTAATTCGAATACGTAAAGAAAAAGATCAAAGTGTGCGTGCACTCGGCAAAGTATTTAACACTGCATTAATTAAATACCGACAAGCAGGATTCTTGAGCGAAGTTGAAGAAAGTATGCGCAATGGCAGAAGAGTGCTTGGCGTATTGAGTGAGTATAAACGTAAACTAAGTGGTATTATTCACGATGAAAGCGATACCGGAAAAACCGTATTTATGGAGCCGGAAGCAGTTGTAAATATTCAAAATGAAATCTTCGAATTAGAAAGAGAAGAAAAGCGAGAAATTTTTAAAATATTAAAAACATTAACAGCTGTAATTGCACCTTATGCGTTGCATTTAGAAAAATATCAGCATATTTTAGGTATTATAGATTTTACAAGAGCGAAAGCTAAATATGCATTAGAAATACATGCCAATATGCCTATGCTTGAAAAGGCACCTGTAATTTGTTTGTATCATGCCTTTCATCCAGTATTATTATTATTAAACAAAAAACATAAGAAGCCTATTGTGCCGCTTGATGTTGAATTAGACAGTAACAATCGCATTTTAATTATTTCAGGACCAAATGCAGGAGGTAAATCTGTTGCGATGAAAACAATTGGCTTATTGCAATACATGACACAATGCGGATTATTAATACCAGCTGCTGAAAATTCGCGAATCGGAATTATGCAAAATATTTTTTGTGATATTGGTGATACGCAATCGTTAGAAGATGAATTATCTACCTATTCATCTAGATTAATTAAAATTAAATATTTCTTACAACATAGCAACAAGGATACCCTAATTTTAATTGATGAATTTGGAACTGGCACTGACCCAGTTATGGGCGGAGCTATTGCCGAAGCATCGCTAAAAGCTTTGAATGAAAAGAAGATTTTCGGAGTAGTAACAACGCATTATGCCAACCTTAAAGCATTTGCTGCGAATAATATTGGCGTATTTAACGGCAGCATGTTATATGACGAACAGGAATTAAAGCCACGCTATAAACTCGAAACCGGAAAACCAGGAAGCTCGTATGCATTTGAACTAGCCAAAAAATCGGATTTGCCACCTCAATTAATAGATGAAGCACGCAAATTAATAAGTAAAGAACATATTCGTTTTGAGGAATTGTTGAAAAATGTAAGAGTTGAAAAGGAACATATTAGGCTTCGCGATAAAGAGGTAAATAAAAAAGAGGAAGATTTAAAAAAGAAAGAAAAAGATTTAGAATTAGCATTCGAAAAAGCGAGAGAGAAGCAAGAACGTTATAATTTAAAAAAACTAGAGAAAGAAGACGATACTATTCGCAAAATGGAAGCAGAATTCAGGGCAATGTTAGCCTCGTTAAAATCTGTCAGCCAACAAGATATTCCTGTTTCAGAAAAAGAACTAGCAAAAGAAAAATTGCGCCAATTTATAAATACTCAAAAGAAATCAACTTTTGGCGAGCGTAAGAAAGTGCAACAGCATCAACAAATAAATTTTGAACGCGGCGAGATTAAAATAGGTGGATTAGTTAAAATGATTTCTGGCAGCGAAATCGGCGTTTTGCAATCAGTTCAAAAAAATCGCGCTGTAGTTATTTTTAACAATTTGAAATCTTCGGTACCCTATGAAGAATTAATTGGAATAGCTTCTGCCGATGCGCCTGTAAAACAGCAACAGGTATTTCGGGTTGAAATAGATGAAAGTGAATTTCTACTTGAGTTAGACTTAAGAGGAAAGCCTAGAGAGGAAGCCATGATGGAATTAGAAAACTACCTTGACAAAGCGGTAATGCGCAAAATTTTTCAAGCCAGAATATTACATGGAAAAGGCACTGGAGTAATCCGCGACATGGTGCAACAAGTTTTAAAAACATATCCTGGATTACAGCAATACAAATATGCTACCCGCGAAATGGGTGGAGACGGCGTTACTGAAGTAATGTTTTAATTTAAATGACAGAATATAACATACACGCATTCCCCGAAAACAACCCTTTTAACAATATCTGTTTATAACATGTTCATTTGGTAATCATCCGAACCTAAAACCTCGTGTTCTTAGGCATTTCAGCATTCGAAGTTATCCACCAAATGTGCATAAAGCATGTGATTTCAATGTGCGTAAAAAGCACCAATAAGGATTTGTTTTTTAAAGTTTTATGCTATAGTTTTGGAATACCAATCACAAATATCCGAGTATATCAGCAATGATGTATAGAAGAAATTCTGAAAGGTTTAATCGCAAGATTAATTCCTGAGTGCGAAGTTGCAAGACAACGCCCGGATTCGAAGTTTTGGTGAAGTTGTTACAGCCACGGTTGAAATAACTGCGAAAGCGGATTTAATTTGAAAAAATTAACTCCGCTTTCTTCGTAATATTATTTCACGAAATTAATGTAGCGCTAATTTCGTTGATGGAAAAAACCTCGCCGGTCAGCGAGGTTTTTATTTTTAGATCTTATGCAAGCTTACGGATTGCTCATAGCTGTTAATTCTGGAGCATTATTTAAATTATTAAATGCTATTTCCATTTGCTCGGGAGTCATTACAACAAATGTTAACTCACCAACATTCACCATATTCGTAGAACATTTTTTAATAGCCACTTCCATTTTATTATCAACATTGCGCATAGCCACAATAGTTACATCAGTATTTATAGGCACACCACTAAAGTTATATCCAGAAGTATACCTAGTTCCTGGAAGTACAGCGCGAATATCACTAAACACAAGCCTTACAGATGCATCATAGGTGCTATCAAGTGCAACAAATAAATCTGTTGTAGCGCGATTTGGTTGCATAAATCTGTCACAATTAATCCAACCCAATTTAGCCGACGTCATCAAATATTTATCATTAATATAATTAGCTGTGAATTTATTGCCGTTAGGTTGATAATTCATAATCAGGCGCGCGGGAATTTGCGTTGGATCGCGCACTAAATCTAATTTAACTGGCACCATCATTTTTAAATATTCACCATAGGCTATATCGGAATTCCAACATGGCATAAGCTCAAATGCTTTAACCATTTGTGAATCAGCATAAGTTTTAATTTCATTGGAGGTATAAACCTTGTAAATGCCACCTTGACTGTCGAGATAAAAATTCACATACGAAGTAGCTGATAAGCGAACAAACTCAAATCCATCAGGCATAGGAACTTCCTTATGCAGATAATCATACATTGCCCGGAGTCCGCCTCTAAAACCATTAGACTTCATTTCTTGGTAACTCCCAAAATACGCTTGTGACCTATTGCCCCGCATAATTCGTCCATAATTGGCGCTTATCCAATTAATATCGTTTCCTTCCCCTTCACCGTAAAATACTTCCATACCCTCTTTTTCGGCATCTGCTGGAATTTCAATTTGGTAACATTCGCCGTTTTTTATACTAAGCTGTTTGCCATCAGCGCTAGCAGTTAAATAAATCATGCCTCCAGTTTCTATTATGTGATCGCCGCTTTTGGTTGTAAGGCCAGACATAATTATATCTGCATCCGTTAAATATTCGGTAATTGCAATTTCAGTAGGTTCGGTAACAGGCAAGCCAGTTGATTGATAAACGAAAATTCCTGGGTCGAATGTTAGTATTGTGCCAGCTGTGCAAGTTAAACGCTCACGCTTTTGTGGATCGATAGTGAACTTTTGCTCCTTTGGTAAATACTTGCTCAGCTTTTTTTGGAGGTAGCCTGCTGGTTGACTGTAATTAACAGAGATTGATGTTTCATCTGGTTTAACCGTTTCAGCCTTCTCTAAAGTCGAATTTGGTGATAAAAGAACAGATTCAGGCGTTGTTGACTTGTTTTGGTTTGAGCAAGATAAAATGAGTGTGGCGCAGATTTTTACAAGTAACAATGCGTAAAATTTAGTTTTCATTGATACGGTTTTAGGTTAAAGAAAAACTTCTATACTAACGACGTTTCAAACCTAAAATTGTTACAATCATATACTTAATCAGTTAAACCTAGAATAAGCAACTGAAGTGGTAATATCTTTTGTTTTCAATAGCATCAGATGTTTCATGCCAATAACAGCATGCTATGAACTCCTTTACTATTCAGGTTAAACCCAACAAAATCAATGGTTTGATTGATATGCTAAGGCCTATTAATTAATTTGGGTTAAAAAATCTTGCAGCAACCGATGAAACTGGTGCACACCTTGCTCCATTTTGGGTGAATAGCGACCCCTGAAATACAACCTTGAATTCAATCCTTTATGAACGCTTTCTACCACTTCTTCATCTTCCATTTCAACACGGTTTAAATCGCTACCTGCTCCTTGATTGTATTTAGATTCATCATGTACGAAAATAATAAACGACACTTTTGTTCTATCCTTTCCCTGCGGTTCAACAATATTAAGTGATAATCCCCATGGGTAAAAATTAAACATCATATTCGGAAATACCCAATAATAATAAGCGCCAACAAGTTTGCCATAATCAGGTGAATCGCTAGGTAAGTCGAATATCATTTCACCTTCACGTGCAATACCTAATTGCAAATTACCATACTCAAATAAAATTGTTTCGTAATTGCTGTAATCAATAACTTTATTAAGCGATTTATGCACAAATGGAATATGAAATCCTTCCAAGTAATTATCGCAGTAGAGTGCCCAATTCGCATTAATTGTATAATCTTTTGACAAATCGTTTCGCAATTTTAATTTATCATAAGGAAACCAAGGTAATCTATCAGAAATGCCTTTTAATAATTCATTCAAACTCATTTTCGGAAATAATGATGCAAACAATAAGCCATTCCAATTTTCAACATGCACTTGTTTTAAATTATCCATTGTTGTCGGAAAATTTTCGGCAGCTTCAAATTCTGGCATACTTAAAAATTTGCCATCAGGATGAAAGCACCTACCGTGGTAACGGCATCTTATTACTTGCGATTTTGTTTTTTCGCTAATTAGTACAAATCCGCGATGGGTGCAAACATTCGACATTAATTGCATGCCATTATCCTGAACACTCAAAACCAGAGGTTCATCCAAACAACCTTCCATGTAGTCAATTGGAAATAAATAACCTGTATCACTAAATGTTTCGGCAGCACCAATAAATTGCCAAGTTGTGGTAAATATTTTTTCTTTTGCCGCCTGATAGGAAGCTTCACTCAAATAAAAATCACCCGTTGGAGTGGATGCGATTGCAATTGATTTATCTATCATAACTATTCAATATTGACATAAAATTAATGCGTGCATAGCAGAAAAGGGCAATTGGCCAAAAATTGAAGACTCGTACTCATTTGAATTTAACAGCTACAACCCAATGGCAGTAATGATTTTGCAGTTTTAAATAAAATTAATACATTTACTCCTCCTCCGCATCAATTTTTAACTATTTGAAAATGAATTACTATGTGGCCATTAGATGATGTTACTATTGTATTATTAATTGTTGGATTCACACTTTTCATGTTTATTTGGGAAAAGATTGCAATTGATATTACCTCGCTTATCGCCATGGTATTATTAATGCTAACAGGTGTATTAACCACAAAAGAAGGTATTGCAGGATTTAGTAACGATGCAACAGTTACCATCTTATTTTTATTTTTGCTTAGTGCAGGATTAGAAAAAACGGGTGCCGTTAATTTAGTTGGCAAGGCAATGATAAAATCAATAGGTAAAAATCAAAAACTTGCATTTATTTCAGTATTATTAGTTTGCGGCTTGGTTTCCGCTTTTTTAAACAATACTGCTGTTGTTATAATATTTATGCCAATTGTTTTTAAGATTGCAAAATTCACCAATCAAAGTCCTAGTAAATTATTAATGCCACTTTCATTCGCTGCTATAATGGGCGGTACACTAACCTTAATTGGCACATCCACAAACTTAGTTGTAAACGGCATTGCCGTTGAGCATGGATATGCTTCTTTTGGCATGTTTGAAGTAACACCAATTGGTGCAATTTTATTTATTGTATTCTTCTTATATATGTATTTTATTGGTGTTCGGTTAATACCTGCCCGAAGAGCAGCGGAATCACTCGCAGATGATTATGAACTAAAAGATTTTTTAACCGAAATAATTATTGAAAAACGATCCCCTTTTTTAGGAAAACGGATTGCCGATACTCCTTTAATAACAGAACTGTCATTAGAAGTAATTGAAATAACAGATAATAAAGGAACACTTTGGCTGCCTGATGATTTCGAATTATTGGAAGAAAATGACAGTTTAATTGTAAGAGGAAGTGCAAAGGATATTGCAAAACTGAAGCAAATGACGGGTGTTACCTTCCGACAAAGTTTCAAGGTAGATGATAGTAATTTAAAATCGAATGAAACATCGCTGATTGAAGTTATTATCGGGCCTAATTCGTCTTTAGCTAGAAGCACATTTTCTGAAATAGATTTTCCCGAGCTTTATGACGCAATCCCATTGGCAATGCGCCGTCGGGGCGAAATTATAGCTGGCCGTTTAGATGATATTGAGCTGCGTTTTGGTGATGATTTATTATTAGAAATTCGCAAGGATTCATTCGACCAATTAAAGCGTAGCGGTGATTTTGTTTTTACACAGGAAATTGAAAAAGAAATATTTGACAAAAAAAAAGTAATTATTACCAGCAGTATATTATTGATGGTAATATTAACTTCCGCATTCGAAGTTTTGCCTATTATTGAAGGTGCAATAATAGGAACAATTTTAATGTTTTTATTCAAATGCATAACAATTCGAGAAGCCTATCGCGAAGTAGATTGGCGCATCATTTTTGTATTAGCAGCGTTATTACCATTAGGTACAGCGTTAGAAAAAAGTGGGACGGCAGAAATACTCGCCGGATATATGGAAACTTACATTTCTGGATATGGGCCTTTAATTATACTATTCACATTATTTGCAGCAACATCCATAATTACAAGCTTAATGTCTAACCAAGCTACTGCAGCACTTTTGAGTCCAATTGCCATTGCACTTGGCGAGCAAATGGGCCTTGACCCCAAACCATTTTTATTTGCCGTAATGTTTGCAGCTTCAACATGCTTCCTTACTCCTTTGGGTTATCAAACTAATATCATGATTTATGGGCCTGGTAATTACAAATTTATTGATTTTATAAAAGTTGGCGGTTTATTATCAATCTTAAGCGGCATTGTTGTTTCTTTGTGTTTATATTATTTTTATTTTTAAGGTAGCTGATTTGGTAAATAAAAACATATTTTTTTTAGGCGATAAATTATCATTCCACCATTTAGCAGCCATATCTTATTTTGGGGCTGACAATATTTTTTCCTCAGCGCCTTCATTTGATGCTATAATTGAAAAAATAAAATTGACTAAGGATGCTTTTGGTATAATTGCCGTTCATAATACAATAGCAGGGGACGTGCCCGACAATTATGAGCGAATTTGTAAAAGTGGCCTTAACATTCATAGCAGCATAAAAACCCCTGTCCAGTTGCATTTGGCGGCCAGAACTGATTTGCAATTATCGGAAATCTACATGGTTTATTCCCACGAAATGGCTATTCTGCAAACGAGCGATTTTTTCCTCAAAGCGCCTCATATTCAGTTTACACGAACTGCTTCCACTGCTTCTGCTATTAAGTTAGTATCCGAAAGCAGTGAAACGGGCATCGCTGCAATTGGCAACAAAGCAGCTATACAATTTTACGGATTGCAAGTAATTGCCGAAAATATTGACAATCTTGCAGAAAATTTCACCCGATTTTTAATTTTATCCAATATTTCGACTGAAACACAAACAACCAATTTACCTGTAATAGCATCTATACACCTGCAAAAGGTTGATGGTTGGGATGGTGCATTTTCGGGACTTTCCACAGCAATAGCTTTGAAAAAGGAGCTTTCTGATGGCAGTTTCTACTTTGAAACAATTAAAATATTGCCTGAACAATTATTTAATCTACTTGCCAAAATCAATCAAAATGGAATTAAGGCAAGGGTTCTAGGCATATATCAAAATGGTGAAGTATAGGTTAATTGCTACCTTTTGCCTTTTTTGTCTTTACTTTGTTCACAGGTTTTCAACATAAAACACAAAAGCAGTAAATAATATGAGTAAAGAACTAAAAATAACTCCCATTTCTAATTGGGGATGGAATTTCCAGTCACCGTTGATAATGACTGGCCCTTGTAGCGTAGAAACAGAAGAACAAGTGCATGAAACAGCTCGACAATTGAGCAAATATCAATTTGATGTGTTACGCGGTGGAATTTGGAAGCCAAGAACACGTCCTAATTCATTTGAAGGCATTGGCAGTGTTGGATTAAAGTGGCTAAAAGAGGCAGGAAACGAAATAGGAAAACCTGTGGCTACTGAAGTTGCAAATGTTAAACATGTTTACGAGGCATTGAGAATGGGCGTAGATATCCTATGGATTGGCGCCCGAACAACAGTTAATCCCTTCGCCGTGCAAGAGATATGTGATGCTCTGCAGGGTGTGGACATACCGGTATTGGTTAAGAATCCGATAAATCCTGATTTGGAGCTTTGGATAGGTGCTTTTGAGCGTCTAAACAGATCAGGAATTACGAAATTGGCTGCTATCCACAGAGGATTTTCCACACACGAAAAATCCAAATACCGGAACATTCCGCGCTGGAACATTCCAATTGAACTAAAACGCCGCTTTCCTGAACTTCCTATTATTTGCGATCCAAGTCATATCTGTGGTGAGCGTGAGTTGTTGAGGGAAGTGGCGCAAACAGCGCTAGACATCGGTTTTGAGGGATTGCATTTAGAATCTCATATTAATCCTGATAAAGCGCTCAGCGATGCAAAGCAACAAATTACTCCTGATGTTTTTGGTGAAATGATGACGCATTTGCATACGCGTGAATCGATTGAGTTACATTCATTTGCTGAAAACAGATTGGAGATATTACGTGAAAAAATCGACAGTATTGATAACTATCTACTTGAAATGCTCAGCGAACGTATGGATATTGTTAGAGATATAGCGGATTACAAACGCGAGAATAATTTATCTATCGTTCAGCCAAGTCGCTGGACCGAAATATTGGAAAGCAGATTAGAAACTGGTAAACGCAAGCAACTTACCGAGAAGTTTATTAAAGAATTATTCCATGCTGTTCACAAAGAATCTATTCATCATCAAACTGAAGTGATGTTATTGAATGGACAAGATTCAGAATCAGAACAAAAAGCATAATTAAACAATTAAATAAAAAAAATCCGGAGCATCTACTCCGGATTTTTTTATGCTGTTACCTTTTATTTCTGTTTGAAAAATGCCCTTAACATTCCCTGGCATTTTAAATACCATTCATCACGCACTTCAAAATCGAAACCAATAGAAGATAAGCAAGTAGTTGCAACAATGCCTTTATCAATTGCTTCAATTGCAATACGATATCTTCCTGGTGGCATATCCAATTGATAAACGTTCAAAATTGTTAAGTCAATTATAGAACTGCGCATGGCTGACGGATTTGCCGCATTTGGATTTATTTTATGTCCATCTAAACTTGTAATTACAATAATATCTGCTTTAGATGATTCATCAAAAACTTTCTTTGATGATTGATTGCCGTTATAAATTTTCATCGCTTTTGAAGGTTGAGTTATTTCAAATTCGATATACTCTCCAGCTCCGGCACCTGCAGCACTTTCGCACCAGCATGTTTGGCGAGCAAGATTATCGCGACCATCATAAGTGCTATCTTCATAAATATGATCAGAAACATCGAATGCGAAAACAGGATTTCCAGACTCCTTCAAAGTTACCGAAGGGTTGTTATTTTTACATGATGCCTTTATAAAATCGTAATAGGATAAATTATTATAATCTTTTACCTGCAATCCACTTCCTAATGCATCAATTCCAGTAATTGAACCCGTTTGATACACTTGCAACGTATCGGAATAAGCAACTGCTGGCGTATTATAAAAATAACGCTTTGGCATCTCCATTTCAGATTTCACCCATGATGATGCTGTAATATTTTTAATCGGAAAAGGAACAATCGCTTGCTCATTAAATAATGACCCAGGATTGCATTCGCTCTTTGAACCGATATGATAGAAAGCCATTTTATCTTTGTCCATTAACATAATATCATCAAATACAATTACTTGATTGCGATCGCCATCCATGTAAGTTTTATACTCGTTCATTTTAGATGGTAAAATAGGTGTTGCATGAAAAATATCATGTTTTACATACAGCGCATTTAAACGACCTGACCAATTTTTTTCATATCCTAATTCATACATAGAATATGATTCAGATTGATTGATACCCGCATTTATTGTAGGCATAGTTAAAAAAGTGAGAATTGAAGTTTCTTCATTAGGCGTAAAATTTAAGTCTACTATAAAGCGAATTTCCATCGACAATACCTCTGTATTCTTTGGCATGTATAAAGGACTAGCATCTGTAAATTTTAATTCACATGAAACTTTCTTAATATTAATTCGTGTGTTATTGCGAAACATATCTACAAATATTCCCATTTGTTTCAGGTTGTCTACGCTGATATATTTACGAACAAATAAACGTTGCTGAAAATTTTTACGAATTTGTTCGCGTGTATCTAGCGATTTATCTTGTACGGCAAATATGTCGCTAAATGTAGGAATTGCTGCTAATTGATCGAGCAATGGCGAACGTTTACCATATTCAAATTCGTTGAAATAAATATTCAACGGCATTACCGCATTTACAGTTGCGAAATTTGTAGTTGCATTTTTAAATTCGTATACAACATCATACTTTACTTCCTCGCCAAAATCTACAACTTGAATTAATTCATTTTGTAAAACTACGCCATAGTTGGATGCATCAGGGTGAAGGTTTCCAACCGAAACGGATAATCCGTTAAACGGTTTGTTTTGTGCAAATGCTGACAAGGAACAAACACATAAAAGAATCGCTAAAATCTTTTTATTCATAGCTGTTGATATTTTAATACTTTATTATTTATAAAAATCTTCGCAACGATGAAACAGTGGAATAAAATCCAAAATTTCACCAAGGTCGCTTACTTTAACTTTGCCAAACATAACTGCCATTTGGGCGTTGGTTCGCCCCCACTCCATATCTTCATAAGTTTCATCTTTTGCCGAAACCACACATTTTGAGATGCCATGTAAACCTTCCTCAATGTTAATAGTTCCATCCGCAATTGTAACAGTGAATTGTCCACCGCGTTCGCCAGATATGTCCAAATGAAAAATAGTTTCGTAACCCTGCTCTGCTTTTTCAGGTCTAAAACGCTCTTTTAATGATTCGACAATTTGTCGCGCTGATATCGGTTTTTCCATTTTTGCTGAATATTGCCGCTAAGATAAATGAATGTAGTTTATTTTTACGCTGCTAAAGGGCAATCAATTTATATTGCCCCTGTTACAATCATCATGCCTGAACAATTAATAAAGTGCCGAATCGACAAATGGCTTTGGGCTGTTCGTCTCTATAAAACCCGAAATATTGCTGCAGAAGCACTGAAATCGGGTAAGGTTAAAATAAATGGTGTCAATGTAAAGCCGTCGCTTGAGGTAACAGCAGGCGTTATAATTACTATTCCTAAAGGTGTTGTTCGCTACCAATTTAAAGTGCTGGGTATCATCGAAAAAAGAGTCAGTGCTGTTTTAGCGCGTAATTATTGCGAGGATGTAACGCCAGAAGAAGAAAAAATGAAACTTACCACTTTAGAATTTATGCCAACAGCACTCCGCGACCGAGGTACAGGCAGGCCAACTAAGAAAGAACGCAGAGATTTAGATGAATGGATGAATGATTGATAAAAATTATCAACTCATAAGGTTTGTTAAATCGTAAACTTTCTAGCCACCAAAGTGGTTAAAGAATCGTAAGTATGTATAAATTGAATATGAACAAAATAAATTTTATTGGTGTTTTATTTACCGTTGTAGTAGTTGCATTAGTGGGTTGCGGCTCCAAACAGCCAACTCAAACTACCAATCCGAATGGTGAAACTGAAATCGATATTTTATCTATGAGAAAAACGTTTACAGATGCTGAAATCCTGCAAAATGGATGGGAAAAAGCCGTTTTTGCTGGCGGTTGTTTTTGGTGTACCGAAGCCGTTTTTGAAGAAGTAATTGGTGTTCAAGCTGTTGCCAGCGGTTATTCGGGCGGTCGCATGAGTAATCCAACGTACGAAGCAGTTACTACCGATACAACTGGCCATGCCGAGTGTATACAAATTGTTTTCGATCCAAAGGTTTGTAGCTACGAAACGCTACTTGATATTCACATGAAAACCCACGATCCAACAACGTTAAATCGTCAGGGCAACGACGTGGGAATACAATATCGTTCATCCATTTTTTATGCGACTGAAGCACAACAAACTACTGCGGCAGATTATACTAAAAACTTAGGTGCAACAGGCTATTACAGCGATAAAATCGTAACAGAAATTGTTCCTTTAACTACCTTTTGGCCTGCGGAAATTTATCATCAAGATTACTTTGCAAAAAATCCTGACCAGCCTTATTGCGTTTTTGTAGTTGGAAAAAAGGTTGAGAAGTTTGAAAAGCTTTTCCCGGAGCGGGTGAAACCGGAGTATAAAAATAATAAGTAAGTTTGTTGATGAGAGGATGATTTGAAGGGTTAAAACATTATTTGATTTTAGTGTTTGTTTTTTGCACTCAGAGACGCGGAGGACGCGGAGAGTTTTTTGGATGGTGGTGTTGGGGTAAATATAATCACGCAGAGACGCGGAGGGCGCGGAGAGTTTTTTGGATGGTGGTGTTGGGGTAAATATAATCACGCAGAGAC
>Ga0105044_10000307_pt1 | contig 58486 bp, 32 predicted proteins | sample MAT01_FD_78092 | JGI IMG/M metagenome (GOLD analysis project Ga0105044, IMG submission 78092) | Freshwater microbial communities from Lake Fryxell liftoff mats and glacier meltwater in Antarctica - MAT-01 | ecosystem: Environmental > Aquatic > Freshwater > Ice > Liftoff microbial mat | place...
GATGTTCGCCGGGAAGGCGTCGGTGACGGTGGCACCGACCACGTTCGACGGGCCGGAGTTCGTCGCCACCACCGTGTACGTGATCGCGGTGCCCGGCGTGTACGCCAGGTTGCCGTCGGTCTTCGTGATCCGCAGATCCGCGATCAGGTTGGGCGTGTTGGTGTCGGTCGCGGTGTTGTTGGTCAGGTTGCCATCGGTGATGCCCACTGGAACTGAGATATTCGCGGTGTTGGTGAGATTGCCTGTGGCACTGGAGAGCACGGTGCCGGTGATGGTGAAGGTGGCGTTGGCGGCACTGGGGAGGTTGACGAGTGTGTTGATCGCCCCGTTGCCGCTGGCGGCCCCGGTGCCGTTACCGGCATAGACGGCGGTCCAGGTGACGCCCGTGATGTTCGCCGGGAAGTTATCCACGACGGTGGCGCCGACCACGTTCGAAGGGCCGGCATTGGTGGCCACCACGGTGTAGGTGATGGTGGTGCCTGGCGTGTAGATCAGGTTGCCGTCGGTCTTCGTGATCCGAAGGTCGGCCTGCGGGTTTGGCGTGTCGGTGTCGGTGGCGGTGTTGTTGGTCAGGTTGCCGTCGGTCACTCCGGCGGGGGGGGTGATATTCGCCGTGTTCGTCAGGTTCCCCGTTGCTCCAGCGGAGACGTTCCCCGTGACGATGATGGTGACGTTGCCGCCGCTGGGCAGGGTCACGTTGGCGTTGATGTTGCCTGTGCCGTTGGCCGGGCCGGTGGCACCTCCGAAGTAGGACGCGGTCCAGGTGGCGCCGGTGAAGTTTGCGGGGAAGAGATCGGTGACGGTGGCGCCGGTGGCGGTCGAGGGGCCGGAGTTGGTGGCGACGATCGTGTACGTCACGGAAGTACCGGGCACGTAGGTGGTGTTGCCGTCGGTCTTCGTGATGCGCAGGTCGGCCTGCGGCGTTAGCACGTTGGTGTCGTTGGCCGTGTTGTTGCCGGGCGTGGGGTCGGTGACGTTTCCGGGCGGCGTCACGGTGACGATGTTGGTGAGGTTGCCGGTGGCGTTCGCGGCGATGAGGCCGGTGAGTGTGTAAGTGATGTTGGCGCCGACGGCGAGGTTGACGCGTTCGTTGATGCTGCCGTTGCCGGTCGTGTTGCCGACGGCTCCTGTGCCGAGCACGGCGGTCCAGGTAACATTGCTGATCGCGGCGGGGACGACATCGCTGACGAGAGCGTTCGCGACGGGACTGTTGCCGGAGTTCGTCACCACGATGGTGTAGATGATCGAGGTGCCCGGAATCGCGGTGTTGGCGCCGTCAGTTTTCGTGACGCGAAGATCGGTGGAGAAGGCGTAGCCGAAGTCGACGGCGACATTGGCCTCGCCGGCCGCGAGGCGGACGGCACGAGGATCGGTGCCAAGCGTGAGTGTGGTGCCGACGAGGATATTGCCAGCGTCGGTGACATCGACGATGTAGTTGCCCTGGGCGAGGTTGCCGAAGACGTAGAAGCCTGTGGAGTTGGAGGTGGTGTTGGCAATGACGGTGTCGTTGCCGTTGAAGATGCCATCGCCGTTGATGTCACGAATCAGGCGGACGGTGACGTTACCGATGCCAGGCTCGCCGAGGTTCTGGATGCCATCGCCATTAAGGTCGCGGAAGATCGTATCGCCCACGGCCGTTCGGATCGGCGTGGTCTCGTTGGCCTGGAGGATCGTGATTCCGAAGGACAGGTTGCCGCTGTTGGTGATGGAGGTGGTGCCGTTGGCCAGTGCCGGCCTGATGAGGGCGTCGAAGATGATCGTGGTCGTATTGCCAACAGCGATATTGAGGACGGTGACGCCGCTTTCGTCAAGCGGGAAGGCGGTGTTGCCGGAATCTGGGATCGGCACACCGTTCAGACGGGTGGAGTTGGTGATGTAAAGAAGTTCTGGCGGCAGGGCATCGGTAATCACCGGGTTGAGAATCGGAAAGAGGCCACGATTTTGGATGCTGAGGGTGTAACGGATCGTGTCGCCGGAGTTGTAGAAGCCGTCGTTATTGGCGTCGATGAACAGTTGCGCGGTCTTGCTGAAGGCGGGCACAGGAAAGGCAATGATCGCGGTGCCAAGGTCCAGGGCGGGGTTGCCGCCGGTGGCCACGGCGGGGTCTTCACCCCAGGCGACGCTGATGTTGGTGCCGTCCAGTGTGTAAAGCCGCATCCCGGTCAGGTTGAAGTCCGGATCGGTAACGCGCTGGGCCTGAAGGCGAGCCAGGTTATACGAGATGTCGTACCTGTTGCCGAACGGGTCCGTGAGGTTGCCGGTCGCGGGGTTGCCGTCATAGTCGACGTAGACCGTGGTGGCCCGGGTCGGCGTTACCCAGATGGGGCTGTAGTTGGCGGTGGGTGGAAGTTCATTCGTGCCAGGTGCCCAGGCAACAACGGCGATGGGGGAGAGCGCATCCGTGGGCTGGAGTGTGAAGCCCCAGTCAAAAGTTTGGCCGGAGCCTCCCGAGGCGGCCGCAGAGTCGGTGAGGCTCACGGCGGCGAAAGTCTGGTTGCCGATCGAGAAGAGGTGAGTCGCGTTGGCGTTCGTCACATCGAAACGGCTGGTGCTCCCGGGTGTGATATTGAGAGAGGTGTTGCCCGCCGTCGTCTCGGCAATCACCGTGATGTTCCCCGCGGTGGGGTTGTGAACGTAGATCGCCACGGGATTCGCCGCCGCGGTCGTTCCCACGGGGCTGTAGTAGTCGCTGGCGAGAATGGCCGTCGGCACCACGTTGTACATGCGGGATTCGTAAGTCGAACCGATGTCTCCCGTAAACTGGAAGACCTGGATCGGCTGGTTCGCGACGATGCGAGCCCCGGACGTGATGTTGGCGGAAGTGACGGCGGTGTTGCCCTCGTTCAGGGTGAGATTCGCGTCGAAGGTTCCGTTATTGTCGTAATCGATCTGAACAAACGTGTTGGCCCGGGATGCCTGGATATAAAGGGCGGAATATTCAAACTGTTGCGAGGCGGTATCGACGTTCGTGCCGACCGGTGCCGAGAAGTTGAGCCCGTAGAATCGGGTATCGAAGACAGACGCCGCCGTGGCGAGGACGGTGCCGGTGGTGTTGCCCCAGAGGGCGCGTGTGAGGGCAATAGTCTGAGTGGAAGCGAACCTGTCGCCGCCATCGATGAACAGATTGGAGGCATTACCGTTGCGAGGGTTCGCCGGGATGTTGCCTCGGAAGATGATGACGTTGCCAGCACCGATGAGGTCGGCGGGGAAGCCCGGCGCGACGCCGTTGGTCAGGTTGCCGTCGCCCCAGAGCTGCGTGGTGCTCTGGACCGGGGTGCCGTTGGCCACGCCGGCATCGTAGCCGTCTTCCCACTGGTCGAAGTAAATGATGGTGTTCGCCGTGGACGCCGTGATCGAGGTCACGCTCGTCAAGCTGTTGTCATTCCAGCCCGAGGCTCCGCTGATGGCGAACATCGAGGCTCGGATATCCTGCTCAGGGAACGGCGAATAATAGAACTGCAACGGCACGGGAGCGGGGTTCTCACGCTCTTCGAGCCGTTCCACTTTCAGGTCGACTTTGTAAGTCGGCGCGTTTGTTGCTGTAACGAGGTATTGACGGTAGTTCTGACGACGAACGACGGGCCGAGTCAGCACCCGGGCCTTGACATCGCGAATTGAGGGCATGGTCGTAATCCTGGGATGAAGGCTGCTCGATGCGTCAAACAGGTAAGAGATCGCCGCAGGTGAAAGCTCGTTGGAGCCCTCACAAATCCTGACATTGCTACGAAAACTATATATCTATCACACGAGACCGAGTTACAGGTAGGCTGGACCGCGCATTTTCCCCAATACTTCCAGATTCGCGCCCGTTCTGACCTTCCTGATTGGTCCCACCTAAACAATCAGACTGACGCTCAGCCGAGGTACGAAGCCCATTGCTCGGAAGTTCAGGAATTGTAGGTATATCGATCCTATTTGGCCTGGCGCGAAAATTCAGGTTAGGCCCCAAGTGATGATGACTTCCGAGAGCTCTCGCAACGCCTCCACAATCCTCACAAGGCTCCAATTGGGAATGTCCCCAGGCTCAGGCCTTTCTTTTGACCCTCCCCAGGGAGGGACAGCGGCCGCCACGGGCAGGTTCTCTCGATTTCCCATCTCGACTGTCGCAATGTTCCCTGTTAGCTGACCCAGTGTGAACCGTCCTCTTGTATGGGGGAGATTGCGTACCGGTTCGAACCTGTTCCCACCGGTACGCATCGGCGAGCACCGTAACATCGTGCTTGTTTGTTCTTGTCTCGGCCTCCATGGAATGACACAATCCGTTAAATGGCCTTCGTGGAACGACATAAGCCGTTGAATGCCTCTTCAACGTCGATCCTGGAACGGAAGAGATCCCATGCGACCACGCCGCTTTCCACGCTTGCTATCCTGCCTGGGCCTTGCTGCTCTCTTCGCTTGGCTCACCATGCAGGGCGGCGTGGGGCAGCTCAAGCCGCTGCCGCCGGGTGGCGCACCGGATGCCAAGAAAGACGACAAGAAGGACGTCCGCCCTGGCGACGAGCTTCTCACGTTCTGGTTCCCTTACGATCGCGACTCCAAGCAGCGACTCCAGGCCGCCCGCGACTACCTCGCCAATAAGGACATCGACTGGACCCGTGTGTGCTTCGCACTTCAGAGCATTCTGGACGCCCGAAGCGACTCTTTCTTCGACTTCGAGTACAAGGCTGGCGATGAGACCAAGATCGGCCGCATCAGCGTGAAGACGGAAGCCAACCGCATCATCAGCACCTTCAACAAGGACGGCCTGCAGTTCTATCAGCAGACCTATGGCACTGCGTCTGCCACCTTGCTTAAAGAGGCCATCGAACGCGGCTACGACATCGCCACACTGTCGGATGTCTCCCAGCGGTTCTTTCACACCCGTGCCGGGGCCGAGGCCACCATCCTCCTCGGCACAATTCACCTGGATCGCGGCAACTTCCTCGAAGCGGCTTACGCCTTTGAACGCATCCTCACGCGGCCGGAGTCCGAGGCGCTGCTCACGCCTCGCACGCTCTTCAAGGCAGCGTTAGCACTCCAGCGCAGCGGAGATTCCCGACACACCGCCACCGCCCGGAAAGTCTGGGACGACCTTAGCAAGCAGATCACTCGAAACGGCCTGACCATCGGCCGTCGCGTTTACACGTCGGACGATCTCAGGAAGGAAGTCGATCGCGTGGTGGCATTCGTCGCCGCGGCGGCGACCGGCGAATGGGCCATGCGTTATGGCAACCCCCAGCGTAACGGCATCGCCAAGGGTGGCCCGCCCTTCCTGGTGCCCTCCTTCAAGCCGTTCGCGATGCTGCACCACATTGATGAGCCGAACCCTGACGCCAACAAGCAGGTGCTTCGCGACGGGGCCCAGTGGGTTCGCCAGAACCTCACCAATGCTTTGCGTCAGCTGGATCAGGCCAAGGAAAAGCGTCTGCCGCTGCCCGCCTTCTTCCCGCTGACGGCGCCTGACATGCTGATCTTCCGCTCGTACGACGGCGTGTATGCCATCTCGACACGGGATCGCGTCATCAGCGGCCGTCTCATCCCCGCGGGCGAGCTTGTCTGGTTCAGCGCCACGCAGTATGGCCTCTCCCAGCTTGTCGGCGCCAGCGAGTTCAAAACCGAGATCGCGAACTGGTGGGCCTCGTACCTGCGGACGAAAGTCGAGAGCCTGATCTTCGAGAATCCGCTTCTGGGCGGCCTCGCTCACGACGGCCAGAATGTTTACTTCATCGACGATCTCGCGATCCCGCCGCCACCGGTGATGAACAATCCTGACTTCGGCGGCTTCCAGCCCCAGCTGCCCACGAGCACGAACGTCGCCCTCGCCAGCGCCGTGAAGGGGAGCACGCTCTCCGCGGTCAACCTCCAGACGGGCAAGGTGGTCTGGACGCTCGGCCTGCAAAGCGAGACCGGCCAGAAAAGCCGTCCCGCACTCCCTCCGCTCTCGGAAGAGGAAGAAGACCGATCGACCTCCGCCTACGACTTGTGCCAGGATTCCATCTTCCTGGGTCCGCCGCTGCCGTTGAACGGTCGGCTGTATGTCCTGGCGGAACGCAACGGCCGAATCCGGCTGCACTGCCTGGATCCGCGGACGATGGTGGCGGTGAAGGATCAACCGGCCGTGCCAGCGCTCATCTGGAGCCAACGGCTGGGCGAACCGAACAATCGCCTGCCCGCGGACTCGATCCGCCGATTCCAGGGGGCGTTCCTCGCAGGTTCCGAAGGGATCATCGTCTGCCCGACGAACTCCGGTGCCGTGATCGGCGTGGACGCGATGTCCCGCAGCCTGCTCTGGGCGTACTCGTATCGCAAGCTTGACGCAGCCGACCCGAACCAACAGCCGAACGTGGGCGGAGGTTTCCGTCGTCCGCGAGCGATCGGTGGCACCAGTGCCATCAGCCAACTCGCAGCGGAACGCTGGCGCTCCGCCTCGCCGATCATCGTCAACGGCCGCGTCGTCGTCAGTGCTTACGACTCCAACAGCCTTGACTGCCTTGACCTTCGCACGGGCCGGCTGCTCTGGAGTATGCCGCGAGAGTCGACGGATCTCTACGTCGGCGGAGTTTCGGATGACAAGGTCGTGGTTGTCGGCAAGGAAGACATCCGCGCGTACCGGCTCACGGGCGAGGATACGGAGACCCTCAAGCCCGTGCTCGCCTGGGGCAAGACCAAGATCAACACACCCTCCGGCCACGGGGCCCTGGGCAAGACCGTGTACTTCGTGCCAGTGCGTCCCGAAGCCAACTCGACGACCGACACCGGAGCCGAGATCTGGGCCGTCAGCCTTGAAAACGGTGAGGTTCTGTCAAAGACCACGTCCCGCAAGCCCGACCTCGGGCTCGATTCGATGAAGTATGGTTCGGGCGATATGGCCCTGATTGGTGCCGGCAACCTCGTGTTTCACGATGGGCTCGTCTTCTCGCAATCGCCCTGGTCCGTCTCCGCGTTCCCGGACCTCGAACTGAAGCGAGCCGAGATGGATCGCCGCCTCGCGGCCAATCCGAAGGACCCCGCCGGCCTTCGTGATCGTGGTGAACTCTTGATGGACGAAGGCAAGCTCCTCGCCGCCATCACGGACTTCAAGTCCGCCTCGGCCAACGGCCCGTCGCCCGCGATCGATCGCAACCTTCGGCTTCGGCTCTATCAGGCGTACACGGAGTTGCTTCGCAAGGACTTCCCCGCGGGTGAGAGTTTCCTCGCCGAGTACGAGAAGCTCTGCGAAGTCTCGCTGGCGAGTGTCGAGGACCCTTCGGAGAAGGCCCGGACCGCGGACGAGAACCTGCGTCGCCGAGGCCTGTTCCTGAGCTTGCTCGCCAAGGGGCGGGAGAAACAGGGCCGCCTGGTCGAGGCTTTTGATCACTATCTCGCCTTCGCGAACCTGGGCGGGAACAAGCAACTGGTGCCGATCTTCGACGAGCCGAACGTGCTGATGCGGCCGGACGTCTGGGCTCGTGGGCGAATCGAGACGATGGTGCGCAGTGCGAAGAACCCTGCCATTCGCCAACCGCTCGAGGATCGCGTCCGCAAGGAGTGGGAAGTCGTCAAGGATGGCAGCGATGTCGCCAAGCTTCGGGATTTCGTGGATGTCTTCGGCCCCTATTTCCCCCTGGGTTCCGAGGCTCGATTCCGCCTGGCCGAGACGCTGATCAAGACGGGCAGCGACGAGGATGTGCGCGAAGCCCAGATGCACCTGGCTCAACTTCGGGCCACGGCGGATGAGCCGCTCGTTCGCGCGAAGGCGACCGAACTGTTGGCTCGCGTCATGATCCGCGGCGGGTTGCTCGAGGATGCGGTCGGGCTTTACGCCCAGCTTGGCCAGGAGTTCGCGACGGTCTCGATCCGCGACAACAAGACCGGCTCGGATTTCTTCACGGACCTGCTCACGGACAAGCGGCTGCTGCCGTACCTCGAACCGACCCGCCACACCTGGCCGGGCCGGGTGAAGGTCGAGCAGAAGGAGCCCTCGCCCAACGGCATCAACATGCAGAGCTTCGCCGTCGAACCCGAGGGGAACCTGCTTCCCTTCTACAAGCGGTTCCGACTGGTCATGGACATCGGCAACGGCAGCGGCACATGGACGCTTCGCGTTCAGGATCGCCTCACCGGCGAGGAACGTTGCAAGTTCACCGGGCTCCGCATGGTGCAGATGAACATGCACAACCCCGGCGCCCAGCAGCCTCATCGTTTTATCCAGGCCAACGGCCACCTGCTGCTGGTGCATCTGGGCCAGTATGCGTACTGCCTCGATCTGGCGGAACGCAAGGAACGCTGGCAGTACAACCTGCTCGGCGAACTCGGCAACGGTGGCGCCGCCCCGCAGACCGACGTGAGTGCCGACGGCGAGACGGTGCTTCGCTACGAGGACGGCTTCATGCTGACGCTCGGCCGGGCCGCCGTCATGCAGCCGGGGTATGTCTGCCTGCTCACGCGGGATGAACTGGTCGCGCTCGATCCGCTTTCGGGCCGGAAACTCTGGGCGAGGAAGAATGTCTCCGCACGCACGCAGGTCTTCGGCGACAGTCAGTACGTGCTGCTCCTCGAGACGGGCACGGAGAAGAAGATCTCCGCCACGCGCTTGCTGCGAGCCGTGGACGGGGCTCCGGTCGAAGGCTTCGCCGACGTGACCAAGATGCTCGTGAACGCGAAGAGCTACCGCGTCTTCGGTCGGCATCTCCTGCTGACGGAAGGCACGGGCGACGCCAATCGAGTGGCCCGGCTTTACGACACCGTCACCGGCCAGGACGTGTGGCGAAAGGACTTCGGCCCCAAGGCGATCCCTGTTCGCACGCAGAACCCCGACTGGGTCGGCTACGTGCTGCCGGACGGTCAGTTCACGCTGCTGGACAGCCACACGGGCAAGACCGTGGCGAGTGCCGCCCTGGATGAGAAGCAGCGTGAAGAGCACCTGAAGAACTGCGTGGAAGCGACGCTCCTCCACGACAACGAACGCTTCTTCCTCACGCTTGACCGCGACCCCAACGCCGTCGCGGTAGCCGGCCGGGCCAATCGCGTCTATTACGGCCAGAGTTCCCTTCGCACGGTAAGAGTGAACGGCCCGATGTACTGCTTTGAACGGGCCACCGGCAAGCGGTTATGGTTCACCGACAAGCTCTTCGAGAACCAGCAGATCGTGGTGGAGCAGTTTGGCGAAATCCCCGTGATCATCGCGGCCTCACAGCAAATGGAAGAGAATAACCAGTACCGCTATCGCGTGGTGGTGCTGGAAAAGGAACGAGGCAAGCTTCGCTTCTATCGCGGGCTGCCTTACGACGGCAACTTCTTCATGGCGATGCAGACGGACCCGAAAGCCGGCAGGGTGGAGTTGTTGAAGTATAACCTGCGTGTCGTCATCACCCCGGACGACGAGAACAAGACCGCCGCCGCGAAGCCTTGAGGTCGGAGGCGACAATCTGCGTCGGCAACGGCGGCACGCTCCGCTGCGCGTCGAGGGGTAGGCACGAGACGCTTTCACCGCAGCGGCTTCTGCCCGAACGTCGTTCGCAAGCGGTTCACTTCCTGCCAGACTTTGGGGTCGGTCTGCAGAAAATCGATAAGGTTCGCCGTGGACAGGCCAAGGAGTTCCGCCGCGGTGCTCACCTGGGCCTGCACGGCTTGCATGACGTCCAGGACCACGCCGACCGCCGGCCAGAAGCGTGGGTCCTTCGCCGAGAGACGCAGTCGGCCGTCGGCACTTCGCGCAGTCGCATAGTCAGGGTGGGACGCGAGCGATTCGAGACCCAGGGCTTCCGGGCTGATGGGATCTCGAAGCTCCAGGAATAGAGCACGATACAGACGGCGAAGGGCTTTCGCCTTGTTCTCGTGCTGCGAGCGAGACTCTTCCGCGATCACGATCAGGCCGGTGGGGGCATGTCGAAGGCGGACGGCCGAACTCGTCTTGTTCCGCTTCTGCCCGCCGGGGCCGCTGGCGCGATAGGTGTCGACATCGCACTGCGCGAGGAGCTGATCCGAAGTGAGGTGGCGAAGCGTGCGGAGTAACGGGTGCTGAGCCCTGAGATCCGAGTCGGAAGTTCTCATGTCTCAGCACCCAGTCCTCCGCAGGTCCGCGATTAGACTTCGAGCTTCCACGGGGCGCGCATCTCACGGCCGACGTGCTTGTTGCCCTCGGCCGCGTTGGCGCCGGTGAAGGTCCGCGACTTCGCGTCCCAGGTCAGGGCCTTGCCGGTGCGGAGCGCGATGGCGCCCAGGTGGCAGACGATGACGCTGCCGCCGCCGACTTCGGCGCCGCAGATCGGGGTTTCACGGGACTTGATGCAGTCCAGGAAGTTCCCCATGTGATCCGTCGGCCGGCTCGTGTAAAGCATCGGGTCGGTCTTGAGCGGCTCGGAGAGAATCTTCGCGTCGCTGGCGAGCAGCAAGCCACGGCTGACGAAGAGCTGGCCGTTCTCACCCGTGATGAGCAGGCCGTTCTCGGTGCCGTCGATCCCCTTCAAAGCCACGGTTTCGGACTTGTCGGTCTCCTTGCCGTCCGGGCCCTTGATCTTCTTCTTGACGGTCTTCGAGGGGCCCTTGCCCATCGCATCGACAAGGCCCGCGGCGCTCGAGCCGATGCCGACCCCGCTGCCGCTCATGGCGAAGACTTCGACGCCGTTGGGGTAAGTGTACTTGAGCTTGAAGCTGGGGTGGCAGTTGTAGCCGTCGCCGCCGTCGTAAGGCTTCTCGGCGGCGATCACTTCCACGGCGGCGGGGCCGTTGCCGTCCATGTCCAGGCACCACTGAGCGATGTCGAGGTGGTGTGCACCCCAGTCGGTCATCTTGCCGCCGCTGTACTCGTACCACCAGCGGAATTCGTAGTGGCAGTTCGTCTTGCCGCCGTCCACACGGTAAGGCACTTTCGCGGTCGGCCCCAGCCACATATCCCAGTCGAGTTCCTTCGGCGGTTCGACGTCCTTGATCGCGCCGCTCGTCGGATTCGATCCGATGCGGCACTCGATGTTCTTGATCTTGCCAAGGCGTCCGGTGCGCACCAGTTCCGCGGCGAGGCGGAACTTCCCGCCCATCTCGGTCCGCTGTTGGCTGCCGGTCTGAAGCACCTTGCCCGTTTCCTTCACGGCCTTCTGAAGGGCCGTCACTTCCTGGATCGTCAGCGTCAGCGGCTTCTCGCAGTAGACGTCCTTCCCCTTCTTGAGGGCGTCGATCGCCACGAGAGCATGCCAGTGGTCCGGCACGGCGATGATGACGGCATCAATGTCCTTGCTGTCGTTGAGGACGCGGAAGTCCTTCTGGCCCTTGACGTCGTAGCCGTCCTTCTTGTACTGCTCGACGGCGTACTTCAGGTGCCGGCCGTCCACATCGCAGACGCCCGTGAAGTTGACGCTCTTGAACTTCTTGGCGGCTCCATAAAGAGCGTTCGAGCGGCGCGGCGACGGGCCGACACCGATGACGCCCATCTGAAGCTTATCGTTGGCTCCCGCGACTTTGGCCGCTGCGGCGGCGGTCTTCGTTTCCGCCCCGAAGAGTTCCTTCGCGTACCACAACGGCAGGCCCGCGGCGACAAAGCCGGCGACCGAACGCTCCATGAATCCGCGGCGGGAGAGGTTGCCCCGTTCCAACATGTTGCGATCCCTTTCGTGACTGGAATTGGTGATGGCATCCGATAACAGGTGCCACCTCATGATAGCGATCGCACCCTCCAATAGAACAGAAAAATCGCCTTGACGCCCCGGCCGCGCGAAGCTATTCACCCCGCTTACGAACAGGGAGAACCAGCCCGCCGTGGGACCGGTCATGGATTCGACCACAATCAGCCGTCTGCGGATTTACTCGCACGACACTCCCTTCGCGGACAGGTCGTCCGTCGATCCGCATGAACTGGCCAATCGCGAACTGATCCGCCCGAACACGTATCGCCGTGCGCCGCGAGGCCCCGAAGCCTTCACGCCCGAGTGGTTCGCCGAGATCGAACAGCGCCGCTACTCCCGCCACGGCACCTGGCTGCCCACGGCTCTCGAATTCGCACGCCATCCGGGTGAATCCGTCCTGCTGCTTAACCCGGGGCTTGGCACGGATGCGATCCGTTATTTGCAGAACGGCATGGACGTGACGCTCGCCGTCGCGCCGCACGATCACCCTCACCTGCTGCGGGCGAACCTGGAGCGGCATGGGTTTGTGCCTCGCATCGTCGCGTGGAACGAGGCCACCCTGCCCTGTTGCGACAGCGAGTTTGACATCACCGTGTGGAATGGGCTGCACCACAACTCCGCGGACCTCGCCACGATCGCGGCGGAAGTCTTCCGCATCCTGAAGCCGGGGGGCAAGATTATCGCACTGCTGCCCGCCCGCCTCGACGCGGGTTACTGGCAGGACCTCGCGCTCCCCTTGCAGTACCTTTATTGGCACCGCCCGCCGGACCCGACGACGAGCCCGAAGACGACCGCTCGCTCGCTTCGTCGGCTCTTCTCGAAGTTCGAGGAGCATCGCGTCAGCAAGCGCCACCTTCGCCGCTCCGAGCTTCCACACCTCTGGCGACTCTGGCCGCTGACGCTCCTGGAGCGATTCCTCGGCCGCGTGCTCGTGTTGAAGGCCCTGAAGCCCCTGACGGCGAGCCGTTCCATGCTGCCTCCGCAATCGTCCGCCGCCGCGTGACTCTGTGGTAAGTTTCTTTCTTCTGATCGACTTACAGGAACAATTCGAGCGCGACATTCTTCGTCTCACCCGCCTTCACGTCGACATCCGCATCGGCCTTGCGATTGGTCGACTCCTTCTCCGCGTGGAGCTTGTACTTCCCCGGTGCCACGTCGCTGAACTGGAAGCTGCCATCGGGCTTCGTCTTCACGCGGCCCTTCTCGCCCTTGGCATCCAGGAGCACGACCGTGATCCCGCCTTGAGCGAGTCGACCTTCGACCAGCTTCCCGGTGATCGTTGCGGGCTCGGGCTTGTTCGCTTCCGCTTCCGGCAACGATTCCGCATCCTGCGACCCCACGCCGGTCAGGCCTGCCCTGCTCGTGAAGAGAGCCGAGAACGTGATCGGCCCTTCCACCGTGGGAGATGGCAGCACGGCCTCCCACACGTTGCCGCGAGGATCGATCAGCTTTCCGGCCACCGTCGGAGTGTTCGGCGGGGCCTCGCCCTTCACCGGTTTGCCGACGAAGAACTTCACCTCCTTCATGCCGGACACTGGCTTGTCCGAAGTCGCCCGCACCGTCAACGGCTTCTCCTTGGCCACTCGCGGAGGCAGGCTCAGAAACTCGATGTTCGTCGGAGGCACGCTGTCGAAGGTCACCTTCGTCCGGTCCATCGCCAGCACCTTACCCGTCTCATCCACCAGGCTTACCTCGAGATCGCGAACGCCGACGAGGTAGTCCACCGGCAGCGTGGTCGCCCAGTCGCGAAGCACGCCCTTGAGCAGCAGCACGCCCTCGGGAGCTTTCAAGGCCACGGACGTCGTTCGCTCTCGGGGAGTGGCGATCGTCTTCGTCGCGTCCGCCACGAAGCGATCCTCGACCATCGTTCCAAGCTTCAATTCCAGTCGTGAATCCTCCGGCGCATTATCGACTTCGACCCGCACCGGCAGAGGCTTGATCCCACTGGCGAACTCGGCGGCGCGTACGCGAACCATCGGCTCCGTGACAGGAGCGAGCCGCATCGATTCACCTTCACTGGGCAGCGTACCCGCGAAGGTGAAGGCGCGCTCGCTGCCATCGGTCGTCAGCGTGAGGAACAGCTTCGACGGAGGAGCGCCGCCGACGGTGAGCCCCTCGGCATAAAGCCGCAGCGGTTGCCCGTCCGTCGGGAGCGGGCCTTTCAGCTTCCCGTCGCGAACCATGAGGGCCGGGTTCGCTGCCGCGGGGAAGATCATCTCGACCGGGCACGGCGGCGGGCCCAGCGGCGACTCGGGCCGAAGGCGAACCGAGAGCGCGTTCAAACGACCCCCGACGGCCGGGCGATACGACACGTCCGTCACGGTCAGATATCGCGAGGGATCGAGCAGCGTCACGGGCACCTCGATCTTCTGCACGAGCTTCCGCCCCTCCGCTTCGAGCACTTCAAAGACCAGCGGCTGTGAAAGGTCACGGAACGCAGGGCCTTCCGCCACCGGTAGACCCGGGGGAGCAGCCGGCGCCGGGAACGCCAGCGTTTCCAGGCTTCGCGGCGCGAGAGTGAACGGCTTCGTTTCCACCCCGAGTGTGCTGAGACGAACCAGCAGAGACCGCGGATTCGGTCCGGGATTCGAGAGCGAGAACAGGTACGGCGCGGCCTCGCCATGGGGGCGAAGGAGGATCTCCTTCGCCTCGCGTGGAGCGGCCTTCGGATCGTTCGTCACGATCAGTTGCAGGGCGTTGACCATCACATCCAGGCTCAGCGGAAAGCGATGGTGAAACGTCCGGCCTTCAACCGTCGCCTCCAGCAGCACGCCCCTGGCGCCGTTGCCGGGCGGAGCACCGGTGAACGTGAGTGCCATCTTCGCGGGCTCTTCCCGGCCCGCGGGAAGTTCGAGAGTCGAGGGTATCTGGGCCGCGAACCACTGCGGAAAGAACGTGAGGGGTTGAAGGGCGACCGGCAGCGGCGACGGCGAACCGATGAGCCGTATGCCGAGTTGCATCGACGTGGAGGGTGACTCCGCCTTGAAGACCGGTTCGGACGCGAGTGAGAAATCGAGGTAAGCCTCGGTCGCCACGTTCCCTGCAAATGAGCGGCAGGCTCGCGCGGCGTCTGCCGCGAAGGCCACGCCCACGGAGCCGTTGCCGGGCCCGAGTGGGTCGTGCGCTTCGTATTCAAATCGCTGCGTCTGCCAGGTCCAGAGATCCTTGGAAACAGGAACAAGCGGTGAAGCGCGAGTGAACTTCTCGGTCAGCGAATCGGGCCCCGCCGTCCCGCGAATGCGAAGGCGATCGAGCCGGGAAGTGGCGGTCTGGGACGCCGGACGATCGTCGCTGGCGGCTGGCTTCACGCCTCGGGCTCGCAGTTCGAGGTTCGCCCACTGCTCCTGGCGGTCCAGCGTGCTCGGAGCCTGATCCGCCATCCCCGGGTCGCGTGGGTTGCGGTACTCCTTCACCGTGCCGTTGCGAATCTCCTCGCGATCGAGCCGCGTGACCTCCTCCGAAAAGCGCCTGGCAAGGGCGAGGTATGTCTCCCACAGTGCCGGGCGATCGGCCGAGGGAACCAGATCCGTATTGAGCATCGCGAAGATCTCGGCGGACATGGCGATGGTTGCATCCGAGGCGCTCGCGCGATCACGCAGGGCGGCGAGGGCAGCGGACGCGAAGGGTCGCCGAAACGCCAGGAGCGATTCGCGAAGTTCGCTGGACTGTTGTTGACGGCGATCCACTGCGGTGGCCAGGGTGTCAAGCGTCAGCGGATCGCCAACGGAATCGAGCGTTTCACTGATCGCGAACGACGCATCCGCCACGCGAACACCGGCGGGCAGGCCGACGATGCCAGCAAGGAATGCCGGGTACGCGGAACGAAGCGTGCGCTGGGCCTCGTCACGTGCGGCGTGGGCGGCCAGAGTCGAATCGGCGAAGGTCTTGATCTGGCGCACCGCGGACGACGCACTCGCGATGCGATCGCTGGTCAGTTCCTTCGAAACGTAACCCGGCGAGAACACCGCGGCCTGAGCGGCCCGCCAGCGGCGGTAAGCTTCCTCCAGGGCGGGTTTCGCTTGCTCGATCACCGCGGGAACAAGCGAGGCTTCTTCAAAGTCCGAGCCGATTCGCAGCATGACGGCCGTCGTGGCAGGGTCCGCTTCCAGCTCCGCGAGGCGACGAATCAGGAGCGTCTCCGCGAAGAGAGGTGTCGGCTTTTGGGCCGTCAGGAGCCCGTCGAGTTGGCGTAGCCGCGCCGTGGGTGGGGCCACGTCCTTCGCCAGAATCGTGAACACGGCGAGCGCCGTCTCGTCATGCGATCGCGTCTTGAACGGCTCCAGTTCCTTGGCGAGACCCGGAGCGGGCGATGGTGGCGCGGCTTCCGCCTTCACGATCGCAGCCCGAAGTTCCTCGCCGAGCTTCGCGGCCCCCTCTTGACTCGCGAGCGGCAGGGCTGACAGGGAAACGATGGGGCCGCTTATCGCTCGTGTGGCTTCGTAGCGGGTGAGTTTCTCCCACTCGCGTTGCACGGCGGCCGACTCTTTCCCCGCGACCCAGGCCTGCTCGGCTCGAAGCAGCGACTCGCGGCGAGGGCTGCTGCCGACGTTCGCCCAGGCGGCTTTCAGCCAGTCAGGGTATGCACCCAGAGCCGCCGTCGGTTGCTCGAGGAAACCAATCGCTTCATCCAGGGTCGCCGGGTGCACGGTGAAGTCGGCTGCACTTCCCACGAGGCGGGGCGACTGCACGGCGATCGCGGCTGATTGCGACCAGCGCTGCACGTGCATCCTCGCGAAGGCCGCCAGTTCCAGGACGCTCACCCGGCCGTCGCGTCGGCCGGTGTCGTTCCAGCCATCCGCGGCACCGTGCAGCCCGATCGCGAGATAGTGCCCAAAGAGCGTGTGGCCCAGCACGGGCGAGGCAATCGGCCCCTGGCCAGCGTCGCAGGACAGCAGGCACAATCGGCGTTCATCCGGCACCGCAACGAGCGTCGCGAGGGTCGCATCCGAAACGAGCCCCACGGGAGGAGCGAACACATCTCGATTCGCCATGGGCCAGAGATCGAGCACGACGAGTCGCTGCTCGGCCGGGGCGGCGCGAACAAGCTCGAGCACCTCGGCGAGGGCGATGCGGTTGCGAGGATGGTCGCCGATCGGATCCGCACCGAGCAAATAAACCTGCCCTGCTCCGTCGATGTTCGCGGGGGCCGAGAGATACACGACGATCGGCTCACTCGCGGAGCGAGCGGACAGGGCCTTCAAACGCAAGCGAATCTGGTCTCGCGAGGGGTTCGCGGAATTCTCCGTTGGCGTACCAAGAAGGCGATCTTCGAGCAGGGTCGCACGATCCTGTTGAGTCCACGGAACTACGCCAGGGATGCCGGAGGCGGTGGGTTCGGTGGTGATCCAGAGGGGAGCGAGCGCGACGCTCCGCGGCGGCGAGAGCCAGAACATGACGCCGAGGAATGTGCCCGAAACGGCGACGAGTGCGAGCAGAAGCAGGGCAAGCCACCGCCGCCCTGGACGCGTGGCATCGGCGGGGCGGGTTCGCCAGGCGGTGGGTATCGGGGCTGGAGTGTCGGCCATGACGGAGTTCCCGTTGACGATTCACTTCGTCAGTTTGAGGTGCCGGCCCGCAGCGGCGGCGTCCTTCTGGAAGTCGGAAAGCGACACGATTTCCAGCCCTTTCAGGTCGGCCAGGATTCGGGAAGCCGTCGGCGCTTCGGGCCACCAGAAGAGGCACGTCACCTTGTTCGCCGCCTGGAAGATTCGCACCTGCGAGCCGGACGGAGCGAGGCCGACGAGCCGGGCCCACACGGGCTTGTTCGGCGCGTGGGTAAACCGGACGACGAGGCACGCCTTCTTCCCCGCTTGATCCGGGCCGAGCGGAACCTCATGGTCCTCCAGGCGGATCGAATCCAGTGACACCACGTTGTCACTGACGGCGAGCCGCGTCGGGGGAAGTTCGAGCGGATTCGCTCCCGGTTGCACGTCCCAGCGGAGCGCACTCGGTGCGAGGCCGGCGGGGTTCCACCAGGCTTCAAGCGACGAGGCCGCGGGAGTTTTGTTGTCGGGAAGCGTCGGCCAGCCGTTCGCTTCCAGCGTCCAGCACGGTGCGGGGTGCTCCCAGTTCGTGGTGAAACGAAGGGCGAAGGGAGTTGCCGTCGGTGTGGTCGGCACGAGATTGAACCACGTCTCGCCGAGGTGCTCGGCGGCGAGCGTCGGGGCCAGCCTTGAGGGCCGATCCTCGAGCGTCGCGAGAAGCTTCAGAGCTTTGTCGTCGAGCGTCTGACTCTGAAGCAACGCGAGCACGGCGGGCGAACCCTGCGAGGCGGAGCGATCCACGGCGGGGGCCTCGGCTGCGTACCACACTCGCTCGGCTTTCAGGTCGCCGCGATCCTCGATGAGACGAAGCAGCAGGCGGTCGCCGCGACGGAACGAGAGCGGGAAGCGGTACTCGCGATCGGCGTTCACCTTCATCGAATAGGTGCCCGGGAGAATCCGACCGGGGTACCAGGTGTCCGCGGCGTCGTCGCCGGCCGAGAGATCGAACGACGAGGCCGACGGTGAATCGGTGCTCACGGGCGAGACGGTAAAGCGGATGCGTGGGTTGAGCCCCGATCGCAGCCAGGTCAGGAGGCTTTCCGCCTGCGGGGGCGGCACGAACTTCCCCGCGGGCTGTAGTGTGTCAACGGCCTTGAACTGCTGCTGAGCGGCGGTCTCGCTCTTGTCCGTCACCGGGATTGCGACGACTCCGACGCGGATGCCGCTATCGGAGAGGCGCGTCTTCAGAGCGTCCTTGATTGATTCCTTACGAGGGTTGAACTGGCGATCCTCAGCGAAGCGATTATCGACCGCGTCGGTGACGAGCACCACAGTCTTGAAGGGACCAGGGCCGCCGACAAGGCCCTGCCGGGCGCGAAGGAGGGCCCGCATCACGGACGATTCTTCCCACGGCTCCAGGCCGCGGACGGTGGCGAGAAGCGAGTTGATGGTGGCGGAGTTGTCGCGAGCCCAGACGGTCGGCGGCAGGTGCTCCTTGATCGTTTCATCCGCGGAGGTGACGTCCGGCGTTCGCGAGCCGAACGACCAGACGGAGACCGTGGTGCCCGCGGGCAGGCCGCGGAGGAGCTTTTCGAGCACCTCGATCGCGACGGGATAGCGGCCGTTATCGCCAGCGGCTGCATCCTTCGGAGGACGCATACTGCCGCTGCAATCGAGCACGAGGGCAACCGAGCCCGTGGCCGAGCCGAACTTCGCCTGAAGCGCGGGGTCCGCTCGCACGGCCATCGTGGCCCCCGCGGGTGGGGGCACCACCACGCTCGTGCGATCCGGGACCGGATAATACTGGACGACCGAGTTCACGTCCGCGAATCGACCGCGAAAGAAGGCTTGCAAGCCCCCGTTGCCCACGACGGTGATGGGGGCCTTCGGCTCTGCGCCGGCGGGGGGCGTCAGCGTCGCGGTCACCGGCGACGGCGGTGCCGAGGAGAGCGGCAGGCCCGTCTCGCGAACTTCGCGAGGGATCGGAGTCTTCGTGATGCCGAAAGGTTGCTCCTGCCAGAAGACGGCGTAACCGGGGCCGGCAGGGTCATCCGCGGCGCGTTCCAGGGGGTACGTGACCGCGAGGTTCGGCTCGTCGGTGAGCCAAAGTTTCGGGCCGATCCGCGGCATCAATGGGAAGGGTGCGTTCTTCTCGAGCCGCTTCGCCCAGAGCGATTCCGTCTCCTTCTCGAGTTTGTGGCCGAGGATGGTGCGGGCGTCGTTGAGAAGCTGCTCGACCGCGACGCGGAAGTACGGCTGCTTGCCACCGTACCAGTGATCGATGTAGGTGCGCTCCGCCTGATTCACGAGAACCTGGGCCGTGAGAAGCCGTCGAAGCGCGTCCGCGGGACCCGGACCCAGGGGCACCGTGGCAGCGGCGGGCATCAGGCGAACGCGGCGGTCCGCCTCGGCCAGTTGGCCCGATGGCGGAGGAGCGTTGAGCGCCGCGCCAAGCGCCGCACCCACATCCACGAGGGTGATCCTGGCGTCCGCCTGGAGGGCGAAGTTGTTGAGGCGAAATTCGAGTTGCTCGAAGCGGCTCGGCTGTCCGGCGTTCGCGGGGAAGGCCTGCTGGCCGACGCGCGACAGTTCCGCCAGGCCCAGCCAGCGCGCCGACTGGAAGCCACGCTCACGAGACGCATCGGGCGTGACTTCCACTAGCGGCTGGGGGTTCGTTGCGCCGGTGACAAGAAGTTGTCGGCTTACACGTCGTGCTTCGATCGCCAGCTTCAGCCGCTTCGCGGGATCACCGAAGGGAGTCGCGAGAAGCCCTTCCGTTTTCCGCCACCACACGATGAGCTCCTCGCGGGTCTCTCGTCGCGCGTCGAACTCCGGACGTGAGGCAATCGCTTGCTCCATCTCGGCCAGGAACCGGGATTGCAGGAGATCGAGAACACCATTGAGCCGGGCGACCTCCGCTTCGATCGGGGCGAGCACGGCAGCCCTTTCCTTGGCATCCGCAGGTGGAATGCGATCCAGGGAACGGGCGATGACGTGCTGGCTATTCCAGGCTGCGCGAATCGGCTCGAGCAGCCTCTCACGCTCATGCCGAATCGGATAGGGTTCACCAGCACGCAACTGAGCGACCCAGTCGTTGTAACCCGGCAGGATCGCGGCTGCACGATACCAGGCCTCGACCGCATCCGTGATGAGTCGTGCCTGATTCGTCGCAATGTTGTACGCCGGTCCCGCATCGGTCGCTTTGGCGAGCTCCCACGATTGAGGCGAAGTCGCGAAGGAAAGATCCTCAGCCCTGCGACGAAGCCCATCACCCCGTTGCACCTCATCACGATCCCACCGGGCGGCATAGGTCGAACTGCGACCAGTGCGATCGACGCCGCTGGCCAGGCGTTCCCCACGCTCACGCGATTCAAGCAACTGCCCCAGGAGCGGGCCGAGCTCATCGCTCTTCGCGAACTTCGGAGCGTGCTTCGCGAACATCTCCAGCAGGTGAATTTCCGAGGGACGCACAGGCATCCCTTCGGTCATCAATGCCAGAATCGAAGGAGCCACCGCCAGTCGGTTCGCGGGATCGACGGCCACCCAGTTCACGAGGCCCTGGCACCAAAGGATCCGCAGCGACTCCGGATCCGCCCCGGGGACGTTATTGCGAATCGAGGCCCACAGCTTGCTGCGATCGGTCTCTGTCGCGGCGGCGAGTTGCGCGAGGCCGCTCACGATGGCGGCGGGGAATTCCTTGGGGCGGGTCAATCCGCCAAGCGAGAACGGAATCGCCAGGTTCTGTGGCGGCACGGGCAGCTTCCGCAAGGCTTCCATCCGTCGCCGTGCGTCGGCCGCCTTCGCGAAGGCCGTACCCGCGGCTTCAGGGGTGCCCTCCAGGAACAGGCTCTCGTAGCGTAGCACCCACGCTTCGTACTCGCGCCAGATGTGTGGGGCATAAGCGATGGGCGACGGGTTCGCACTCGCGAGCGTGCGATACTCTCCCCAGAGTTGCTGGAGTTCCGCGGGTGGTTCAAAAGGCGTCGGCGCCACCGCGGGTGATGCCTTCGCCTCCGTCACACTCGCCAACGTGATGGCGCGAGCACGGGCCTCACCGTCCGCCTTCGGCAGCAGCACGGGCTTCTGCAAGGCGGCACGATTATCTCGAGCCCAGTCGTGAACTCGCGGGCGGACATGCTCGAAGAGCTCCCACACGGTCAGGCGCTGATTGTGGTCCGAGTCGGCACTGCCGTTCAGGCCGTCGTGCAGGTAGTGCGAAAAGGTCGTGCGGCCCCACTCGGGGGAGGTCCACGAACGCTGGTCGATGCCGGTGCTGCTCATCACCACGAGGTTCGGCACGGCGGCGATAGTGCTGTCAAGCAGGACGAGGGCGTCCGCGAAGTCGTTGTGGAGAAGGCCGAGATCCGCGTAGTGCGAGGGCTGCGTCGCATCGAGAATGAGGACCTTGTGCGTGGTCGCGGGGAGTTTCGCGAGGCGATCGATCACGGCCTTGATACGAACGCGGTGAGCCGGGTCGGTCGTGGTGTCATCGGGGAAGAGGAAAGCGCCGTCCGGATCGCGTCCACCGTGAGCCGCCACGAAGACGATGGCCGTGCGATCCTTGAGAGTGTCCAGTTCCGGCAGCAGCGTTCCCCCGCGAGTGAGCCGGACGGGTTCACTCGTGCGGAGTCGGCCACGGGACGCGGCGGCGGAGTTCACCAGCGTGATGAGATCGCGGCCGGCCCCCACGCCGGTAGCGTTTGGCGGCACGGTCAGATTCGTGGCGTACGCCGCTTCGAGAACGATCAACTTCGCGGTGTCCGGCGGCTTCAGCCACAGGGCCGCGTAGCTCACGGCTGCCAGGCAGGCGGCAAGGCCCACGCCCACGAGGCCGAGCTTCCACCATCGCGAACGATACGTGGCGACCGCCCCGGAGGCACGCCAGGCCGGCTCCGTGGGCACCACCGGCGGCGGTGTGAACGCCGGCGAAGAGCCACGCCAACTTGGACCATCCGGTGAAGAAACGCGGGCCATGAGGATTATCCGGGTGCGAAAGCTTGACGAAATAATCGAGTCGAGCGAACCTGACGCTTCGAGCGGTCCTACGAATCATACCAGCCATCGGTTCAATTCACCGCCTGATACAATGAGCCTTAGTGCGATCTTCGGCGAGCCAGAGGAAAGACTTCACCTGAGGCCCGTCGGTTTCCCGATCCAAAAGGAAGAGCAAACCAATCCGCCGTTCGGACTCGCACAGCCGGGGGAAGGTCGATCATGGCAGGCAACGAAACAGATCTCGAAGGGCTTCTCGGCCCCGGCACTCGCCGCGAAGGTCGGCGAGCCCGTGGTCGGGCGTTCGATCGTGACCAACTGTTCGATTCGCTCCAGGTGGCAGAAACGGAACGACCCAAGGCCCTCGCCAACAGCGTGGGCATGCGGATCGTCCTGCTGCCCGCGGGGTCCTTCACCATGGGAGCGAGCGCCGGCGATCCGCACCGAAGAAGCAACGAGGAGCCAGCCCATGAAGTGATTCTCACCGAGCCGTTCTACCTCGCGGTGAATCCAGTGACGCAGGCGGAGTTCGCGAGAGTGATGGGTGCGAACCCGGCCCAATTCCAGCCTGGCGAGGGCGGCGGCCCGTCACATGCTGTCGAGAGTGTCTCGTGGGACGACGCCGTCCGTTTCTGTGAACGTCTCTCCGAAACGACCGACGAGAAACGAGCCCGGCGCAGCTACCGCCTGCCCACGGAGGCGGAATGGGAGTATGCCTGCCGGGCGGGAACGGGGACGCCGTTCTCGTTCGGGGAGTCACTCGCCCCGGATCAGAGCCGGTTCCAGGGTGCCGCGGAAGGCCCCTCCCCCGTGGGCAGCTACCCGGCGAATCTCTTCGGCATCTTCGACATGCACGGCAACGTTTGGGAATGGTGCGCGGACTGGTACGATGAAAACTATTACAAGTCCACGCCGCTCCGCGATCCCGCCGGCCCGGCGACGGGCAAGTTTCGCGTCCTTCGCGGCGGCTCCTGGCGAAATGGGGCCGAGCGCTGCCGGGCGAGTTATCGCAACGCCCTGGCCCCGTACCAGCGAGACTCCGCAACCGGATTCCGCGTGGTGTTGGTGATGGGTTGAGTCGACGTTCCTCACTCCAAACTCCGCCCTCCGAAGTTCCCCCCATGCCGCGTGTTCTGCTCGTCGAAGATAACGAAGTCAACCGTGAGATGCTGCGGAAGCGACTGGAGCGCCGCGGCTTCGAGATTGTGTCGGCGGAGAGCGGCGAACAGGGCCTGAATCTCGCCGGGTCGAACAAGCTCGACGCCGTCCTCATGGACCTTGGCCTACCGGGCATCGACGGCTGGGAGACAACGCGCCGACTGCGAGCCGACCCCGCAACGGCGAATCTGCCGATCATCGTGCTCTCGGCTCACGTCACCTTGGAGTCGCGTGAAAAAGCCTTCTCTGCCGGTTGCGATGACTTTGAAGCGAAGCCAGTGCAACTCGATAGCCTCGTCACGAAACTGACGGCCGCGATCGCCAAGCGTTCCCCCATGCTCCTGGCGCCCGTGCCGCCAGTGGCCGTGGTGGACCCGAACGCCGGGACGCAAGTCCTCCGAATTCCCAGGGCTCGCGAGGTGCCCGCCGCGGCGCCTCAGGAGCATCCGACAGTCATTCGGCGAGCGACGCCCTCGGCCATACCCCAACCTGCAGAGCGCCCCGCCGCCCCGCGAGCCGAGGCACCGGCTTCCCCCGAGAGCCGCAAGCACATTCTTGTCGTCGAGGACAACGACGCGAACCGCGTGATGCTCTGCCGACGTTTGCAGAAGCACGGGTACGAGACGACCGAAGCCCGCGACGGCCGCGAGGCGATCGATCTTGCGCACCTCCATCGCTACGACCTCATGCTCTGCGATATCATGATGCCCGAGGTCGATGGCTATCAGGTGTTGCAAACGCTCAAGGCGGATGAGGACCTGAAGGCGTTGCCGATCATCATGATCTCGGCGGTGGACGAGATGGCGAGCGTGGTTCGCTGCATCGAGATGGGAGCGGAGGATTACCTTCAAAAGCCGTATGACCCCGTGCTGCTTCACGCGCGGATCAACGCCTGCCTGGACAAGCGCCGGGCTCGCGATGAAGAGATGGCTTACCTTCGTGCCGTGGCGGATCTCACCCAAGCGGCGACGATGCTCGAACAGGGTCAGTTCGAGGCCGCGTTGCTCGACGGTGTCTCGAAGCGCGACGATCCCCTGGGTCGGCTCTCGCGCATGTTCGTGAAGATGGCCCGCGAAGTGCAGTCGAAGGTGCAGCACCTCACGCAGGAAGTGCAGCGTTTGAGAGTCGAGATTGACGAAGCCCGCAAGAGTGAGCAGGTGTCCGAGATCACGGATAGCTCGTACTTCCAGGAGCTTCAGCAGCGAGCCGCGGGGTTGCGGCGGCGATCGCGAAGGGATTCCGAGGGGAAGCCAACGAACCCTCCAGAGAGCGTCCCATGATCGACATGCACATTCACGTGGTGCCGCCGAACCTGCCCGGTGCGGGTCCGCTTGATCGGCTCCTGCAAGCTCCGCCGGACACCGTGGCCCAGGTGGTTCGCGCTCAGATGCAAGCCGCCGGTGTGACGGAGGCCTTCGCCATGGGCGAATGGAACTGCACCGATTCCGACCCACTTGGCATCCGACGCACTCTGCAAATTAGCGAGATGGTCCCGGGCCTGCGTGCCATCGGCGTGATGGACCCGACTCGCACCGAGTCCGGGCACTTCGAGCGAGTCGAGAACGTCCTGAAGTCCGGAGCCGTGGTTGCCATCAAGGGCTACCTGGGCTATCTGCATTTCGAGCCGGGCCACGAGAACTATCGCCGTTACTACGAACTCGCTGCTCGCTATCGAGTGCCGGTGATCTTCCACACGGGGGATACGTACTCGCCGCGAGGGAAGCTGAAGTATGCACATCCACTCCTCGTCGATGAAGTGGCTGTGGATCATCCAGACACGCGGTTCGTGATGGCTCACGTCGGCAACCCGTGGATGCTGGACTGTGCTCAGGTTGTCTACAAGAACATCAATGTCTGGTGCGATCTCTCCGGCCTCGCGATTGGTGATGAAAAGGCCTTCGTTTCCCCCGAGGGCCGCGAACGTCTCGAGGACACGATCGCTCGCATCCGAGCCGCGTTCCGCTACGCCGAGCGGCCCAACCGCTTTCTGTACGGCACCGACTGGCCGCTCGCACCGATGCTGGCGTACCGCGAGTTCGTCCGCGAAGCGATCCTCCCGGAGTATCACGATCTGGTCTTCGAGGAAAACGCCCGCCTGTTGTTTCGACGGCCGCCTCGAGAGCCTGCGTGACCAAAACGCGAAAGGTTGGGACGGTCCCGGCGGCACCTGCATCAATTTGAGGTCTCTGTTCCCCGAAGCTTCTTCTTCCACCGCGAGGGAGCCCAAATCCACAGGCACACTTCCATGGCCACGCCCGCGGTGAAGATGATGACGCTGCCCCACTGGGAGAGCGTGAGACCGCTGCCCACGGCGGGCTCGATTCGCAACGATTCGTTGATGAAACGGTGGAGGGCGTAGCCGATCATCAGCAGGGTCATCAACTGGCCGTCGTGCCGTCGGAAGGGGTAAACCGCGAGCAACAGCGCCATCAGGAGCAGCATACTCACCGTCTCGTAAATCTGAGTCGGGTAGAAGCCGACGGTCCGCGGAGTGAACGAGGGGAGTGGAACATCTTTCCCTTCCCGCTGAACGACGAGGTCAATGTCATTGCGACCTCGTGGCCAGTCCCATCGCACCAGGCGATCGAGCGAATCGGTCTCGGTGAGGATCGTTCCCGCGAGGCCTTTCGCGGTGAGATCGGCACGGGCCTTCGTGTAAGACTCGAGTCGATCGAAGGCCGCAGCCGCGGGCCGGGAAGCACCGGCTTCGCTGGGTTCAGCCTGCCCGCCCTGCGCCTGACACACGGCAAGGGCCGCGTCGACCTTCTCCGGTTGGCCCAGGAATTCCAGGATGCAAGCGTTGGGCTGGCCGTTGACGCTGACGATGCGATCGCCGACCTTGACGCCCGCAGCCGCCGCGGCGGAGCCCGATTCGACCACCGCAACGACGGTGCGAGGGTCGTCGCTGGAGTGACGCTGGATGCCAAACCCGATGGAGGTTTGCAGGCCATCGGTTTCGACAAGTTGCTTCTGGGCGTGCGCCGACAGAAGGGGAAAGTGAATCGTCCCCAACGGCACCGGGCACGTTTCCTCATTCGCCACCTGGCCCCAACAGCAACCATTGAGCAGGCACCCGACCCGACCGATCGCGAGGCCGAGGGCGAGGATGGGTGCGACGGCATCCGCCAGTTGCCACTTGTTGATGTTCATCCGGCGGAGGACGAACCAATAGAAGAGGCCGTAGCCAATGGTGCCACCGAGAGCGGAGCCATAGAAAATGATGCCTCCCTTCCAGATCTGGAAGAAGGCTTTTGCGAGGCCGCCGATGGATTTGTCCTGGAATTGCTGGGAATACTGGATCATATAAAGGATGCGAGCGCCGACGAAGCCCGCGATAATGATCCACAGCACCATGTCCTGAAAGCGCGGCTGCGGCAGGCCGACCTTGGCGGCACGGGCCCCACCCCAGAAGACCCCAAAGGCGAACGCCACCACGAGCATCGCCCCGAAGCTCGCAACGGGGACATCGAGGAATGGTACGTGGAAGAGGACTTGTCGCATGGGTGAACCCGATCTCCACAGGAAGCGTCGCGGCGGATCATTCTAGGGCACTGGCAAGCCGTCCAGGATCTTCTTCACCACGGCGTCGGACTTCAAATCCTCCGCCTCGGCCTCGAAGGAAATCACCACACGATGGCGAAGGACATCCGGTGCGATCTGCTTGACGTCGTCCGGCGTCACATAGGCCCGCCCCGCCAGCAAGGCGTGAGCCCGGGCCGCCCGATGCAGGGCGAGCGTCGCACGCGGGCTTGCTCCTAGCTGAATCAGGCTGCCGATGTCCAGCCCATAGTCCGCCGGCTTGCGAGTCGCTCGCACCACGTCCACCACATACTGCTTGATCTTCCCATCCACGTACACCGCATCCACCGCGGCTCGCAACGCCGCCAGATCCTCCGCACTCATCACCGGGTCGATGTGAGTGTTGGCGTCCAGCGAGCCCATGCGTTCGAGGATGCCAAGCTCGTCCGCTTTCGTGGGGTAGTCGAGCAGTACCTTCAACATGAAGCGATCGACCTGGGCTTCCGGCAGGGGATAGGTGCCCTCGTGGTCGATCGGGTTCTGCGTCGCCAGCACGATGAACGGCCGGGGCAGCGGGAAGGTCGTGTCGCCAATGGTCACCTGCCGTTCCTGCATCGCCTCGAGCAGGGCCGACTGCACCTTCGCCGGGGCTCGGTTGATCTCATCCGCCAGCACGACGTTCGCGAAGATCGGGCCATGCTTGACGGTGAACTCGCCCGACCGCGGATTATAGATCTGCGTGCCGACAACATCCGCGGGCAGCAGGTCCGGCGTGAACTGGATGCGACGAAAGCTGAGCCTCAGGGCCTGGGCCACCGTGCGAACCGCGAGAGTCTTGGCGAGCCCGGGCACGCCCTCGAGGAGGACATGGCCATCCGTGAGCAGCGCGATGAGAAGCCGATCGACGAGCCGACGCTGGCCGACGAGGACGCTTTCCACGGCACGATGGAAGTCCTCAATTCGACGGCGGATCTCATCGGGAGCGGGGCTATCGGGGGTCATTCGTCCACCTCCGGTAGCGGTACCGTGGGAGAAACGATCGCAGCCTTCGAGATCGCAGAACTGGAGACATCCGCGACGACCTTGCGGATGAGTTCCCAACTTTCGTAGTGATACGCTTCGGGCAGCGGCAGCCTTTCGCCGACCTGGCAGCGGCGAAGAGCCCCGCTCTTTTCGACGTAGACTGTATTGGCGATGCCTCGGTTGTGAACATGGACATCTCGCGCGGCCTTGATCTCGGCCAAGCGGTCGATCACGTCGAGTGATGGGCAACCCAACTTTGCGAGGCCATCGAGATAGGCGAACCACTCGCGAAGCTTTCTGTAGTTCAGTTCGTTCACCTCACGGTTCACGGCGACGAGTTTGAGGGATTCGAGGTCCGTCGCTTCGAGAACCGCAGAGACGGGAAGCTGCTTCTTCGCCAGCGAATGCGGATATGCCTGGAGCCAGAGCCGCATGAGGCCGAAGAGGAAGTCCTCGAAGAGCGAAACGAACTGCTGGTAGGTGGAACTGGCGAGGTTGTCTTTGACGTACGATTTGATCAAATCCGGCAATTCCACCTGGGTGGTCGTGTTGCGTGTCCGCTTGTTTTGAATCCGGACTCTTCGGCCATTTGTGATGGCTTTCAGGAGGAATCGCCAGGAGTAAATCGAGTTCACATAGTAATCATGGGCCGCATCCAGATCGGCGAGAATGCGGTCCCGATGCGTGACAAGGGCATTCGCAAGGGACATGTCCGCGTCCTTTAAGGCTGGCCATCCAGCAACGCCTGGAGTGCAACAGAATCGACGTCGGCATCGAAATCAAACATGACCTGAGCGGGTTCGTCGTCGATCGACATTGAGAACGTATCGACTTCGTAGGGCACTCGATGTGAGTCCAGCAATCTCTGAACGTCGGCCACCTGATCCTCGGGCACCCAGAGACAGGGCCCCGCTTTGCCGAGGACAGCCACTTTCAGCTTCTCGTTTGGTTTCGTTGCATCCACCATCTTCCACCTCCTTCCATTATCCTACCAGGCGTGCCGGTGCGACCGGAGCCTTACTCATCGTCCTCGCGGAGCTTGGCGAGGACAGTGAGATCCTCGAGCGTTGTCGTGTCGCCCGTGGAGGCCTTGCCCGCAGCGATGTCGCGAAGCAGTCGGCGCATGATCTTGCCGCTCCGCGTCTTCGGCAGGCCGTCGGTGAACTTGATCTCGTCCGGCCTCGCCAGGGCACCGATCTCCTTGGCCACATGCTTCTTCAACTCGTCCTTCAGTGCGTCATCCGCCGTGATACCCTGTTTGAGTGTCACGAAGCACGCGATCGCTTCGCCCTTGATGTCGTCCGGCTTGCCCACCACGGCGGCCTCCGCCACCTTGGGATGGTTGGCGAGCGCGCTTTCCACTTCCATCGTGCTCAGGCGGTGGCCGCTCACGTTCAGCACGTCGTCCACGCGGCCCATCACCCAGATGTAACCATCCTCGTCCATGCGGGCCCCGTCCGCGGTGAAGTAGACGCCCTTCAAATGGCTCCAGTAAGCCTGTTTGTAGCGTTCGTCGTCGCCGTAGATCGTCTGCATCATGCTCGGCCACGGCCGCTTCACCACCAGGAAGCCGCCCGCGTTCGCCGGGACGGGGTTGCCCGCCTTGTCCACCACTTCCGCAATGATGCCCGGCAGCGGCTTCGTGGCACTGCCCGGCTTCGTCGGCACCGCACCAGGCAGCGGCGAGATCATGATGGACCCCGTCTCCGTCTGCCACCACGTATCCACAATCGGGCAGCGGCCACCGCCGATGACGTTGTGGTACCACATCCACGCTTCCGGGTTGATCGGCTCGCCGACGCTCCCCAGCAGGCGAAGCGACGTGAGATCCCGCCCTTTGGGGTACTGGTCACCCCACTTGATGAACGCCCGGATCGCCGTCGGTGCGGTATAGAGAATGGTGACCTTGTACTTCTCGATGATCTCCCAGAAACGGTCCTTCCTCGGCTGGTCCGGTGCGCCCTCGTACATCATGATCGTCGAGCCGTTGGCGAGCGGTCCGTAGACGATGTAAGTGTGACCGGTGACCCAGCCGACATCGGCGGTGCACCAGTAGACGTCCTCCTCCTTGATGTCGAAGACCCACTTGTGCGTCAGCGAAGCGCCGAGCAGGTACCCGGCGGAGGAGTGCAGCACGCCCTTGGGTTTGCCGGTGCTGCCCGAGGTGTAAAGGATGAAAAGCGGATGCTCAGATTCGACCGGTACCGCGGGGCAGTGATCGCCTTCGCAATCGACCAGTTCGTGCCACCAGAGATCGCGGCCTGGCTTCATCGTCACGGGCGTGTTGCAGCGATTGAGAACGATGCACTTCTGCACGGTCGGCGACTTCTCGAGGGCCGCGTCCACATTGGCCTTCAGGGGCACGACCTTGCCGCGGCGCCAGCCGCCGTCGGCGGTGATGACGAGCTTGGACTTGGCGTCGTTGTTGCGATCCGCGACGGCCTCCGCCGAGAAGCCGCCGAAGATCACCGAATGCGTCGCTCCGATGCGGGCACAGGCGAGCATCGCGATGGCGGCCTCGGGGACCATCGGCATATAGATGGTGACACGGTCACCCTTCTCGATGCCGACAAGCTTGAGCGCGTTGGCGAACTTGCAGACCTCGCGATGAAGCTGCTGGTAGGTCAGCGTCCGCGTGTCGCCGGGTTCGCCCTCCCAGATGATGGCGGCCTTGTTCCTTCGCCAGGTCTTCAGGTGCCGATCCAGGCAATTGGCGGAGACGTTGATCTTTCCTCCGACGAACCACTTCGCGAACGGCTCATTCCACTCCAGAACCGTGTCGAAGGGCTTGATCCACTCCAGCGACCTGGCCTGTTCCGCCCAGAAACCGTCGGGATCGTTCCTGGCCCACTCGGCAAGGCGGTCCCGTTCCGCCGCGGAGGGGATATGGGCCGCCTTCGCGAACTCGGGTGTCGGCGGGAAGAGGCGAGTTTCCCTGAGAACGCTGGTGATATTGTTGGCAGGAGAAGACATATCAACCCTCGTCAGCGGATCGAAGGAGAGCAGGGTTCCGGAGATGAAGGAATGATATGAACTGCGCCGCTGACTTTGAAATCCAATCCTCTGACTCTCCCGGCGAAGTATAATCTGGAGGCCCGGTTCGGGTCCTGGAGGGCTACGCATGTCGCAGTCACTGGCGAGATGGCAGGCGATTTTGCTGGGAGTGGTGGTGCTGGCAGCGGTTGCGCTCGGCGGGTTCGGCCTCGCTCGCATTGCGGCGAAGCAGGGGCTCTGGGCGGAGTCGTTGGAAATTCGCGTCACCTTCCCGGAAGTTCACGACATTTCCCCTGGCACTCCCGTGCGAATCCGGGGCGTCGATGCGGGACAGGTGGTGGCGATTGAACTGCCGGACTCGGCCGACCCCTCCGCGGCGGTCACGCTGCGGCTGAAGGTCGATGCCCGCTACGCCGACCGCCTGTTCGCGGATGCCGCGGCGCGGATCCAGTCCACGGGGCTGCTGGGTGCCAAGGTGATCGCGATCGCGCCCGGCACGCCGACGGCCGGGCCGCTCGCCAGTGGCCGAATCGTCGGCACTTCGCCCCGGGATCTCGGCGACGCCGCGGCGAAGCTGCACGACACCGCTGTCGAAGCTGAGTTGCTCCTCCGCGATATTCGCCAGAGCAACGGCACCCTCGCGAAGCTGCTCAAGGACGACGACCTTTATCGCGACCTCAAGGATCTCGCTGCCGACTCGCGAGGGTTCGTGAAGCGAGCGGATGGGGCCGTCAACGCCGTCGAGGCGGAGCTGCCGCACATTCGCGGCTTCGTTCGCGACGGGCAGGACACGCTGCGTTCCATCAAAAGCGGCACCGACGCGATCCAGCGGATGCCGGTCATTCGCAGCTATGTCGAGAATTCGACAGCCCTGCTCGTTCGTCCGGGCCATCAGCGTGAACGCCTGATGTTTCGGACGGAGGACATCTTCGAGCCGGGCACGTCCGTCTTGAACGAGACCGGCCTCAAGCACATGACGTTCGTGGCGGCGCGGCTGCTCGAAGTGCGCGGGCCAGGCTCGGACATCGTGGCGGCCGTGTTCTGCGATCCCGCCGCACGGGATCAGACTCCCGAGTCCGCACTCGAACTGAGCCGTCGTCAGAGCGAAGCGATCGTGGAGTTCCTCCGCGGCCATGGCGTCCATAAAACATCCTTCTGGAAGTCCAGCCTCAAGGTCACGCCCCTCGGGATGGGCATGAATCCGTCGCCGGTGGTGGACATGAGCCCGCCAACCGCCTCGCGAGTCGAGGTGCTGATGTTCACGCCGAACTGAGGCGTGAACATCGTGCGAGGACTCGGCTCCAAGTTGATTCGTGAAAAGGTGACTGACCATGACGAACGCCAAGGGATACGCTTCCCAAGTTGCCGATCAGCCGCTGACGCCGTTCGCTTTCCAACGACGAACGCCTGGCCCGACGGATGTGGCCATCGACATTCTCTACTGCGGCGTTTGCCACTCGGACGTTCACACCGCCCGCAACGAGTGGGGTGGCACCACTTACCCCTGCGTGCCCGGACACGAGATCGTCGGCCGCGTGAGCCAGGTGGGCAGCCAGGTCACGAGCTTTCAGCCCGGAGACCTCGCGGGTGTCGGCTGCCTCGTCGACTCCTGCCGCACCTGTGAGCACTGCAACGAAGGCCTCGAAAACTACTGCGACTCCTTGATCTTCGCCTACAACTCGCCCGATAAACACATGCCGGGTCAGAAGACGTTTGGAGGCTACTCAAACCACATCGTCGTGGACGAACGCTTCACGCTTCGAATCTCTCCCAAGCTCGATCTGAAAGCGGTCGGCCCCCTGCTCTGCGCGGGCATCACGACGTACTCCCCCATGCGGCACTGGAAGGTCACGAAGGGCCAAAAGGTCGGCATCGTCGGCCTGGGCGGCCTGGGGCACATGGGCGTCAAGTTCGCTCACGCCTTCGGGGCTCGCACCGTCCTCTTCACCACCTCCGCCAACAAGATCGCCGACGGCAATCGGCTCGGGGCGGACGAGGTCGTGATCTCCAAGGACGACGAGCAGATGAAACGGCACCTCAACAGCTTCGACTTCATCCTCAACACCGTGGCAGCACCGCACAACCTGGACGCCTTCCTGACTTTGCTCAAGCGAGACGGCACGATGGTGCTGGTCGGCGCTCCGGACACCCCGCACCCGTCCCCCTCCGTGCCGAACCTGCTGTTCAAGCGGCGATCGCTCGCGGGTTCGCTCATCGGCGGGTTGCCGGAAACCCAGGAGATGCTCGACTTCTGTGCGGAGCACAATATCGTTTCTGACGTGGAAGTGATCCCGATCCAGAAGATCAACGAAGCCTACGATCGGATGGTCAAGAGCGATGTCAAGTACCGCTTCGTGATCGACATGGCGACGGTGTGAGGACAGGTGTCGCTCCTTCTTATTGACCCCGCCGAGACGCGCGTGCAGCGTACCATCGAACCACCGCCCTTCTCAACGGCCGACCAGGTCCGGGTCGCGCTGCTGTACCACTTCGCCCGGCTTCAATTGCCGGGCCTTCCCTTGCGCGAGTCGACGTTCCAGACGCACCTGCGGCGAACGTTCGCCATGTATCTGCCAAAGCTTCCCGAGACCGTGCCCTGGTCGAATTATCTCGAAGGCCTGTACGCGGTCGATTGGGCGGTGTGTGTCGGCTGCCTTGATCGGCAGTCGAGTGCCTGGGAGATGCTCTTCGCCGCCCGCACGGGCCGCAGCGACGTGCTCCTCGTCGACGCGCTACGGGGGCGGGCCACGCGGCTTTACCCCCGCGACGAGGAGAAGCAGGACACCGCCGTTACCGAGTTCTGGACCTCGCTCATCGTTTCCGACACCGAGGCCAGCCTGCCGATCCTGGCCCGCTACGATGGCCAGCGCCCCCTGGCCCCCTGGCTGATCCGCGTCTTCCAGAACTGGCACCTCTCGAAGCTCCGCCACCACAGCGGGGTTGTGTCGTTGCCTGATGACGAGATCGCCATGCCGATGGACTCGCACAAGCCGCCGGGGGCGACGCTCCGCTGGCACGAGACCTTCATTCAGGCTGCCCGCGACTGGCTGGGCACCACGGACGACGACGAGCGGCTGCTCCTCGGCCTTCGCTGGCGTTACCGCATGAGCCAGCGAGAGGTGGCCGGCCTGTTGGGATTGCACGAGGGAAGCATCTCACGGCGAACGGACAAGCTTCGCGAACGGGCCCTGGAACAGATCGGCGCCCGCCTTGTCGAGGACGGCTGGACCGGTGACGACATCGAGAGCTTCATCCTCACGGAACTCGGCGCCCTGATGACGGATGATCCTCGCCTCTCCGCGGAATACCTGGCCCGCATCCTGGCCAAGAAGGGGAAGACTTTGCCCGCGACAGCTTGAAGTGACACTGATGCTTCCGGTTGTCACAGGTCGATTGTTGGGCCACCCCGGCGCTTACGCTTCGGGTTCGCCTTGCCACGCAGGTGCCTGCTCTCCCCACCCCGGCGCTTACGCTTCGGGTTCGCCTTGCCACGGAGGTGCCTGCCTTCCCTACCCCGGCGCTCACGCTTCGGGTTCGCCTTGCCACGCAGGTGCCTGCTTTCCCCACCCCGGCGCTTACGCTTCGGGTTCGCCTCTTCCCTGTCGATTACGCTCTGGGTTCGCCAGATCAGGGTTTACCGCCTTCCGATAGCACCAGTGGAAAAGAAGCTGCCATTCGAGCGTTTGGACTCGCCTCGCAAGCTCTTCCTGGGGGTTGCCGACGCCGCGGACCTGCTCGCAGAGGTCGACGAAATCCTGAGGGGTCGTGAAGAAGTAGCCCAGAGTCGGGGCTCGTTCCTTCAACTGGTCGAGAACCGGATGCGGGCCGACCCGACGCCACCAGTACTTCGCGTTTGACGCATCCGGCTCGCGGCGATGCATGATGGCGTGCCAGAGGCTGCCCTCGGACGTGGGGAGATCCTGGCTGATGGCGTGCGATTCGTCCAGGCCGTCGTGCAGCAGCCACAGCCCGGAATAACAGGCCCGGGCCGCGTCGCTGTCGGTCACGGGTTGGCCCAGATCGCTGTGCGGATTGAACGATTGCAGAAGCGATCGCACGGCCGGTGCGACCGATCCTGAGCCCAGCGGCGCGACACGAATCTCGCCAAGGATCGCCGCGACGCGGGGTCCGTAAGTCTGGGGATCGAAGCGGTCGGACATGAAAGCACTCCAGGAGCGGCAGGAACTTCGTACTGATCAGAACGACCCTCCGCGAAAAAGGCAAGCCCGACTCTTCGCGGTTCCCGGACTGGCGGTTCGTCGTCGGCCGCGCTATCATGCCGCTGGGTTCCTTCACGGCGAGCCACGCATGACCACACTTCGCATCGGCAACGGCTGCGGCTTCTGGGGCGATAGCCTCGATGCCCCCATTCGCCTCGCCCAGACCGGTCGGCTCGATGTGCTTACGCTCGAATATCTCGCCGAGCTCACCATGTCGATCCTCGCTGTGCAGAAGGCGAAGGATCCCTCCACGGGCTATGCCACCGATTTCCTGGATGTGCTTCAACGCCTGACGCCGATTCTCCGCGAGCAGCCGAAGCTGAAGATCGTGACCAACGCGGGCGGCATGAACCCGAGGGCCTGCGCCGCCCGGGCTCGCGAGGTGCTCACGGCCGCGGGGCTCGCGGATCGACGCATCGGCATCGTGCTCGGCGACGATCTTCTCCCCAGTCTGGAGTCGCTACTCGCGGCGGGTCATCGCCTCACGAACCTCGACACGGGTGAACCGATCGAGACGGTGAAGGATCGGATCGTGAGCGCCAATGCTTACCTCGGCGCCGCTCCGATCGCTCAGGCTCTCGCGGCGGGTGCGGAGATCGTCATCACGGGCCGGGTCGCGGATGCGTCGCTCACCGTGGGGCCGTTGGCGCAGGCCTTCGGCTGGGGTTTCGACGCCTTGCACCTCGATCGGCTCGCGGCGGCCACGGTGGCGGGCCATCTGATCGAATGCGGGGCCCAGGCGACCGGCGGGCTCTGGATTCACGCGGACGAGAGCACGCATCTCGAAAACGTCGGCTACCCCATCGTGGAAGTGAGTGCGGATGGCCGCTTCACACTGGCGAAGCCGGAGGGCTCTGGCGGGGTCGTCAACATCGAGACGGTCGCGGAGCAACTGCTTTACGAAGTCGCCGACCCCGCACGATACTTCACCCCGGATGTGACGGCAAACTTCACCACCGTTCACCTCGAACAGGCAGGGCCGAATATCGTGGCGGTCCGCGGGGGGACGGCGAACGGAATCACCGATTCCTACAAGGTGTCCGCGGCGTATCGAGATGGGTACATGGCTGCGGGAACCCTGGTGATCACGGGCCCTCACGCGGCGGAGAAGGCCCGACTTTCCGGGGCGATCCTGCTTGATCGGCTTCGCCAGAGCGGGCTCACGTTCGAGCAGTCTCGCGTCGAGGCCCTCGGTTCCGGCGACGTGGTGCCTGGCGTGTTGACGCGGGTCGACGCTCCCGAAGTGGTGCTTCGCGTGGCGGTGAAGGATGCTCGCCGGGCTGCGGTGGAACGCTTCACGAAGGAGTTCGCCCCGCTGGTGACCTCGGGCTTCGCGGGCACGACCGGTTACACCACGGGCCGGCCGCCGGTGCGAGAAGTGTTTGCGTACTGGCCTGCCCTGATCGCGAAGTCCGCCGTGCAGCCGCGAATGGAGATGCTGACGTGATCCAGGTGCCGCTCTCCACGATCGCCCACGGCCGCAGTGGCGATAAGGGCAATCATGCCAACATCGCCATCCTCGCTTACACGCGAAGCGGCTACGACTGGCTCGCCACGCACCTCGCCGCTGACGACGTGGCGAAGCACTTCGCACCCCTGGCGCCGTCGCGAGTGGAACGCTTCGAAGCGGAGAATGTGCTGGGCTTCAACTTCCTGCTCTACGACGTGCTTGCAGGCGGCGCGAGCCGGTCGCTGAGGATCGACACCCAGGGCAAAACGCTCGCCCTCGCTCTGCTTCAAAGGCTGATCGAGGTGCCCGCGGATCACGCGAGGATGCGAAGGACTGGCGAACGCGAAGCTCAGGCGCCGGGGTGGCCCAACCAGTAGCCTTGATGGAACAACGGTGAGTTGTCGCGTGCCCCACCCCGTCGCTTACGCTTCGGGTTCGCCAAGATTCGGGTTCGCCGAGATCTCAAGGTTTCACCACTTGCTGATACACGATCACCTTGGCCTCTGCGAACGGCACGTTCTCCGGCCACTGGTACGCGACCTTTGGCGGATTCGCTCGATCCTCGGCTACTTGCAGGGCAGCCTGCAACCGTGGCAGGCGTGCGTGAGGGTTGTCGTGCGTGATGTGCTCCAGCACCACCCAGCGCGACGAACCGGGCTGAGCCGCCGGGTCCGCGGGAATCACATGCAGCGTGCGGCCTGCGAACCACTCCGCCCACGAGAAGGGATCAATCACCGTGTCGCCGGGCTGAATCTTCGTGGCCAGGAACTCGCCCGCATGCTTGTGCCCGACGCGGTGCTGATGCAACGGCTTGAGCGTGGAGGGCAGGGCACTTGCCACGATCGCCAGCATCAACCCGGGCGCGGCATAGCGGCCCGCCCAGAATCGACCCACCACCGGCAGCCGCGAAAGCTGCCCAAAGAGCGGGTCCGCCACCGCGGCTGCGAACAGGCACAGGATCAACGAGATGAGCACGGTGTGACGTTCGGAAACGTACCCCTTGCTCATCGCCATCGCCACGAGCACGGCCGCGTTCAGCCCCGCGAGCAGCGCCATCACGGCCAGGCCGGGGTCGCTCATCGCACGGCGTCGGAAGGCGATCAAACCCGCGAATCCCAGGATCGCCGGGACGTAAAAGCCCGTCTTCAGCGTCTCCGTCACCACCGCCTTGATCGCCCAGAGCAGCCGCGAGGAACCGCTGTCCTCGCTCTCGTTCCACCAGGTGGCGAGCAGCGACGTCGACGGGCTCGTGCGATTCTGCGAGGTCGGCTGCCCCTTCCAGATCAGCCCCTTCGGGCCTTCGCTGGGTGCGATCATCTGCAATGGCGTCGTCTTGTTCGTCATCCGGCCGATCACCATGACATACGGCCCTGCCACCATGCCGATGCCGACCGCCAGCGCCGTCAAGCGGGCCAGAGCCGCGTCTCTTGGCCATTTTCGCATCGCACCGAGGATCACGATCATCAGCCCGACGCTGGCCGCGACGAACAATCCCTCGGGCCGTACGAGGTAAGTGGCACCGACCGACAGGCCCGTGAGCAGGAACCAGCCGACGCCCGGCCGACGCACGGCACGAACGCCGAACATCATCGCCGTGGTGGCGCCGAGCAGGTACACGCCTTCCGAAAGGCCATCGCTGGTGACGTGGGCGAAGACGGGAAGCACCTGAATCAACAGCGCCGCCGCGAATCCGACCCTGCGGCCAAAGAGCATTCGGCCAAGTAGGTAAGTCGGGATCACAAGCAGCACGGCGGCAATCACGTTCGCCAGTTGAGCGGAGAGCAGCATCGCTTGCGCCGTCGGCAGATCCGTGGCGACGCGAACGATCCTTGACACGGCCAGGACGGCCGCGGGGAAGCCCGGCGGATGTTCCTCGCTCTTGATGACATCCACAATCGTCCGCGAGGGGTCCGGTGGCATCGCCGAGGCCGCGGGGTTTTCCAGGTTCAGGGCATAGCGTGAGAACCCGAGACTATCCCGTGCCGTGATTCCGGTATGCGTGAGCAGCCAGCCGTGAATCGCGAGGGAGATGACACCGAGCAACAGCAGCAGCCCGTAGTCGGGCCCAAAGAGCGAACGTTGCTCGGTCACTGCTTCGATCTGACCGCCGATATGAGTCGCCATGCGCTTCCGTGCTCCTCATCCCTCGGCCGAGAGGAGCCGCCACGGCCAGGAAGGACGGCGGAAGATATGGCAGATTGCTCCAGGCCGTCAAGGCGGGTCGCGCCTGCCAGCTCATTGGCGGCATCCAGATTCTCTGGGGTCCTGATAGTAGACCTCTCGCTCCGCCAGTGGTTGCTTACGCAAGTGGGCTCGCTGGAACTCGTGTCAACCGGTCCTCGCGAGAATCGAAATTCGCTCTATGAGACGGCTCTCCCTCCCGCTAGAATTAAGATGCCTGGTTGAGGGGGCAAAACCTGGGCCATGAGCTTGGGTTTAACCGTCAGTGCCAGCAGTACACCCGCCAAAGAGCTTCGGTCATCACGTCGAAACGCGGAGATCTGGGACGATGAGGAACGTTGTTCGCGATGCCCTGCCAGGCCTGCTGTCGTGCCTTGCGATGTTGGGTGCTGCGGTCCCCGCTTCCGCGGACGGGCTCGATTCGAAGGTGCAGGCGTACCTCGCGAAACACTGTGTCAGTTGCCATGGCGCCAACCAGGCGAAGAGCGACTTCCGCGTGGACACGCTCTCGGCCAAGGTGGGGTTCGAGAACACCCCGCAGTGGCTGGAGGTGATGGAGCGGATCAATTCTGGCGAGATGCCTCCCAAGAAGCAGAAGGACCGCCCCACCGCTGAAGAGAGCACCCGCGTGGTGGAATGGCTCTCCGGCAAGATGAAGGAAGGCGAATCCGCTCGCATGTCGGCCCGGGGACGCGTGTCGTACAACCGGCTCTCGCGTGATGAATATGTCAACACGATCCGCGATCTCCTGGGCGTTCACTTCGACGCCACGGACCCTGGAGCCTTTATCGAAGACCCGGAATGGCACGGCTTCGAACGGCTCGGCTCCGTGCTGACGCTGTCGCCGTCCAACATTGAGAAGTACCTCGCCGCCACCGACACCATCTTGGCCGAGGCGTACCCCGCCCCGCAACCTGTGTCGAAGAATAAGCCGAAGCCGGTGACGTTCCTCGAATACAGCAAGCCCGCCATGCTGGAAAACCAGATCGATGAGGCCCATCGCGAACGGCTCCGCGGCCTGGGCCTGCTCGACAAGGTTCGCTACGAACTCTGGCCCGGCGACATCTACCGTTACTCGGCGACCGAATCGCTTCCGGAAGCGGGCATCTACGAGATCAGCTACACGCTCAGCGGTCTGAAGCCCGAAAAGGGCCGGGCCCCGCGGCTTTTCGTCTACGAATCCCGGCTGGACCGCATCCTCCACGAACAGGATGTGATCGCCGACGAGGACAAGCCGATCACGGTGACGTTCCGGGCTCACCTGCCCAAGGGCCGGCCGAGCATTTCCGTGATCAATGAAGTGCCCGGCCCCTCCAACCTGCCGCGGTCGGGGCGCCATGGTCGGCGGCCGTTCGTCAGCACCAAGGAGGGCCGAACTCCCTGGCAGATCAAGCTGACCGACGAGCAGGGTCGGCCACGGTATCCCTTCCTGATTCTGGATTCGATCGCCTGGCGCGGCCCCATCATCACGGAGGCGGAACAGCAGCGCCGCAACGAATACTACCCCCAGCAAGAAGGCAACATGGATCAGGTTCGCGAAGGGCTGGGCAAGCTGGCCCGTCGCGCCTTCCGACGCCCCGTGACGCCTGAGGAGCTTGATGGCTACGTCGGCATTGTGAAAGCCGAGATCGCTGCGGGCGAGAAGTTCCGCGACGCTGTGAAGGCCGGCATGTACGCGATCCTCTGTTCCAAGAGCTTCCTGTTCGTGGCCGAGGGCGATGAGAACCGCGATCGCCACACGCTCAACGACTGGGAGATCGCGTCACGCCTGTCGTACCTGCTGTGGAGCACGATGCCGGACGACGAACTCTTCGCTCTCGCGGAGCAGGGAAAGCTCCACGACAAGGCCGAGCTTCAGAAGCAGGTGGCCCGCATGCTCGCCGATCCGCGGGCCGCTCGATTCTCGGCCTCCTTCGCCGCCCAGTGGCTGCAACTGCGGAAGGTCGGCCGCTTCCCGCCGGACAAGAAGCTGTTCCCGGATTACGACGACCACCTGGAAAAGAGCATGATCGGGGAGACGAAGGCGTTCTTCCGCGAAGTGCTGGATCGCAACCTGACCCTTCGCGAGTTCCTGCACTCGGACTGGAGCGCGCTCAACGCCCGGATGGCCCAGTTTTACGGCCTCCCGGATTCGGGCCTCCCTCGCGACGACTTCCAGCGTGTGACCCTGCCCGCGGGTAGCCATCGCGGCGGGTTGTTGACACATGCCGCGGCGCTCTCGCTGACTTCCGACGGCACCCGGCACCGGCCGGTCCACCGCGGCGCCTGGCTGTCCGAGTCGATTCTGGGCAAGACGCCGCCGCCGCCGCCCGCGAATGTCGACCCGATCGAGCCGAACCCCGTCGATTCCCCCAAAGCGACGCTGCGTATGAAGCTTGAGGCCCACATTCACGATGCCCGCTGCTCCTCCTGCCACAGCAAGATCGACCCTTACGGCCTCGCCTTCGAGAACTACGACGCGATCGGCCGCTGGCGCACCGAGGAGATCGTCGAAGGGACCGGCAAGAACCCTCCCGTAAACGCCTCCGGCAAGATGCCTGACGGCCGTGCCTACAATACTCCCGAGGAGTTCAAGCAGCTCCTCCTCGCGGACATCGAGACCTTCAATGCCGCGTTCATCGAGAAGCTTGCGACCTACGGCCTTCGACGCACGCTCTCCTTCGACGACCGCTCGGAACTGGCCTCGATTGCGAAGGCGAGCCGGGAGAAGGATTACCGCCTTCGGGATCTCGTCGAGGCCTTTGTTCTCTCTGACCTGTTCCAGAAACGATGACGTTTCTGAGTGAAACCCGCCGATATCAGACCTGGAATTCAAGCCCTCCAAACTCAGGATCCTCTCAATGAGTAACGTGAACCTCAATCGCTGGCGGATGAACCGCCGCCAGGCCCTTCGGGGGCTGGGCGTGACCATGACGCTCCCCTGGCTGGAGTGCATGGCCGGGGCCGCGATGCCCTCGAAGCCGAAGCGAAGCGTTTTCCTGTACATCCCCAACGGCGTCAACACGCTGTCCTGGCAGATCGAGAAGGCCGGGAAGGACTTCGCGTTTTCCAAGTCGCTGCAGTCGCTGGAACGGCACCGCTCGGACGTGACGCCGATCAGCGGCCTGCACCACCCGATGGTGCTCGGCAAGCACCACAACTGCGACAGGGTCTGGCTGACAGGTGCGAACGTCCCTGGCGACGGCGGCGCGTTCCGCAACACCGTCTCGGCTGACCAGCTGATGGCCGAGGTGCAGGGGCAGGCCACGCGATTTTCGTCGCTCGAGATGGCGGTCGAAGGCCACTCGCTGGCCTGGTCCCGCGACGGCATCCAGATCCCGGCCGAGCGGAACTCCGTCCAGATCTTCAACATGCTCTTCGGCGTCGAGAAGGAAAGCAAGGAGACGATCCGCCGCCGTCTGAGCCGGCAGGGGAGCATCCTGGACCTTGTCGCCGATGATGCCAAGCGTGTGACTGGCAAGCTCGGCAGCGCCGACCGCAACAAGCTCGACGAGTACCTCACGGCCGTGAGGCAGGTGGAAGCCCGGACGCAACGTGCGGACTCCTGGCTCAACGTGGCCAAGCCCAAGCTCGAAACCGCCGACGCCGCCCGGCTGAGCCGCAAGCTCGACATGGCCGTCGTTTCCGACTATCACCGCCTCTTTTACGATCTCATGGTGATGGCCCTGCGGACAGACTCCACCCGCGTCATCACCTGCATGATCTGCAGTGAATCCAACGGCGGAGCGATCCCGGATATCGGCATCTCGCAGACGCGCCACGGCCTGTCGCACCACAACGGCGACCCCGAGCAGCTTCGCCGGCTGACGCAGACGGACACCTTCCTGATTGATCAACTGGCGTACTTCCTGGACCAGCTCAAGGAGAACAAGGAAGCCGACGGTCAGTCGCTCCTCGACACCACGCAGGTTCTCTGGGGCAGCGGCATGGCGTACGGCCACAGCCATGGGAACGCCAACCTGCCGACGATTCTTGCGGGCGGTCGGGCTCTCGGCTACAAACACGGTCAGCACGTCGACTTCAACCTGCCGAAGATCGGCAAGTACAACGTCGCCGACGCCAACGGCCACTACCGCATCTGCTCGCGTCCGGTCGACAGCGACGCACGACTCAGCAACCTTCTGCTCACGATGCTCCACCGAGCCGACGTCAAGACGGACAAGTTCCAGGACAGCGTTCGCCCGCTGTCCGAACTCGTGGCCTGATCCACGAGCGACCGCATCGATTCCGAACAGAACGATGGGACTCCATCGTTCTGTTGTTGTTCTCACCCCTCAACCCTGAATCCCCCACGCCATGCGCCACTTCCTTGGTCTCACCCTGTTCTGCTCGGCTGCGTTTCTGGTCGCCCAGGAAGCCCCGAAGTTCCGCACCGATGCCGATGGCCCTGTCAGTGCGGCCAAGGCCAAGGCGAAGAAAGTCAAGGGAAAGGATGTCATCGACGTCCTTGACTGGTACCAGATTGTTGACGGCAAGTTCCCCCCCAAGGGCTCGGCCCATGCCATCTCGGGCGAGTTGATCAAGGTCGATCACCTCGAACGCCGGTTCCACCTGCGCGCCGATCGCAACGACAGCCAGGATCGTGGCGTGTGGGATCTTCCCGTCGATGCGGAGCTACTGCCTTACGGCGCGATCTACTACCACGGCGCACCGGCCGCCCTCCAGGACATTCCGCTGGGCACGCATCTCCACGGGCTCTTCTACATGAGGGCTCCCGACGACAAGACCCCGCCGCCCTCGGCCAACAACAATCGCAAGACGCCCGAACTCGATTTCCGCCGCTGCTTCCAGCTTGAGGACGACTTCACTTTCCGCACCCGCCAGAAGCAACTGTGGAAGATTGACTCCGTGGACCTGACGACGAAAAAGCTCGTCGCGACGCTCCACGGGGAAGCCGGTGCGATCGGGAAACCGCAGACGTTCGAAGTGAGCACGAACACCCGCGTCTTCAAGGAGAACGGCTTCGGCACGCTGGAGGCTCTCAAGCCAGGGCAGTCCGTGCTGTTCAACCTGACCTGGGCCACGCTGTACGGGCCGGGCCGCATTCGGGAAATCTGGCTCGACGAGCCGAGCCGCAAGCTGGCGACGGCCCACCAGATGGAAGTCCACCGCAACAACATCCGCGAACGCGGCCTCCCGGGTTGGGTCGATGCCGTCGACGACGAATCGCAGATCGTGACGATCACGTTCTTCGGAAATGTGGATGCCAAGCTCTTCGAGGATATCTCCATTGCCCCGCCGGAGGCACCCGACGCGGTGAAGGACCCAACCAAGCCGCCGGTTCTGAAGGGATCGATCGCCGTGGCCCGCGAAACCCTGATGACGTACGACCCCGTCAACGACCGCAAGGGCGGCGTGATCCTCGAGATCAAGAAGGTTCCGCTGGAGCCCGGCAGCAGCGGCGTGCAGGTTCGAGTGAAGTGCGACATGCTCCTTGAAGGCTACCGCCCCCGGCGGATCGTCCGCTTCTTCCCCGGAACCTGGAAAGTGATCGCCCTGCCTCGGGAAGAAGAGTTCTTCGGCCGCGAGTGACGGTGCCTGGCCTCATTCTCGGCGTGAGGCGTGCCACGCGATCGCCACGACATGCTTCCGCGCCGCCAACGCTCGGGGGACTGACGTCCCCCGCTCGCCAGGTGGTCGCAACTCGTTCATCCCACCACAATGTTCACCAGCTTTCGTGGCACCACGATCACCTTCTTGATCGTCTTCCCGGCGATCTGCGCCTTCACGGTCTCGTCGGCCATCGCAGTCGCTTCCAGGCTGGCCTGGTCGATCTCGGCGGGCACTCTCAGCTTCGCGCGGAGCTTGCCGTTCACCTGCACTGGCACCTCGATCTCGTCCGCCTTCGTCAGGGCCGCGTCGAACTTCGGCCAGGGCTCGTAGGCCAGCGTCGTGGTGTGGCCGAGCGTTGCCCACAGTTCCTCCGCCACGTGCGGAGCGTACGGCGCCAGTAGCAGCACCAGCGTCTCCAGCACGCTCTTCGGCCGGGCCTCCAGCTTCGTGAGGTGGTTGGTGAACTCCATCATCGCCGAGATCGCCGTGTTGAAGTGCAGGTGCTCTGTGTCCTCCGTCACCTTCTGAATCGTGCGATGCAGCAGGCGAAGCGTGTCCTTGTCGGGCTCGCTGTCCAAGACGCCATTCGACAGTTTCATCGTCTCGGATGCATCATCGATGATCAGCCGCCAGACGCGGCCGAGGAACTTGTGCACGCCGGTGACACCGTTCATCTGCCAGGGTTTGACGGCTTCGAGCGGGCCCATGAACATCTCGTAGAGCCGCATCGAGTCGGCACCGTACACGCTGATGACATCGTCCGGGTTGATGACATTCCCGCGAGACTTGGACATCTTCTCGCCATTCTCCCCGAGAATCATTCCCTGGTTCACGAGCCGCTTGAACGGCTCGACGCATGGCACATGACCGCGGTCATAGAGGACCTTGTGCCAGAAGCGCGAGTAAAGCAGGTGCAGCACCGCGTGCTCGGCGCCGCCGACGTACAGGTCCACCGGCAACCAGTGGGCGAGCTTCGCGGGGTCCGCGAGAGCGGTCGGGTTCTTCGGGTCAATGTACCTCAGGAAATACCAGCACGAGCCGGCCCATTGCGGCATCGTGTTCGTCTCGCGGCGGTAGCTCTTGCCGTCAAGGCTCACGTTCACCCAGTCGGTCGCCTTCATCAGCGGGCCTTCGGGGCTGCCGGTCGGCTTGAAGTCCTCCATGTCCGGCAGCGTCAACGGCAGGTCACTCACGGAGAGTGCCTTGACGGCGCCGGTGCCGACCTCGTGCAGGATCGGGAATGGCTCGCCCCAGTAGCGCTGCCGGCTGAAGAGCCAGTCGCGAAGCTTGTAGTTCACACGGCCCTCGCCGACGCCCTCGACGATGAGCCAGGCCGTGATCTTTCGATTCGCTTCCTCGGTGCCGAAGCCGTCGAGCATGCCGGAGTGGATGGCGACGCCCTCGTCCGTGTAAGGCTCCGTGAGCTTGTCGAGCGTGCTGCCGGTCTTCTTCAGCCAGTCGTCGCTCGGCTTCACGACCGTGACGATCGGCAGCCCGAACTGCGTGGCGAAGGCAAAGTCGCGTTCGTCGTGGGCGGGGACGGCCATGATGGCGCCGGTGCCGTACCCCGCCAGCACGTAGTCCGCGATCCAGATGGGGATGCGCTTACTGTTCACGGGGTTGACCGCATACGCGCCAGTGAAGACGCCGGTCTTGCTCTTCGCGACCTCGGTGCGTTCGAAGTCGCTCTTGCGGGCCGCCTGCTCCTGATACGCCTTCACCGCGGCCTTCTGCTCGGGTGTGGTGATGGCGTCGACATACCGGTGCTCTGGCGACAGCACCATGTACGTGGCGCCGTACAACGTGTCGGGCCGGGTGGTAAAGACCTCAACAGCATTCACTCGCGGGTCATAGCCGAGCGCCCCTTCAACCGGTTCCGCCAGCGGGAAGTAGACCTCCGCGCCCTCGCTTTTGCCGATCCAGTTCCGCTGCATCGCCTTGATCGACTCGGACCAGTCGAGCGGTTCGAGATCCTCGAGCAGCCGCTCGGCGTACGCGGTGATACGCATCAGCCACTGGCGCAGCGGGCGACGCTCGACGGGGTATCCGCCTCGTTCACTTTTGCCGTCCTGCACTTCCTCGTTCGCCAGCACGGTTCCCATCTCGGGGCACCAGTTCACCATCGCCTCGGCCTGGTACGCGAGTCGGCGTTCGTCCTGATACTTGCGGATCGCGTCGGCGCCCTGGCTCTGCACTTCTTGCGGAATCGGCAGTTCCGCGATCGGCCGGCCTTTCCTCGCCTCGGTGTCGTACCAGGTGTCGTACAGCACCAGGAAGATCGCCTGCGTCCATTTGAAGTAGTCGGGGTCCGTGGTGTCGACCTCGCGGTCCCAGTCGTAGCTGAAGCCGAGGGCCTTGATCTGTCGGCGGAAGGTACTGATGTTCTGGACAGTCGTGATGCGCGGGTGGGTGCCGGTCTTGCGAGCGTATTCCTCGGCGGGCAGGCCGAAAGCGTCCCAGCCCATGGGGTGCAGCACGTGGAAGCCGTTCATCCGTTTAAATCGCGAGAGGATGTCCGTGGCGGTGTACCCTTCGGGATGGCCGACATGCAGGCCGGCGCCGCTGGGGTACGGAAACATGTCCAGCACGTAGTACTTCGGCTTGCCGGCCACGCTGGGTTCGCCGGGGTCGGGCGTGCGGAAGGTCTTCTGCGATTCCCAGAATTGCTGCCAGCGGCGTTCGATATCCTGCGGGTGATAGGTCGGCATTGTCGACGGCTCGTGGGGGAAACGGTGTCTCGTTGGCATATGGTGCCATGCAAGGCACGTCCATCATCGGAGGGTGGACCTGCCGTCTGGGTTCGCCTGCTTCAACCTCTAGAATGGTCTTTGCGTCTCTCGCAGAACCTTCGCAGTGGGGGATCAGCCATGCTCAAAAGTATCCTGGTGGGGTTGGATGGTTCCGCGTTCAGTCAGAGCGCCCTCACGCTCTCGCTGCGCTGGGCCAGCGCGCATTCCGCTCACGTCACGGGTGTCTCCGTGGTCGATGAACCGGGCATCACCGCCGTCGAGTCCGTTCCCATCGGCGGCGCGTACTTCAAGGCGGACCAGGACGACAAGGAACTTGTGGATGCCCGAACCAAGTCGAATCGCTTTCTGGAAGAGTTCCGCAATCGTTGCAGCGCCGAAGGCGTGGCGCACACGGGCTTGCAACTCATCGGCGACCCGCCCGAGGCGATTCAAAAGGAAGCCCAGCGACACGACGTCATCGTGATGGGAATCGAGACGTTTTACCGCTTCGAGACGCAGGACTCGCCCTGCAATACGCTGGACCATGTGCTGCATTCGCCGCCTCGGCCGGTGGTCGCGGTGCCTGAGAATTTCACGGGCGGCGGGCCCGTGGTCATTGGGTACGACGGCAGCGTGCAGGCGGCGCGAACCCTCGCCGTATACGTCGCCACGGGCATCGCTCAGACTTGCGAAAATGTCGTCGTCACCATCGATGAAGATGAAGAGGACGCCAAGCGGCTCGCCCAGCTGGCCGCGGATTACCTCACCCTGCATGGGGCGGCCGTGAAGGTCCGAGCGATCGAGACGCGGATCGATCCGGGCCCGATGCTTCTCGAACACACCGAGCAGTTGAAGGCCCAACTTCTCGTCATGGGCGCCTTCGGCCACTCGATGCTGCGTGAGTTTGTGTTCGGCTCCACGACACGCACCGTGCTACGCGGCAGCAAGGTGCCGGTGATGTTGTTTCATTGAGTTTGCCCTGGCGAACCCAGAGCGTGAGCGACGGGGTGGGGACTTCAACCACTTCTATTCCCGCTCCGTCGCTCACGCTGTCGGGTTCGCCCACAAACAACAGGAGTAATGCATGTCCCAGACGTTCACGATCGGCCTCGTCCAGATGCGCTGTGCCCCGGATGCGGCGACGAACCTTGCGAAGGCGGAGGTCGCCATCGCGGACGCGGCAAAGCGCGGAGCCCAGGTGGTCTGCCTGCCGGAACTCTTCACGGGGCCATACTTCTGCCAGAAGGAGGACGCGGCGCTCTTCGACATGGCGGAGCCGATCCCCGGACCCTCCACGGAACGGCTCGCGGCCGCGGCGAAGGCGAACAAGGTCGTGGTCGTCGGTTCGCTCTTCGAACGACGGATGGCGGGCGTCTACCACAACACAGCGACTGTCCATGACACGAACGGCGAGTTCCTTGGCATCTATCGCAAGATGCACATTCCGGACGATCCGCTCTATTACGAGAAGTACTACTTCACCCCTGGCGACCTCGGATTCAAGACCTTTTCAACCTCCAAAGCCAAGGTGGGCACGCTCGTCTGCTGGGACCAGTGGTACCCCGAAGCCGCTCGCCTGACGGCACTGCAAGGCGCCGAGGTGATCTTCTACCCCACTGCGATCGGCTGGCATCCGAAGGAGAAAGCCGAGTACGGCGAGGCCCAGCACTCCGCGTGGGAGACAAGCATGCGGGGCCATGCCATCGCGAATGGGACTTACATCGCCGGCGTCAATCGCATCGGCCATGAGCTTCCGCCGGATGGCGACAAGGAGGGCGGCCTCGAGTTCTGGGGCGGCTCGTTCGTCAGCGATCCCTTCGGGCGAATCCTCGCGAAGGCCAGCCACGACGAGGAAGAGATTCTGATCGTGACGTGCGACCGCAAGCTGATGGAAGACGTGCGAAGGAACTGGCCCTTCTTCCGTGATCGACGCATCGATGCGTACTCGTCGATCACGAAGCGCGTGGTGGATTGATCTCACGAAGCCGTTCACCTCCTCGGCTTTTCCAGGATCGTGGCGATCTCGGTAGCGCAGTCGCGGAGGTGCGCCTTCGTGATCGCGTCCGTCTTCTTCTCCACCGCGGCGTTGATGTCGCTTGCCAGCTTTTCCAGGGCGGTACGGGCCACGGCGCGAAGCTCCGGATTGCGGCCGCTGATGTCCTCTCCGAAGCTCCCGGTCGCGGGAGCCGCGGAGGCCTTTGTGTCGAACTCGCCCTTCAAAATGTCGATGTACGCTCGCTGCAACGATCGGCGAACCGGGTCCACTTTCGGCGCCTCCGCCTTCAATTCGGACCAGATGCCCGCTTGCAGATCATCGACAAGCTCAGCCACCGGGTAGCACTTGTCCGCCGGGCAGAGCACCTCCGCGTCGAAGAGGCGGTTCAGGCGTGACGCCCCGAGCAGGCTCTGAAGCAACTGCCGTTGCTGGCTCGTCACGTCCGTGGCCGAACCGCTGTACTTGAACTGGTTGACGACGGCCGGGTTGAGCAGCTTCGTGGGTGTGACGAACGCGGACTCGAGCAGGAACTTCACGGCTTCCTTCTGCTTATCGCGAGGCACCCGGCCGAAGGTCTCACCACCACGCCCTGCGAGGACGCGATTTTCGACGACGCCACCGACGAGCTTCGCCACCGCGTTGTACCAGTTGCGGCGATGGCTGAGCAGCGTGGTGTAAGTCTCCTTGAGCAGGTCGAAGTCCTCGCCCTTGGTGGTGGTCGCGGCCATCAGGTGGTCCATCACACGATCGAGGTTCTTGAGGCCGAGTTCGGTGGCCTTCACAGCGTCGCTGCCGATGTTCTCGGTGAGCACCGTGGGGTCCACCGCCGCAGGCCCGTCCTCGCCGCCGAAGCGGAGCAAAGGCTCCTTCATCTGGCGGGCGGCCCATTCGTCCAGCGTCTTGCGTTCGTCCTCGGCGGTCTTCGCACCCGGCACGGGAGCATAGCCCCAGTGAATCGCGAAGAGGTCGTAAGGGGCGATCACCGGGATGAGTTTCTTCACCTTGTCTTCCGGCTGAGCCACGTAGTTGAACCGGCCGTACGACATGATCGAGGCCACGCTGCCATGCTTCTCGGTGAACTTCGGATCGCGAAGCTGCTCGATCGAATACGCCTGGCTGGCCCGGTGATTGTGGCGCAGACCGAGCGTGTGGCCCACCTCGTGAGCAGCGATGTAGCGAAGCAATTCGCCCGTGAGATCATCGGGCAGCGGCAGCTTCTTGGCCCGGGAATCCTGGGCACTGCACTGCACGAAGTACCACATCTGGGCGAGCTTCACCACGTCGTGCCAGAACAGAATGTGGGCGGAGATGATCTCGCCGGAGCGCGGATCATGCACGTGCGGTCCCATCGCGTTGGCGATCGGCTCCGCGACCCATCGAATCACCGAATAGCGAGCGTCTTCCGCGTCCCAGTGCGGGTCCTCGCTCTTTTCAGGAGCGTCGCGGCAGATGATGGCGTTCTTGAAGCCGGCCTTCTCGAACGCGGGCTTCCAGTCCTCCACGCCCTTCTTCAGGTACGAGCGCCACTTCTCGGGAACTTCCTTGCCGAGATAGAAGACGATCGGCTTCACCGGTTCGGAGATGGCTGCATTCGCGTCCTGCTTTTCCAGGCGGAACCGGGTGATGAACTCACGGCGAACGACCCAGGTCTTGGGGTCCGCGTAGTTATCGAAGCGTTCGGTGAAGTACCCGATGCGTGGGTCGAAGTATCGGCCCATCATCGGCTGCTCGGGCAGGATCGAAAGGCTGAAGTGGATGAGGGCCGTGGCGCTGGCGCCGGGGCTGGTCGGCCGCGCCGAGGCGCCGAAGCCTCCGCCGCCGCTGCCGCCGCGGAACGTGAGCATCGAGCGAACCTCGACATTCAGGGGGAACGCCTTCACCTCCGAGATGTACGACCGGCCCTCGTCGACATTCGCACCGAACCCGGCAGCCCGGCTCACGGAAAGATCCGTGAGCCCGGAAAGAAAGAGATTGGACACCTGGATGACGGCGGTGCGATCCTTGCCTTCCGCCTCCACGGGGAAGCTGGCAATGATCGCGTCCATGCTGGCGGCCTCGGTGCTGAGGTCCGTGCCCTTGTCGCCGGCTCGTTTGTCAAAGCTGGCCTTCCACAGGTAAATCTTGTTGCCTCGCCGCTCGAATTTGAGAACGGCGGAGCTGAGCGTCATGCCATTGAAGCTGGAACCGCCGGGGCCCTTGGACACTTCCGCTTGCCAGAGCATCAGCCGGCCGAGCTTATCCGCGGGGATTTCAAAGAAGATCTTGTCGTCGATGCGGTGTACCGCGAAGACGCCCGGCATGGTGACGGCGTCCTTGGTGATGACGTCGTCGTACTTCTTGAGCTTGCCGGATTCCGGGGCAGGCTTGGGAATAATCGGCCCCGCGGGGACGGAAATCGGAGCCTTTTTCTTCGGCGCGTCCTTGGGCTTCTCCTGAGCGGAGCCCGCAGGAAGCGAGATCATCAAGGCTGCAAGAACGGGGAGGAACAGCCATCGAGTGCGCATCGATGCACCACCAGGAAGAGGCCGTGAAAGGGGAAAGTGACAAATTGTATCAGTCAGGTAAATAGGGCGAGGGTTGCGGGTCAAGCGGGTGGGATGGAGTTTGGCGAGATTCAGACGATTCGGAGGGCGGAGTCTAACGATTCCAGGAACTGTGCCACATCTGCGGGCGTATTGTAGCCGTGGATCGCGACGCGAAGCCGGCCGGCGTTGCCCATGATGTGGACGTTCCGTTCGTGCAGGAACGCCTGTATTCGGTCCGCTTTCGGATGGCGGAAGGCGATGATCCCGGCGACGTGGTCGGGTTCGGCCGGCGTCAGCACCTCGACGGGCCGCTTGCGAATCTCCTCAAAACAGTGCAGCGTCAGCGGCCGGGCATGCCCGTTGATAGCCTCGACACCCACATCGGAGATGTATTCCAGGGCGGCACGGATCGCGTAGATCGCCGGGAAGTTCGGCATGCCGACGGAGAAGCTGGCGGCCCCCGGAAGGCTGACCGCGGTCTCGAAGCGATGGGCACCGAAGGCGTCCCGCAAGTTGAACCAGCCACCGGCGGGGGCGGTCCAGTCCCGAGCGCGGGCCGTGGGCACGCCGACAAGGCCGCCGCCGTGGGGGCCGAGAATCCACTTGTGCGTGCTGCTGACGATCAGATCCACGCCAGGAAGATCGAGCGGAACACGGCCGAGGGCCTGGGTCACGTCCACCGCGACCATGGCCTGCGAGTGCTTCCGAACGGCGTCCACGACTTCCGGCAGGTTCAGCATGTAGCCGTTGAAGAAGCTCACCAGCGAGACGGTGACGACTCGCGTCCGCGAGCCAAGCAGGGGAATCAGGTTCTCGATCCGCAGGGCGCCGTCGCGGTGTCGCCAGACCTTCGCCGTGGCGGGGCAGCCCTCTTGCAACCAGGGCGTGGCCCCGGCGGGGAAGTCGAGATCGTTGATCACGACTTCATCTCCGTCGCGAAGCCGCAGCGCCATGGCGGCGAGGTTGTACGCCTCGGAGGAACACGAGCAGATGCCGATCTCGCTGGCGGTGAGGCCGTAGAACTTCGCGGTGATCGACTTGAGGGCCTCGTGCTCGGCGAAGTGGTTCGTGCGGCCATCCATGCCAAGGAGCTTGTCCGCGAAGTAGCGGTGGAGTGCCTCGCCGACGGCCGCGGATGGGATGCCCTCCGCGGCCGTGTTCAGGTAGGCACGCCCCGCGAGCGAGGGGAAATCGCGGGTGCGACTGGCGGGAGTGAGCATGAGCGACGCCTCATGAGCGATTGTAAGGGAGAGTGAGAGTCAAATTTAAGGGACGTCCTTCGCCGGTTTCCGCAGGGCGCGTCCCGGTTTCGCGCCGGTCGGCTCGCCGTTCGTGAGTACGCTGGCTCCGTTCACGAACACGTGGACGATGCCTTCGCTGTACTGGAAGGGCTTCTCGTACGTCGAGCGGTCGATCACCTTGTCCGCATCGAAGATCGTGACATCCGCAAACATGCCTGGCTTCAGCACGCCACGTTCCGGGAGGCCGAGCTTGTTGGCGTTGGCGGAGGTCATCTTGCGGATGGCGTCCTCAAGGCGAAGGATGCCGCGATCGCGTGTGTAGAGACCAAGCACACGCGGGAAGGTGCCGAAGTTCCTGGGGTGCGGGTTCCCACGGCGAAGCGGCCCCTCGGTGGCGTACGCCGAGCCGTCCGAACCAATCGAGCACCATGGCTGCTTCATCGCGAGAGTCATGTCCTTCTCGGTGTGGTGCTCGTACACCGTCGGCACCGAGCCGCCCTCCTGAATGAGCAGGTCGAACAACACATCCAGCGCTTCGGGCGGCGGCGACTTACCCTGCGTCCGCGAGGAGATCACACGGTCCATCGTCAGGCCTTCGTAAGTTCCGGCGCCACTCACGAGCATTCGGCTCCAGTCGCCGCCCACAGCCGAGTAGTGGTTGTACCAGCCCGGCAGGCCCTCCGTGATCTCCTTCTTCAATCGCGGGCGAAGCGACAGGTCCTTGATGCGTTCGAGCAGCTTCGCGTTGCCGCCCTCGTGAGCCCAGGGCGGGATGATGCTGGAGAGGTTATTGTTGCCGCGCGTGTAAGGGTACACGTTGGCCTGCACATTCACGCCGCGCTTCCGGGCGTCGTCGATGAGGGCAATGATCTCGCCCATCCGGCCCCAGAACTTCTGATCCGCGATCTTGAGATGGATGATGTCGACCGGCACGCCTGCCCGCTCGCCGACCGAGATCGCTTCCTTGATGGACGTGAAAACGTCCGTCCCCTCGTGGCGAATGTGGGAAGAGAAGAGCCCGCGATGCTTCGCCACCACCTTCGCGAGTTCGACGAGATCGTCCGTGGCGGCCAGCGAGCCGGGCGGCATCGCGAGCATCGTCGAAAGGCCGAAGGCGCCATCCTTCATCGCCTGGTCGAGCGTCTGCTTCATCGTGTCGAACTGGGCCGGCGTGGGCCGATCGAAGGACGTGCCCATCGCGGACTGCCAGACGTTATCGATGCCGACATACGAGGCGACGTTCACCGCAACGCCGGACTTCTCGAGAGCCTTGAAGTACGCATTCAGTGTGGGGAACCATCGCGGCTTCTGGCCGGTGGACGCCGAGGCCTTCAGATTGCCGGTGTTCGGCCCCGCGGATTGGCCTTCGCCGAGCACCTCGGTGGTGACGCCCTGGCGGACCTTGCTCGGGGCGTTGCCATCCTCGAGGAGCAGGAAATCCGAGTGCGAGTGCATGTCGATGAAGCCTGGCGCCACGACGAGACCACGTGCCTCGATCTCACGCTTCGCCGGGGCGGCCGGCACGGCTCCGACGGCCACGATGCGATCGCCACGAATGGCGACATCGCCCACGAACCATGGGTTCCCGGTGCCATCGACGATGCGGCCGTTGCGGATCACGAGATCGTAAGGCACGGGCTCGGCGGCGTCGGCGAGGGACGCGAAGGCGAGAAGGAAAATGAGAGTTCGCATGCGGATCGTTCGACACCTCGCGGTGAGCGGCGGGGTTTGATAGGATAACGTTCCTTCCGGCGATTGTATTCTCTTCCTCCAACGCTTCGAGCCTGTCATGAAATCACTCGTTCGTCTGGCGATGCTCTCGGCACTTCTCCTGGGCAGCACGTTGCTGGCCGCGGACACCTCCTCGAACTGGCCACGCTGGCGAGGCGCCGCTGGCACCGGGCACTCCTCGGAAACGAACATCCCCGTTCGCTGGGAGCCGACCAGCATCGTATGGAAGGTGCCTGTGAAGGGCAGCGGCCAGTCGTCGCCGATCGTCTGGGGCGATCGCCTCTTCCTGACGACCGCAATCGACTCCGGCGCCGGCCGCGTGGTGCTCTGTGTCGATCGCAAGAACGGCAAGACGCTCTGGGAGAAGGAAGTGTGGAAGGGGACGCCCGAAAAGAGCCACGCCCAGAACGGCTGGGCCACGGCCTGTTGTGCGACGGATGGCGAGCGCGTCGTCGCCTTCTTCGGCAAGGGCGGCTTCCACTGCTTCGACATGGATGGCAAGAAGCTCTGGTCCCGCGATCTCGGCGAGTTCCCCGGCGTCTGGGGCACGGCGGCGTCACCCATCATCCTCGATAATCTCGTGATCCAGAACTGCGATGCCGCCGGGGCCGGCATGCTCCTCGCGGTCAACAAGAACACCGGCAAGGACGTGTGGAAGACGCCGCGAGCCGCACCCGAAAAGGGTGGCTGGACCACGCCTGTGCTGGTGAAGGTGGGCTCGAAGCAGGAACTCGTCGTCAACGGCGAGAAGGCCGTCACCGGCTACGATCCTCAGACCGGCAAGCCCCTGTGGACCTGCAAGAGCTTTGCGGGCCGAGGCGACCCGACCGTGCTGCCTGGCGATGGCGTCGTCCACGTCATCAACGGCCAGCCTGGCGACATTTACTGCGTGAAGTGTGGCGGCACGGGCGACGTCACCAAGACTCACATGCTCTGGCACACGCCACGGAAGACCGGCCGCGATCAGCCCTCGCCGATTCTCGTCGGAAAGTATCTCATCGTCACCAGCATGGAAGGCATCGCCACGTGCTACGACGCCGGCACCGGCAAGATCCTTTGGTCCGAGCGACTCAACGACAAGTACTCCTCCTCGCCCGTCGCCGCCAACGGCCTCGTTTACTTCCAGAGCGACTTCGGCAAGACGACCGTCATCCAGCCCGGCCCGGAGCTGAAGGTCGTGGCGACGAGTACGCTGGGGGCCGACGGTGAAGTCTTCCGCGCCTCGCTGACGCCAAGCCTGGGCCAGTTGTTCACGCGGTCGGACAGGACGCTGTACTGCATCGGGCCCGCGAAGACGCAGTGAGAAATCCCCCGGCTGGGCTCAGGTATCTTTCCCGCGGATCTGGGCCTTGAGCACGTGACGCAGACGGCCCTCGATCTTCTGGTGGGCCTTGTCGATCTCTTTGTCCGCGAGTGTGCGATCGGCCGCCTGATACGCCAGCGCGAACGCCAGGCTCTTCGTCCCCGCGGGGATGCTGTCGCCGGTGTAGACATCGAAGAGGCTCACCTCGGACAGCAAATCGCCACCCGCGGCTCGCACCTCGCTCAGCACCGCTTCGGCGGTGGTTTCCTGCGGCACGATCACGGCGATGTCCCGCTTCGCAGGCGGGAACGTCGAGAACGGCCGATACGGGAACCGCTCCGGCACCGCGGCCAGGATCGTTTCGAGATCGAGCTCCGCGGCCTGCACGCTTCGCCCTTCGAGCTTGAAGCTCGCAGCCACCTTCGGGTGGAGTTCGCCGAACGCACCGACCACAACGCCCTTCACGAGCAGCTCGGCGGCCCGGCCCGGGTGAAGGTGCGGCACTGTCTTCACGGACCGGAAGCTCACTTCAGGCAGATGCAGATCCGCCGCCAGCGATTCCACCACCCCCTTGAGATCGTAAAAGTCAAACCCCGCCGGCTTCACACCCAGGAGATCGTCCCACGCGGCCGCGGACCGACGACCCACAAGTACGAGACCCAGCCGACGCGGTTCCTCCGGCAACTTCGCACCGGCCTTCGGCAGGAAGACAGCACCCACCTCGAAGAACGCCACTCCCTCCACGGTCTGGAGATTCATCGCCACGACATCCAGCAGGCCCGGCAGCAGCGATCGCCGCATCACGGCTCGTTCCGGGCTGATGGGGTTGCGAAGCGTGACGTACGCAGCCTCGTTCGCCGTCGAACCGGGGGCGAGCTTGCCTTCCTGCTCCGGTGACGAGAATGAGTACGTAATCGCCTCCTGCAAACCCTGATCCGCGAGGAGATCGCGAACGCTCTCTTCCAACTCCAGCGAGCGGTTGCCCCGCTGCTCGGGCAGTTCCAGCGGTAACAACCGGCCGGGCAGCTTGTCGTACCCGGAGACGCGGGCAAGCTCCTCGATCAGGTCCGCCGCTCCACTCTGAATGTCCATGCGCGTCTGAGGCGTCGTCACGCTCCAGCCCTCGCCGGTCGGCTTCACCTGAAACTGCAAAGCCGTCAGCACACGCTGCACCTCCTCGCCGGCAATGTCGAAGCCGAGGAGTCGGCGAATCTCGGACGCCTTCAATTCGATCACCTGCGGCGGCACCGGAGCCGGGTAATTGTCGACGACCCCCGCAAAGACTTCGCCCCCCGAGTGGAGGCGGAAGAGTTCCGCAGCTCGGAGCGCCGCGGGCTTCGCCAATTCGGGATGGACACCGCGGCTGAAGCGCGTGCTCGCCTCGCTGAAGAGGTTGAACTGCCGGGCAGTGCGGCGCACACTCACGAAGTCGAACGTGGCCGACTCCAGCAGGATCGTCTTGGTGGCGGCGGTCACCTCCGTTTCCAGGCCGCCCATCACGCCCGCGAGAGCGATCGGCCCGGCCGTGTCGGCAATGATGAGGTTCTCTGGCGACAATTCGCGATCCTGGCCGTCGAGCGTCTTGAGCTTTTCGCCGACCTTCGCAGGGCGAACGATGATCGTCGGCGACTGGCCGCCGGCTCGCGTTACCAGCACGTCGTAGTCGAAGGCGTGCTGCGGCTGGCCCCACTCCAGCATCACATAGTTCGTGATGTCCACCGCGTTTGTGATCGGCCTCATTCCGGCGTACTGCAGGCGAGTCCGCATCCACCGCGGGGACGGGCCAACCTTAACATTGCGAATGATCAAGGCCGTGTAACGGCTGCAAAGCTTCGCGTCGGCGATCTCGACCTTCACCTTGCCCTCGATGGTGTCGCTGATGGTCTTCGCTTCGCCCTTCGGCTCCCGCACGGCCGCACCCGTAAGGGCGGCAACCTCACGAGCCACGCCAACGATCGCCAGGCAGCGGGCCATGTTGGGCAGCACGTCGAGTTCCACAACGATTTCGCCAAGCACATCCGCCACGGGGGTGCCAGGTTCGGCGTCATCGTCGTCGAGGAGAATGATGCCATCGTGGTCCTCGGCGATGCCGAGCTCGAAGTTGGACATGCACATGGCATCGTTGTCGTGGCCCATGAGCTTCCGCGGCTCGAGGGTCACCACGGTCTTCGGCTCGCCTTCTTTCTTCTGGAAGAAGTACTTGCAGCCGCGAAGGCCCACGATCACCTTCATGCCGCTCTGGCCAGGGCTGATGTTCGGAGCACCGGTGATGACGGTTTTCGCCTCCGCAGCGCCGATGTCGAGCTTCACGAACTTGAGCTTGTCCGCCCCCGGCACCTTGTTGATCTCGAGGATCCGGGCGATGAGCACCTTGTCGCGTTCCCAGACGGGAGTCTGGTCCTCGGGCTTCACGCGAAGGCTGTCGGGGATCGGCAGCCCAAAGACTTGCAGCCCTGGCGATTCGAGCCCAGCGAGCGTGAGTCGTTCGACGAGCTCAGCAGGTTGGATGGGCAAATCGACGTAGTCACGAAGCCAGGATAGAGGCACTTTCATCGCGGAACCTTGGGAAGTTCGGGGAGGATGAAGGCAGGATACAGGACACGCCAGAAGCTGACAGGGGTTCGCGCCGCAAGGAGGTGAAGGTGAACCTGGGCAGTGTGGCCAGTGTCCTGGATTTCGAGATTTTCGTCAGGAACCCTTGGCGATGGCAGGTGAGTCTTCCAAAATATGAAGTCCAAGGCCCCGTTAGCTCAATTGGCAGAGCAGCTGACTCTTAATCAGCGGGTTTTAGGTTCAAGTCCTAAACGGGGCA